>OLGO01001921.1_pt1 | contig 11742 bp, 4 predicted proteins | sample 1605861 | NCBI WGS metagenome assembly OLGO01 (sample SAMN03283253) | human gut metagenome | biome: human-associated habitat; material: feces | host: Homo sapiens | place: USA | collected 2013
TGCAGCGCGAGGTCGTGTTCCGCAAGAACAAGGAAGAGATCAAGAAGCTCGCCACCGACGCGGCCGAGCTGTGCAAGGACCTTGAAAACGAGGCCAAGGGCATCGACCTGTATTACGAGTACAGCCCCGAATCGTTCACCGGTACCGAGCCGGAATACGCGGTCGAGGTGTGCAATGCGGTCATCGGCATCATCAAGCCGACCCCCGAGCACCCGATGATCATCAACCTGCCGGCCACGGTCGAGATGACCACGCCGAACGTGTTCGCCGATGAGGTGGAGTACGTGTCCACGCATCTTGACGACCGTGACGCCGTGGTGCTCTCCCTGCACCCGCACAACGACGAAGGCATGGGCGTGGCCGCCACCGAGCTGGCCGTGCTGGCCGGCGCTGACCGCGTGGAGGGCTGCCTGCTGGGCAACGGCGAGCGCACCGGCAACGTGGATCTGGTCACGCTGGGTCTGAACATGCTCACGCAGGGCATCGATCCGCAGATCGACTATTCGAACGTTCCCGAGATCCGCAAGACCGTCGAGTACTGCAACCAGATCAAGATCTCCGAGCGTCATCCGTACGCGGGCAACTTCGTGTTCACCGCGTTCTCCGGCTCCCATCAGGACGCCATCAAGAAGGGCCTCGAAGCCCGCGAGGTCGCTGCGGACCGAGTCGGCGCCGATCTCGACAAGTTCGTGTGGCTCGTGCCGTACCTGCCGATCGACCCGAAGGACATCGGCCGCACCTACGAGGCGATCATCCGCGTCAACTCGCAGTCCGGCAAGGGCGGCATGGCCTACCTGCTCAAGACCAACCACAACCTCGACCTGCCGAAGCGTCTGCAGGTGGAGTTCGACAAGATCGTGCAGAACTTCGCCGACACGACCAAGAAGGAAGTCAAGGACGAGGACATCTGGCGTCTCTTCAAGGACGAGTACCTGCCGGTGGAGCAGTCCGGCATGACGGCCGCCGGCGTGGTCGTCGGCGATACGCATGACGCGACGCTCGCTCCGTGGGGCCGCCTCAAACTGCTCAAGGTGGCCGTCAGTTCCGGCGAGGATGGTTCAGACACCGTGCTCAAGGCGCGTGTGCTCGACCGCGGCGTGAACGTGGGCGTGGACGAACCTCACGAGCGTGAGATCTCCGGCATCGGCAACGGCCCGATTGCGGCGTTCCTCAACGCGGTTTCCAACCTCGGCATTGAGGCGTCCGTGATGGATTACGTGGAGCACACCATGTCCGTCGGTACCGACGCCATGGCCGCGTCCTACGTGGAATGCCAGGTGGGTGAGGACGCTGAGACCCAGATCATCTGGGGCGTCGGCATCGACTCCTCGATTACCACCAGCGCGCTCAAGGCGATCATCTCCGCGATCAACCGTTCGCAGCGCTGATATTTCGCGGTAAACGAAAGAGTGGCTGCAGGATTTGAACTGCAGCCACCCTTTTTTGATGGTCGTGAGAGGCCGGAACCACCTCCAGTCGCACGGGGCCTAGCCCTCGTGCCCCCGCCGGTGGGGATGGTCAACGCACGCTAATAACCGCGAATCCGGCCTCGTCCCTCACTGCGACGCTATGCCGTTGGTGCTGGATTCATTGCCGGTGGAGCAGCCGGCGGCGGTGGGATCGGTCGCGCAATCCGAGCCTCCGCCGTTGTTGCCGTTGTTCCCTCCGTTGCCGTTATTCCCGTTGTTGCCGCCGTTCCCTCCGTTGCCATCGGACCCGTTGCCGCCCGATCCATTGCCGCTGCCATTCGAACCGTTGCCGGTCTGCGGCGTCGTCGACTGCGAGCCCGACCCGTCGCCAGACTGCGTGCCGCTCTGCGACGGCTGGTCGTCGCTCCTGCTGCCGCCCTGCGAATTCCCGCTCTGCGACTGGCCGCTGTTGCCCCACGACGAGTATTGCGAACCGGTGCCCCACGTGCCGTCGGGTCCACCGATCTTGCCGCTGTCGGTCACGTCGGGGAACTTCTCGTCCGCCACGTTCTCCAGCGCCCTCGACATGTAGTTGGTGAACAGCACGGCCGGATATCCCATGCCCTTGTAATACCCGTTGATGGTCGGCAGTTCCAGCGCCTCGCCGTTCGCTCCGGGATTCCAGATGGCGAACATGGTGAGCGTCGAGGGTGTGAACCCGATGAAGCTCACGGCCTTGTTGTCGTTTGCCGTGCCGGACTTGCCCGCCATCGTCTTGCCGATCGCGCTCGCCGCACGACCGGTACCGTATTGGATGGTGCCTTCCATCGCCTTGACCACCAGTCCGGTGTCGTTCGCGTCGAACACCTGCTCCGCGGTGGATGGCGCCTTGTACAGTTCCGGCCCCTTGCTGCTCTTCACGCTGGCGACGATGTGCAGCGTCGGCTTCTTGCCCTGGTTGGCGATGGTGGAGAAGCCGCGCGCCATGTCGATCATGCTCAGACCGGAGTTGCCGAGCGTCACGTAGCCGTCATCGGTGATCTTGCCTTTGATGCCGGCCGTGTGCGCGGTCTTGATTATCGTGTCCGCGCCGAGATGCTGCTGCAGATCCATGTACACCGTGTTGACGGAGTTCGCCGTCGCCTTGTACAGGTTGATGTAGCCGTAGCTAGCGCCGCCCGAGTTCGACATCGGCTGTTTCAGCCCGGGGAAGCTGCGCGGCGAGTTGCCGTTGAACACAGTATCGAGGCTGACGCCCGTCTGGACGGTCGAAAGCAGCGTGAACGGTTTCATCGTGGAACCGACTTCGTAGGTCGCGTCGGTGACGTTGTTGAGCTGTTTCTTCAGGTAATCCTCGCCCGCGTACAGCGAGATGATTGAACCGTCTTTGACGTTGACCGACAGGCCGCCGGTCTGTACGCCGTCCGGCATGCCCGCGTTGCCCTTGGTGGGGCTCGCGGTCTGATACATCAGATCCTGTTTGGATTTGTCGATGGTGGTGACGATGGTGTAGCCGCCGGTGTCGAGGTCGTCTTGCGTGAACGCCTTTGAGTTGATGAGTTCGCTGCGGACCATCTGCAGAAGATACCCGTTGGGGCCCTCGTAGATGTTCTGCTGTGCGTTGGTGACGGTTTTCGGCATCGTGGCTTCACTGGCCTGTTTGGCGGTGATGTAGCCGTCCTCTTTCATGATGTTGATGACGCGCTCGAATCGCGATTTCGCCTGCTTGGCGTTGACGGCCGGATCCCAGTTGCTGGGGGACGGGATGATGCCGGCGAGCATCGCCGCCTCGGGCACAGTCAGGTCTTTCGCGTCCTTGCCGAAGTACGCCTGGGCGGCGGCCTGGATGCCGTAGGCGCTGCGGCCGAGATAGATGGTGTTGAGATAGTTGCACAGGACGGTGTCTTTGTCTTGCGTCTGCGCGATCTTGACCGCCAGTATGGCTTCCTTGAGCTTGCCCATGTAGGTGGTGGTCTCGCCGAGGTAATACCGTTCCGCGTACTGCTGGGTGATGGTGGATCCGCCCTGGCGGGTGCCCTTGGTGACGTTGTTGATCAGCGCCCGTGCGATGCCCTTGAGATCGATGCCGCGGTCCGTGTAGAACGTGCGGTTTTCGGAGGCGACCACGGCCTGGCCCACGTATTTCGGCAGTACGGAGCAGTCGATGATCTCACGGTTCTGCTCGGCGAACGTGCCGATTTTCGTTTTGCCGTCCGCATAGTACACGCTGGTTTTCTCGGCCAGCGCGATGGTCTCCGGTTGGGGGATTTCGATGGTGGCGTACAGGTAGGCGAACGCGCCGATGCCGACGGCGAGGAACAGGCCGATGATGCCGAGCGTCCACTTGAGAATCAGATGCTTCTTGCGCCCTTTGGCTTTCGGGCCTTTCGAGCCGGGGGAGCGGTGGGTGCCGCCGCCGCGGTGTGTGCCTTCGGGCGGATTAGCGCCGCGGCCACGCCTTGAGCCGCTGTTGCGCTGCGCGCTGTAACCGTTGGTTGCGGAGGTGCCGCCGGTTCTCGTGCCCGTCGCCGCACCCGCTTGGGTGCCGGTCGCGGTGCGGCCTGAGGCGCCGGCCGCCCGACGGCCGGACGTTCCTGCCGCGCGTCGGCCTGAACTGGAATTAACAGTGCGCGTATGTGAAGCCATGATTCTACCGTAGTCCTTGCAATATGATGCGAACCGGTTTGCGCGTATTTTCGCGCTTTCCTCACCGGTTTTCCTCTGAATCCTTACAAACGTCGATATCGTGCTTGGTGCTTGTCTATATCTAACAAAACCACAACCATAGCCTCTCGGCGTGACGGTATCGTGAGAAACGTTGGAAAATAAGGGTTTTAGCCGGATGCGTCACTGTGCGAGGGCTCACACGGTGACGATACCGTCGCACGGTGACGGTCATGACCGTCCTTAATGTGAGTCGGATTCTGCATTGTGGGATTGTATGAATGCTTCGCTGGTTTGGGCCCGGCCAAAGCGGTGCGGCGTTGCCTCATCCGGTCATAGTCCCACTTTCCGGTGAGCGTATGAGACTGTGGCCGGATGAGATGGGCGGGAGATCCGGATGAAATGAGAAAAGGCGGCGGCGGAAGTGCCCGCCAGTCGGTGTCACCGGGCGCGCAGCATCGGCGCGACCTGCTCCTCATATGCGGTGAGGGCGGCGTCGATCACGTTGTGCATGTCGTAGTACTTGTAGGTGCCCAGGCGCCCGCCGAACACGACGTTCGGCTCGGCGGCTGCCCTGGCTGCGTACCGCTCATAGAGCGCCTTGTCGGCGTCCGTGTTGATCGGGTAGTACGGTTCGTCGCCACGCTCGGCGAAGCGGGAGTATTCCTCCCACACCACTGTCCTGTTGTGGTTCTGCGCGTCACGCCTCTCCGGGTTGAAGTTCTTGAACTCGATGGCGCGGGTGTAGGGCACGTCCGCGTCGGAGAAGTTCATCACCGGGCAGCCGAAGTGGTCGTCCTCGTCGTAGCGCACTTCCTTGAAGTCCACCGTGCGCCATTTCAGGTCGCCGAGTTCATAGCCGAAATACCGGTCAATCGGCCCGGTGTAGACCACGGGCGTGCCGGCGGCGCGCAGCGCCTTCTTGTTGAGCGGCTGGCTCTCGTCGAAGAAGTCGGTGCCGAGCGTCACATGGATGCGCGGGTCGTCGATCATGCGCTCCATCCACGCGGTGTAGCCGTCGCGCGGCAGTCCCTCCCATGTGTCTTTGAAGTAGCGGTTGTCGTAGTTGAACCGCACGGGCAGCCGCTTGATGATGCTCGCCGGCAGTTCGGCCGGATCGGTCTGCCATTGCTTGGCGGTGTAGTTCTTGATGAACGCCTCATACAGCGGCCGTCCGATCAGCTGGATGCCCTTGTCGTTGAGGTTTGTCGGGTCGGTGCCGGCCAGTTCACCGGCCTGTTCGGCGATGAGTTGCCTCGCCTCGGCGGGCGTGTAGACCGCCCGGAAGAACTGGTTGATGGTGCCGAGATTGATTGGCAGCGGGTAGACCTCGCCGTCGTGCGTGGCGTACACGCGATGCACGTAGTCGGTGAATGCGGTGAAGCGGTTGACGTAATCCCAGACGCGTTTGGTGGAAGTATGGAACAGATGGGCACCGTATTGGTGGATTTCGGCACCGGTCTCCTCGTCGATATAGCTGTACACGTTGCCGCCGATGTGGCTGCGCACATCGATGATCTCGACCCGGGCGCCCGCGCGCTCCGCCGCCTGCTGTGCGATGGTCAGGCCGAACAGGCCCGCGCCGACGATCACCAAATCCGCGTTCATAGCTTCTTTCCGTTGCGGCCCGCGCTGGCGGTGCCGGTTGCGCCGCGACCCTTCCATTTGATGATTCGCGCTGTTCCCCGCGTCGAATATGAACGGCCGTCATGTGCGTTTCGTTCTCAGCTCGACCAAGGATACCGCACATTATCGACCGCGCAACCATTCCTGTGAACGATTTGATGAACGTTCGGTGACGGCAAGTCCGGCGTCTTTTACAGCGCGCACACGACCAGATATATGGCCACCACGTGGCAGGTGTACCCGATGACCGTGCCCATGTGAAACACCTCATGAAACTCGAACCAGCCCGGAATCGGATTGGGTTTGCGGATCGCGAAGCATGTGGCGCCCGCAATGTAGGCGGCCCCGCCGCACGCAATCAGCACGGTCGCCGCCGGACCCACCGCGGGCGCGGTCCACAGCGCCGGAAGCAGTGTGACCGGCGCCAGCCCCAGCACCACGTACACGACGGTGAACACCCAGTTTGGCGCTCGCAGCCATACGATATGCATCACCGTGCCGACGAGCGCCGCCGCCCATATCACCGTCAGGTACGGCCATCGGATCGAAGGGCTGAGCGCGAACAGCACCGGCGTATTGGTGCCGGCGATGATCAGGAAGATGTTGGAGTAGTCGATGCCGCACAGCACGCGCGTCACCTTGGCGCTGCGCCACGGTACGACGTGCAGCAGGGCGCTGTTGCCGAACAGCAGTATCGCCGACGCGCCGTAAATCGCGCACGCGGCCTTGACCGGTCCGGCCGGCGCGATGCAGATCAGCACGATGGATGCGGCGATGCACAACGGCAGGGTGATGAGGTGCTGCCATCCGCGCAGCCGAGGCTTGCGGTTGCCGAATGCATCGACCGGCGTGACCTGGCGTTCGGCGGCTTTCAGTGTGGCCTTGGCTTGGCGATAGCGTGCGCGCGCGGCGCGATACTGCTCGAGGGCGCGGTTCATCGCGGTGGCCGAGGCACCGGTCTGCGTCGCGGCCATGCCGGCAGCGGTTGCGGTCTGCGCTGTGGAGGCCGCCCGCATCCCGCCGCCCGCGGTCTGTCGCCGCGCTGTTTTTCGCTGCGCCGCGGACTTGCGTATGGATGGTGCACTGATTGACGCGCTCATCATCATCACCTCGCTGCGGCCGGAATGCCCGGCCTACACTAACTTACGCTACCGTAACTTAGTGTAGGTCGCTGATGGTTCGCTGACAATGCTTCTCTGATGGTGAATCGAATGCCGTCCGGGCCGCCGAAGGCAGCATGGCGGTTCGTGTGTATCATATATTGACCGTCAGCTGAAGATTTTCATAGTTTTTTCTTATAGCCGGGCATAAGCGGATTGTGGATGCGTCGGGATCCGGAAGTACGTGCTCGACTGCCGTAATGGATGCCGGTCGAATATGCTGTGGCCGCATGGGAGGGGCTGAAAAGCGCGGTCTGATGGAGGTCTGCCTGTCTGACGATGGCGTGCGTCATGCGCGGTACGTGAGAGTCGGCGTATATGGCATTGTGAGGTGAGTGTTAACAATATGTTTCTGAGACGTTGCGCGATGCGACAAAACGTAACGATATCGGACGAGCGCCAGGTCTAGTTTCTTTCACAGTGTCGTCGTGAGTGACGCACGCAAAGAGAGGAAAACAATAATGGCCAATAAGCAATGGCCTCGCTGGGTTGCCGCTGTAGCGGCCCTGGCGATGGCAGGCAGCCTGCCCGGTACCGCGCTCGCGGCTCCGGCACAAGGTGACGCGGCGTCCACGACGCCGACTCTGTCGACCGGCAATCTGAAGAGCAAGGTCTCATCCCAGCTTCAGCAGGCGAAGGGCGAGGTCACCGCATTCATCCAGACCACCAGCCCCTCCGCGCTGGAACGCAAGAACAGTGTGCTCAAGAACTTCAGCAGGCAGCGTTCCGCGCTGCCCACGCTGAAGCAGCGCGCGCAGTCGGCCCAGGCGGCCACGCAGAGCGCGAAGACCGCCGAGAAGACCTCGGTGAACGTGTTCTCGCAGCTGCAGTCGCTGGACTCCAGCGCCAAGAAGATCTACTCCACCTCGTATGCGCTGTCCGGCGTAGCCGTTCGCGCCGACGCGGCGTCGCTGCGCAAGCTCGCCGAGCAGTCCGGCTCGGTGGCGCACATCACGATCCTGACGCCCAAGAAGGCGCTCGACACGACCAACGGCAGTGGCGAAGCCCCCGCGAACAAGAACAACGACCAGCTGGTCAACGCCGTCAAGACTTGGGAACAGACCGGCAAGACCGGCAAGGGCGTGAACATCGCAGTCGTCGACACCGGCCTCGACTACACGCACGCCGACTTCGGCGGCGCAGGCACCACCGAGGCCTACCAGACCGCGCTGAACTCCACCGCCGACCCGCTGACCGACCCGAAGGTCAGCAAGCTGCTCGACAAGACGAAGTTCAAGGGCGGTTACGATTACGCCGGCGCCACGTATAACCCGAACGCCGGCAACAACAATCCCACCCCGGACGCCAACCCGATCGACGGCCAGGGCGGCCACCACGGCACGCACGTCGCCGGCACCGCGCTGGGCTACGGCGTCAAGGCCGACGGCACCTCGGGCAAGACCGATACCGCAGGCTACCAGAAGCTGACCGCCGGCGACATCGCCAGCTGGAAGATTGGCCCCGGCGCCGCTCCCGAGGCCGGCATCTACTCGTACAAGGTGTTCGGCGACAACGGCGGCACCACCGACCTGGTGCTCGAAGCGCTTGACGGCATCGCCAAGCACAACACCGAGGCGGAAGTCAACGGCGACGAGTCCAGCCGCATCAGCATCGTCTCCATGTCGCTCGGCGGCAGTTTCGGCGCCTCCGACGACCCGGAGAACGTGGCCGTGGATAACCTCACCGCAGACAACGTGCTGTCCGTGATCGCGGCCGGCAACGACGGCGACATCACCGACATCATGGGTGCCCCCGGCACCGCCAAGAGTGCGCTGACCGTGGCCGCGAGCCAGTCCGGCAAGGCGCTGCAGGACGCCGTCGAAGTGACCGACGGCCCGGCCTCGCTCAAGGGCCAGACCCTCGCCGGCCAGTACTCCGTGAACTACGCGAAGCTCGACGACTTCTCCCTGACCGGCAAGGTCGTGCGCGTCAAGGACAAGGACAACCTGGAAGGCTGCAAGGCATACTCCGCCGATGACGCCGCTGCCGTCAAGGGCAACATCGCCTACGTCGAATGGAACGACGCCGCTGTGAACTGCGGCTCCAAGACCCGCTTCGACAACGCCGAGAAGGCCGGCGCGACCGGCATCCTGTTCGGCTCGCAGGCGAACATCCCCGAGTCCGGCATCGGCGGCAACGCCGACATCCCCGGCTTCCAGCTGGTCAAGAACGCCGCCGAGAACAAGGACCTGCAGAGCGCCATCGATGACGGCACGCTGACGGTGACCCTGTCCACCAAGCTGCGTATGAGCAAGGACGCCGACTACTCCAGCGAGAGCGAAGACACCATCGCGTCCTTCACCTCCCGTGGCATCCACGGCTCCTATGACGGCACCGCCAAGCCCGATGTCTCCGCCCCCGGCGTGGGCATCGTGTCCGCTTCGGCCGGCACCGGCAACAGCGACGAGATCATGAGCGGTACGTCCATGGCCACCCCGTTGACCTCCGGCGTCGCCGCGCTGGTCCGTCAGGCCCGGCCCGAATACCTGGCCAACGTGGTCAAGGCCCAGCTGATGAACACCGCCAACCACGACGTGTTCACCGCGGATCGCAAGACCGCGTACGGCCCGCTGCGTGTGGGCTCCGGTCGTATCGACGCGCTCGCCGCAGTGAACAACAACGTGCAGCTTGCCGGAGAGGATAACGAGGCCATCACCGCGCAGTTCGGCGTCATCCCGGTCGGCAAGGACGGCTACACCGACAAGCAGACCATGCGGCTCGTGAACAACACCGATCATGACATTACGTACAAGCTCACATACTCGGCCCGCACCCCGGTGCCGGGCGTCACGTACTCGGTGAGCGGCGACAACGGTGGGGACACCGTGGTCGCCAAGTCCGGGACCAGCACCAGCTTCCGCGTGAAGATCAGCATCGACCAGTCCAAGCTGACCCGCACCCGCGACGCCACGCAGTCCGCGCAGGTCGCAGGCAAGGACCGCCAGTACGTGACCGACGCCAGCGGCATCATCACCGCGACTCCGGTCACCCAGGAGGATGACGCCACCACGCTGCGTGTGCCCGTCACTTCGGTGCCGAAGGCAATCTCCGAAACCACCACGGGACTGAGCGGCTTCAACAACAAGAAGGGCACGCTGTCCGTGTCCGGCCATGGCCTTGACCAGGGCGACACCGCCACCGGCTACCACTCCGAGCTCGTCCCGTTCGTGTACGGTGCCGAGGATCCGGTCGACGGCTACACCGGCAACGGTGACGCCGCTCGCAGCCTTGCCGCAGGTGACATCCGCGCGATCGGTTATTCCAGCACCGCACCTCAGCTCTCCGATCCGTCGCAGGGCCTGCTGAGCTTCGGCATCATCACCGACAAGACGTGGTCCCACCTGGGCAACAATTTCGTTCCGGACGTGATCTTCGACGTGGACGGCGACATGAAGGCCGACTACATGATCTCGGTGAGCACCACCGAAGGCAACACGCAGTACGACACCGCATGGGCCACGACGACTTCCGCGACAACCGGCAAGGTCGTTGACGAGGAGCCCATCGACCCCGCATATGTCTCCGACTCCAACCAGGTCGTGCTCTCCGTGAAGCTGTCCGCCCTTGGATTCACCAAGGACACCAAGGTCGCCCCGATCGCCTACATGGCACAGATCGAGTCGATTTACGCTGCCGGCGCGAAGGATCAGTACATCGTCGACACTGCGGGCGGTTCCAAGGACGACTCGTTCGACGCGTACCACCCTGCCCTGTGGTTCGGCGACTCCGCCACCGAAGGCAACGGCACGGTCAGCTTCCCCGACGAGAACGGCACGAAGGTCGCCGTCCACACCGCGGATGATTCGTCCGAGACCGCTCCGAAGGTGCTGGCGCTGCACAAGAACGGCTTCTTCCCGAACATCGAGACCGATGAGCCCGTCATCGACGCGCACACCGTGAAGAACATCGACAAGGCGCTGCTGGAGACTCTGGTCTTTGCCGCTAGCAAGTACCAGGAATCCAACTACACGGCGGATTCGTGGGCCGCATTCAAGAAGGCCTTCGACGCGGCGAAGAAGGTGCTCGACTCCGACACGGCCACGCAGCAGCAGGTCAACGACGCCTACACGGCGTTGCGAACCGCCATCAACGGGCTCGTCAACGCGACCGCCAAGCCGTCTAAGGACAAGCTGAAGGCGGCGGTGGATGCTGCGGCCAAGCTGAAGGAATCCGACTACACGGCGGATTCGTGGGCTGCGTTCGTCAAGGCGCTTGATGCCGCCAAGGCGGTGCTCGCCAACGACAACGCGACTCAGGAAGAGATCAACAACGCGACCGGCGCTCTGTTCAAGGCCGAAGAGGCTTTGGTGAAGAAGGCCGGCACGCCGACGAAGCCCGGCAAGCCGAGCCAGCCTGGCGCCCCGGCGAAGCCCGGTGCGTCGGGCGCCAACAGTGGCCAGAACGGCAGCAATGCCGGCGTCGCCAAGACGGGTGCCGCTGTCACTGGCATCTCGGGCGTAGTCATGCTGCTGCTCGCCGCCGGGGCCACGCTGGTGATCATTCGCCGGCGTGACGCGGTGCGTCGCTAGTCTCCCATAGCCGATAATGCCCTTTCCCGCGAGCGCGGGGAGGGACATTATTGTCGTTGCGCACCCGATATCCGGGGGTGATGTATACTAGTACAGCCTTCACGTGGCGTTATGTCACCCAATCCCCCCAGGGCAGGAATGCAGCAAGGGTAAGTGGCCTCTGTCGGGTACGTGAAGGTTTTCTTTTTCTTTTCTTGGCCCCTCACCCTGACCGTCGCGGCACCGTGAGGCTTAAATTACAGGTTGAAATCGCCGTTCTTGGCAATTCCCCGTGCGAAATCGCCGTTTTTGGACCTTGAAACGGCGATTTCACACGGGGAATAGTAGATTTCGGCGATTTCAACCCGTATTTTG
>OLGO01001943.1_pt1 | contig 11611 bp, 7 predicted proteins | sample 1605861 | NCBI WGS metagenome assembly OLGO01 (sample SAMN03283253) | human gut metagenome | biome: human-associated habitat; material: feces | host: Homo sapiens | place: USA | collected 2013
GGTTTCACAATTTCTTCAAACCGCCCCATGGGCCTTTTACCGCCCCATGGATAAATTACCGCCCGATGGGCAGCAGCAACTTACTCGCCGCGGCGCTCGGACGGGCGGCGAATCGGGTCAAGCAGCGTATTCGGATCGGAGATGCCGAACATGCTGCGCCCGCCGGTGGATTCAGGGTGCTTGGCGAGAACGGCCAGCGAAATCGCCCCCGGAATCATAATGATCACCAAAAGGGCCGCCAATCCCCAGTTCACGAAGAATCCGAGCCCCAGTACGATGGCCACCACAACCACCACCGTGACGATAATCGTCAACAGTGCTCGACGTGGGTTGGTTTCCCTGGCCCAAGAGGTGCTGGCTGCGGGCTTTGCTGTTGAACTGGCCGCGGCGTTTGTGGCTGTTGTGCCATCAGCCGTGACGGTCGTGGGCCTTGCCGCCGCGCTCGTCGCGGGGCCAGTAGGGGCGTCAGACACGTTATCGGCGGCATTGCCGGTCGCTGCTGGACGTTGTTCGTTTGCGTGAGTCATATCCACCAGCATATTCCCTGCTTCCGGCTGAAGCTGGGACAAGCCTGCGCGCCGCTAATCCAGCGCCGACACTGGCCTTGAACTGCGGGCGCCAGACCGGATGTGAACAGGCGCTGAACGGAGTCTGGGGAAACCATGAGAACTCGCGACAATTTTTGTGAAATTGGGTGACGCTCTATGAATCGCGCGCTAGTGTTGCGTGAGCTTACAAGGCGAGGAGCCTGGAGCGCGGGGGGTGAAGGATGAAGAACTCCGTTTGGAAAACGTTCATGGAATTGTCTCTGGTCCGCGGAATCGTGCCACGGACCGTGTTCGGACTGACCGCGATCGCGGCAATCATACTGGTTATTGGACTGGCGCTGAGCAAGAGCAATAAGCGCGGCCGCCTGCACCCGCTGATTGTCTCGCTGATTGCCGCCGTGCTCGCCGGCGCGGCTGGAATGCTGGTTGCATGGCTGGTGTCCGACGTGTTTATGGTGTTTGGCGTATCGCTGGGCTGGCCGGTGATCTTCACCATCGCGGGCGGCATCGCCGGCGTCGGCTTCGTGATCGCCGCAGCCGTGACCATGCGCGGAGCCCGCCGTGTGCTGGCCATCGTGCTGGTGCCGCTGGTGCTGCTGTCCACCGCGCTCGGCGTGGACTCGATTTACGGCGAATACCAGACCATCGGCACCCTCGTCGGCTACACGCCGTACGCCTCGCTCGGCTCAATCGAGGTACACAAGGCCGCGATGAGCGTCAGCGACTGGCGTAGCAAGGCGCAGAAGAGCAGCCTGCCGTCCATGCCCAGCCAAGGCAAGGTGCTCACCGTCGACATTCCGAACGCCAAATCCAACTTCACGGCCCGCAAGGCGATGATCTACCTGCCGCCCGCCGCGCTGTCCGACCGTCCGCCGGCCTTGCCAGTGATGGAGCTGTTGGCCGGGCAGCCCGGTAGCCCCAGTCGCCTCATCGACGCCGGCAACATCGCCGCCACGATGAATGCGTACGCCGCCAAACATGACGGGCTCGCGCCGATCGTGCTCGTGCCCGACCAGAACGGCGAGGCCACGCACAACAGCCTGTGCGCCGACACCACGCAAGGCAACGCCGAAACCTACCTCACCACAGACGTGGTGAACTGGGCCAAGAAGATGCTGCCCGTGGCCAAGTCGGCCCGCATGTGGGCGATGGGTGGGTTCTCGCAAGGCGGCACCTGCACCACGCAGCTCGTCCCGCGCCACCCCGACATCTACGGCGCGATGCTGCCGGTGGACGGCGAACTCAAGCCGACCAATGGCAGCGTCGCCAAGATGGTCCAGGAGTATTTCGCCGGCGACCGCAAGGCGTACGACGAACAGGTGCCGGTCAACGCCATCGCCTCCAGCGGCACATCTGAGCAGGCGCTGTTCACCGGTGCTGGCGAACGGGACAAGGAATCGATTAGCAACATGCGCACGATTGCCGCCGCCGCGCGCAAAGCCGGCATGGAGGTCACCGAGCTGATCGTGCCCGGCGCCGGCCACGACTGGCACGCGGTGCAGGCGGTCTGGCGGCCCGGTCTCGACTGGTTTGGCGAACGGACCGGCTTGGGCGAGATGGCGAAATCGTTGAAGGAGTACCCACAAGTGGAGGTGTTGCAATGAGCGAAGAATCGCGTAAGCACAACAGTCATGCGGCGGAAAGCTGGCGCGAACTGGCCGGCGACGTGCGACAGTGGGCGGACGGTCATCGACTGGCCATCACTGCCACGGTGGCGCTGGTGGTGCTGAACTTGGTGGTGTGGCTGGTGGTCGCGATGGCCGGATTCGCGTTCCCGCTGCGGCTCGACACCAGCATGGCCGAATTCGATTTCGGCAAACTCTTCTGCACGCTGTTCTTGGCGCGCGGCGTCATCCAGCTCATTCTTGATGCCGCGCTGTGGCTCGTCATGCTGTCAATCGCCGAGCCGTGGCTTGGCCGCGCACGTACCGTCGGCACCGCGCTCGCCTGCGCGCTCGGCGGCGTGATCGTGGGCCTGATCTTGTGTGCGGCGGCCGGATGGCTGTTCCAGGACTCCCAATTCGTCTCCCGCATGCAGTTCGCCCTGAGCCCGCTGGTGTTGCCGGTCGGCGCGCTTATGGCGGCCAGCGCGTTCTGCAGCCATCTGTTGCGGCGGCGTATTCGGCTGATCGGCTACGTGGCGATTCTGGTCGCGCTGCTTTACAGCGGCAATCCTGGCGATTACTGCATTCTCGCCGCCGCGCTGATCGGACACGCGGTCGGCCGCGTGATGGCCGGGTCGCCCGCGCACGCCGAAACCGGATGGCACTGGCTGCGCAGCACCTCCTTCGAGGCGCGGCGCATGTTTGCGGCCATCGCCGTGGTGCTGGCGCTGGGGCCGGTCATCGCCATCACCTCGCATAATCACGCGGGGCCGCTCAGCACAGTCGGCCTGCTCATGAGTCCGGTCTCCGTCGACGACGGCACGCTCGCGCGCTGCCTGGCCGGCGCCACGCACAGCGGCTGCTTCCTGCAATTCGACCTGATGCGCGCCTCGATGCCCGGCGCGGTACTGCGCTCGCTGCTGCCCACCGCCGTGACTCTGGTGCTGGCGTGGGGCCTGTATCGCGGACGTCGGTTCGCGGCCACCTGCGCCGTGGCCATCAACCTGTTCACGGCGGGCGTTGCCATCGCCTATTACCTGGTCGTGCCGCTGAGCTTTGCGCCGGATGGCATGACCTCCCTGCTGCAGCACGGCGCAATCACCGCCTGCGTGGCGAACGCCTTGCCGCCGCTGTTCTTTGCCGTCGCCTTGACTGCGGCGTTGAAGCATTTCCCGATTCGCGTCGGCTGGCGGCGACTGATCGGCGGCGTCGGCGCCATCGTGCTGGTTCTGCTGGCGTGCGCCGCCGTGTACCTGATGTACGGCATCGCCCAGCCGGATGAATTCTCGCCGCGTGCCACGGCCTCGTCGCTGTTGGCCGAACTGCCGGGGCGCTTCCTGCCCATCGGCTTCCTGAGCCATATGAAGTTGTCGTTCGTGCCGCGTACCCCGATGGCCTCGATCGTGTATCAGGGCGTCGGCCTGGTGTTCTGGATCGTGGTGCTGGTCGTGGTGATCCGCTGGATGAGCGACGTGAGCGAATCGAACGAGCGGGCGCAGGCACGCGCCGAGCGGCTGGTCGAAACCGGCGGCGAATCGATGAGCTTCATGACTACGTGGGAAGGCAACAGCTACTGGCTCTCGCCCACGGGCAAATCGGCCGTGGCATATCGCGTGCTCAACGGCATCGCCTTGACCTGCACCGGGCCGTTCGGCGAGCCCTCCGAGTGGATGGACGACCTGACCGGCTTCACCCAGTATTGCGTGGAGCGGTCGCTTTCGCCGGTGTTCTACAGCGTGCATCGCGAACAGCGCGACGCGTTGCTGGAGGCCGGCTGGAGCTCCATCGAGGTCGGCAGCGAAATGGTCGTGGACCCGCGCGGCTGGAAGACGACCGGCAAGAAATGGCAGGATGTGCGCACCGCCATCAACAAGGCCAAGCGCGACGGCGTGACCGATGTGCAGTCCACGTTCCTGGAAGCGTCGCTCGATGTGCGCGAGCAGATCGAGGACATCTCCGAGGAGTGGGCGCAGCTCAAGGCGCTGCCGGAAATGAAGTTCACGCTCGGCGGTGTCGAGGAACTGCGCGACCCGCGCGTGCGGCTGCTTTACGCCATCGACGCGGACGGGCGCGTGCTGGGCGTCACCAGCTGGCTGCCCACCTGGCGCGACGGGCGCATCGTCGGCTGGACGCTGGACTTCATGCGCCATCGCACCGACAGTCCCAACGGCATTATGGAGTTCCTGATCGCGCGCATGGCCGAGCGCCTGCGCGACGAGGGGCTTGCGGATCCTGAGCATGCCGTAGAGTTCATGAGCCTGTCCGCGGCACCCTTGGCCGGCATGAACCCCGAGCGAGACAATGCCCGGGAAGGCGGGGTGCCGGCCGGCGAAGGCACGCAGGTGCTCCAACACGCGCTGCAGATTGTGGCCGACTGGATGGAACCCGCCTACGGCTTCCACTCGCTGTTCAACTTCAAGCGCAAGTTCCAGCCCACCGAAGCGCCGGTCTACGTGTGCTACCCGGACCCGGCGGCGTTGCCGCAGATCGGGCTCGCGGTGGTGCGCGCCTACGTGCCCAGCGTGACGCCCGCCGAAGTGGCCGGCATGCTCAGTACGCTGCGGTCGTAGGGTGCGGGGCGGACCCTGACAATTGTGCTCGCGGTTGAGGCTCTAGGCCGTTTGCCTGTTCGTTCACGTACGGACACGGAGACTGACCGATTCGAGCCCAAGATGGGGCTATCTGCTTTCAGGAGGTACATTTGGCCTCTTGCGGACAACTAACTGCCTTCAAAGAGGTACCTGAACTCTGAAATCCCGAGTATGAGCGTTGCAATGACGGCGTTTGTACTCGGGATTTCCCGTATTCGGTACCTCTTTGAACGGAGAAAGCATTCTGCAGAAGCCCGAATGTACCTCTTTGAGCGGCGAAAGCCCAGCGAGAAGGGCGCAGAAGGCGCTATCTCCGTTTCGAGGGGTTGATTTGGCCTCTCCGGGAGGTCTACTCCTGCTTCGAGGGGCTGATGGCCGAGTATTCACGCTCCAAAATCGGCGGAATGGCGTTGACGCGGATGGGCTTTTACATGCGGTCTAGCTGCCGACCAGCCCCTTGAAACGGGAGTAGACCTCCTGCGAAGGCCGAATCAGCCCCTCGAAAGCGGTTTTGCCGGTGCAGAGGTGTCGTTGACTGCATCGCGAGCCGCCTCGACGTAGTAACGTGGGGCGCATGAGCGAACGTAACGAACACAATGACGGAAATACGCAAACCGCATACTTCGCCGGCGGCTGCTTCTGGGGACTGGAGCGCTACTTCCAGAACGTCGACGGCGTCACGGACACCACGGTCGGCTACGCGCAATCCACCGTCGAATCGCCGACCTACGAGCAGGTATGCGCGGGCGGCACGGATGCGGCCGAAACCGTGAAAGTCGAGTTTAACCCGGCACAGGTCAGCCTGCGGACGCTGACATTACTGTTTCTGGGGAGGTCATTGACCCGTTCTCCGTGGACCAGCAGGGCGAAGACCGCGGCCGGCAGTACCGCACTGGCATGTTCTACACGGACGAGACGCAGCGCGCCGTGTATGTGGCGGCCTTGGAGCAGCTGGTCGACCGCCAGCCGCAGCGCCCGGCCGTACTGGTCGAACCGCTGCGCAACTTCTACCCGGCCGAGGCACATCATCAGGACTATCTGGTGAACAATCCCGGCGGCTACTGCCATGTGCCGATCGCCGCAATCGCGAACGTAAAACGCCGTCAGAAGTACGTGGAACGCATCTGGGATCTGACGCTTGAGCAGTTCGCGGTCACACAGAACGCCGCTACCGAGCGCCCGTTCGTCAACGAGTATGACGAGGAGTTTGAGCCCGGCATTTACGTGGACATCGTCAGCGGCGAGCCGCTGTTCTCGTCGCGAGACAAGTTCGATTCCGGCTGCGGCTGGCCCGCGTTCTCTCGCCCGATTGCCGGTGACTTGCTGACCGAGCATGAGGACCACCGCATTCCGGGCCGCGACCGCATCGAAGTGCGCACGTCGGACACACAGATTCACTTGGGCCACGTGTTCACCGACGGCCCGGCCGACCGCGGCGGCCTGCGCTACTGCATGAATTCCGCCGCCCTGCGCTTCGTGCCGCGCTCGCGCATGGCCGAGGAAGGATACGGCGACTGGATTTCGGTTGTGGATGGGGATGAGCAGGCATGAGCATGGAGAATATTGCGGGCGCTCGCAAGCCCGCCAAGCGTGAGGATGAGCACACGGTCGCCGGCGAGCATCGCATGATGCGCCGCGCGTAACCGTGGCATCGCCGCCACGTTCGTGTCGCATAATTGCTGCCCGGCCACGTCATAATTCGCCGTGCCGCGTGGGAGCGCTGTGGCGGCTACGACGAGTCGATGCGCGGCGACGCCACCGCCAGTCAAGCCTTCATGGCCCACCCCACCTACGGCGACGGCGGAATGGCCGCCGCCGTACGGTTGAGGAGCTGATGGTCAGCCGGCTAAATGCCGATAGAGCTCTGGATCGATTGGCCGGGCCAAACGCAGGACCGACAGGGTGACCTTCACACTGCCCTGTCCGGTTGCGTCAGGCTTGGTGGTGAGCTGAGGATTCTCAAACGCAGCGACGTGGCCAACGTAGTAGTACTTGCCATCGGCCTCTTCCGCCTTGCGCATGACGAATAGCGGGACGAAATGTGTGTGGTCCCAATTCGGGCCAATGCCGCTAAGCGCCCATCGGAATTCCGGAGACTGCGGAGTGCGTCCGTTCTTGCTGAAGTATTTCATTTCCTGTGTGCTCAGGAATTCATCCTCGTATTGGCTGGCCGCGTATTTCACGAAGATGGGCATGGTGTTGGTTTCCTTGTCGAGCAGGTAACCACCCACGTTTTGCGGAGTGTTTTCCTTCTTCCATCCGCACAGGCGCATGACGTCAGCCATGGAATATTTGCGCTCGTACAAGAACATGTGGTCGAAGACCTGTTGCCTGGCGGCGGCCTCGCGGAACATATCTCGGCAATTGGCCATACCGGTGCGCAAAGTGTCCGCGAAGAAGATGCGGAACGTTCGGTTCGTGGCAAGTATGTCGGCGAATCTGCTGCTCAACCGATATGCGGTGTCGCTTCCTGTGCCGGTGCTGTTCAAGGTTTCGACCAATGGCTGGTTGCCAAAACGATTGCAGTTCGGGCCGGTGAAATATGAATAATCGAGCACGCTGATCGCAGAGTCGAATTGCGCGTCTGAACCATCGGCCAGCGGGAATTCAGTACGAATCGCATCGAGCAGTTCGCTGCGGCCGATTGACGAGCCCGCACTCCAATGCTGAGGTACGTCGTCGTCGAGCCGTTCGCTGACGAAATGGCATAGCTGAGCAAGAATGACCAATTCGTGCGGTCGCAATCCGGGCAGCAGCAGCTCCGCTGCCATCTTGAGTATCGCGTCTTCAACGTCGGTCACCGGCTCCAACTGATCCTCAAATGTCGCTTCATGATGTTTGCCTTTGCCCAGGCTTTTTTCACGGGAACGCACGAAATCAAGATAGTTGCTGCGCTTCGATGCGATGGTATACGGCAGTGAGGGGTCGTAGTTATAGATGTCCGTAAGCATGGGGATGCGGCCCAGCTCGTAACGGACTTGGCGATACTGTTCGGACAGCTTTTTCATGTCGGACCAGTCGGCGGTGTCCAAAGACTTAAGGATGCGCTCCTTGGCGATCGGGTCGAAACTGATGGACGACAGGCCGATTGACTTTCGCTGCAGGTTCTTGCGAGCCCTGTCGTGGTCGCCAGTGTTGCCGTATAACGCCACCGGAATCAGATAGTTGTTGTTGTAATTGCCGATGAAATCGATAACCACAACGCTTTCTTTGTGAGGGAATTTGCGCAGTCCGCGCCCGAGCTGCTGCGTGAAGATAATGCTGGATTCGGTGCTGCGCAACATGACGATTTGGTTGACGGCGGGAATATCGACTCCCTCATTGAACATATCGACAGTGAAGAGATAGTCGAGTTCGCCTTCAGTGAGCTTGCGGACGTATTCGTCTCGCTGCGCTTGGGACACGGGCCTGCCGTCATCGTCCGTGCTGGTAACGGCAGCGGTGCGATAGGGGCGTTCATCTTGTTGATTCCACTGCTGGTTAAACAGCTGGGACAGCTTATGGGCTTCCTCCTGTCGGCTGCAGAACACGAGTCCGGTGACCGGAATGTTGAACTGCCCATATTCCTGCAACTTGTCAATGATGTAGCGGACTCGCTTTTCGGTGGCAAGCTGCTCGATCTCGTACTTGAGCTGTTTCGAGTCCTTCGCATCAAGACCCTTGGAGACATCGAGACGATGGGCGATTCCATTCGGATCGTCGTCGGAGCCAAGGTATTCCGCAACGCCGTAGTAGTGGAATGGACAGAGCATGTTCTCGTCCAACGCCTTTTGCAAGCGAATTTCGTACGCGATGTTATGCCCGAATAGCTCGAAGATGTTGATGCCGTCGGTGCGCTCTGGCGTGGCGGTCATGCCGAGCATGAAGTCGGCATCTTTGAAATGATTGATGACGCGCTGATATCCTTCGGCTCCAGCGTGATGAACTTCGTCAACCAGAACGTAGTCGAATTCATCGGATTTGAATTGCGCCAAAACCTCCGGCTGCCGCATCGTCTGTACCGTGGCGAATACGTAGCGGCGGTCCTGTTGCTTGCTGGTGCCTGAATACAATCCCAATTCGGATTCATCACAGCCGAGCACCTTTTGGTAAGAGTTCATTGCGGTTTGAAGAATCATCTGCTGTTGGGCGATGTACAGCATGCGCTTCGGCTGGCATTCGCGTACGTCGAATGCGGAAAGGTACGTCTTTCCGGTGCCGGTGGCCGACACGATAATTGCGCGGTGCTCGCCTTGTTCACGAAGTTTCTTGAGATTCGCCAACGCCTCCTGTTGCATGGCGTTTGGCTGAATGTCATGCCCCTCAAACGACTGCAGAATCTCATGACGCGGTGGGGCGTATTTCTTGAAATCTTCCTCATACTGTTTGATCCACTCTTCGGTCAGCGGAACGGAATCGGCCACCTGTGAGTCGATTTCATCCTGGAACTGCCCGACCAGCTCTCCATCCGCCAGCGATGAGACTTTGAGATTCCATTCGCGTTGCGTGGTCAATGCGGCTCCAGTGAGATTGGAACTGCCAACGTACAGGTCGTAATAGGGCGTACCGTCTTTCATGCGGCGAGAAAAGATATATCCCTTTGGATGGAATGGCTGTCCTTGAGCCATTGCGGCCACTGAGGCATTGCGGGAGCCTTCCCACACGCGAACGTCAACACCAGTGGTGTTCTGAAGATGCAGCAGCTCCCAGAATGCCCTGGGATCGTTGAAATGATTTTTCGTTGAGGTAATCAGTGTGCCCGCTCGGGTCGCTGTTTCATGGTGACTTCTGAAGTCTTCAAATAAGCTGAGCACGGCCTCAGCCGAGACGAATGCGACAGAAATGTCGAAGGAATCGCTAGTAGCCAAGGAATTGCCGATTTCCTCGCGCATGGTCAATCCACCGGGGCGATTTGCGATGAGGGTCGGCTTATATTCGCCGGGAGCATCTGAGCGCGGCTCGATCAGACCTGAGATGACATCTTCGAGGATTGAGGGTGTCGGGCCAGGATCACTATGTTGCGTGTTGGCCGGAGAGCTTGAGGTGCTGGCCAGATTGATAGACATGTTGTCTTGTTCCCTTGCGATTCGAATTGTTTGTTGATGACTGCATGACTGCATGGCTGCGCTATGGCGCATTCATCGGAGCGTCAGCTGTTTGCTGGCGATAATCGCGACTGCTTCGCGATCTACCGGAGCCCAGTTCAATGTCGGCATATCGGCAGGATTCAGCCATCGGATATCAGTATGCTCGGTGAGATGCGGTGTGCCGGCGATGAGGTGACAGACGAATGTAGTGAGCCGTACGGTCCCAAAGTCGTAGGCGTATTCGCTGGTGCACACTTCTTCCGCGACTTCAACTTCGCATAACAGCTCTTCTTCGATTTCGCGGTGTAAAGCCTGCCGCGCTGTTTCATGAGGTTCGATTTTGCCGCCGGGGAATTCCCAGTATCCGGCCAACGACTTCCCCGGACCGCGTTGTGCACATAGTACGGTGCCGTTGGTGACGATTGCGGCTCCCACGACGTTAATGATTTTGCGTTCCGGATCCATGAACAACCAGGATACAACGCTTCAAGATCCACAAGCGATCCACGATCCTCGACAGTTTCGCAAGAACGATCCTGATTCAATCGGAACTACTGGAATCGCAGTGTTCTAGGGCATTTGTGGAACGAAAAGAAAGGCTGATCAATGGTGAATGAACGGCAGACCGATACGTGTGCGGACGTGATGTACAGGCGTGAACGGCAGAGAGTCTGTGGCGAAGCAGGGCTGGACTTCGCCCCTTTCATTCCCTCACAGGATGAAGTTGATCAGCAGATGAGCGCATTGGATGACAAGCTTGTGTCCAAGGCTCAGGAACAATACGCGAACCGAGAAATCTATCCTTTGGACGAGTGCTATCAGTTGGACGGGTCGACGTTTATCTCAGCCGAGGCGTTTGAAGAGATTCTTGGCGACGAGCAAACGCATTATATGGCTTGGAAAAACGGCTGTATTGATAAGCTGTCCATTGATTATTGGGAGATGCCGGATGTGATGGCCTATCTTGTGGAGCGCAGCATTGCGGAAGGTGACGGCGGTGAATGCTGTTATACGGATGCTCAGCCGATTGATTATGCGGAAGATTGTGCGTACTCGCCCAGCGAGATGTTGGAGTGCTTAGGCGCCAATTGGCAAGAGCAGGGTGTTGCCGATGATGGTTTGAGTTACGCGTTGTACGGGCACCCGAATATCAATGTCGAGAACGTGTCCGGTTCGATGATGGTCGTATCGACGGAGCAGCCTGGGCTTTCGGTGATGGTTGATTATCGCAGCGGAATTTGGGTGGTCCAGCCGTTTGCCCATGACGAGTCATTTGGGTCTGCGATTCAGTTTGGTGAGCGGCTTGCGCCCGTTGAGGCTGGCCTTTTGCGGCCCAATGTCTATCAGCATTTTTTGGAGGCGAAACATGCGTTTGATTACGCAATCGCGTGGATTGAAGATGTTGGGGAAGGCGCTCTCGACTATTGTGGTAGCCAAGAGAAGCGATCCGTTTCCGAGGTGAGATTCGGGAGCGATCCGACTCTCGGCAGTGATTCATCTACGCAGACAAGCCAAAGGAGCCTCGCCATGATTCTCGTCACCACCACCCCGTCCGTCGACGGATACACCATCACCAACTACCAGGGCATCGTCTTCGGCGAAGTGGTATCCGGTGTGAACATGTTCAAGGATCTTGGCGCGGGCCTGCGTAACATGTTCGGCGGCCGCAGCCAGGGCTATGAGGAAGAGCTGATGCGTGCCCGCAACGAGGCCATCGCCGAGATGCAGCAGCGTGCGGAGGCGATGGGGGCGCACGCCGTGGTCGGCGTGGACATCGACTACGAGGTGCTTGGCGCCGACAA
>OLGO01001946.1_pt1 | contig 11594 bp, 8 predicted proteins | sample 1605861 | NCBI WGS metagenome assembly OLGO01 (sample SAMN03283253) | human gut metagenome | biome: human-associated habitat; material: feces | host: Homo sapiens | place: USA | collected 2013
TTACTTTTCCAGCAATAAGAATATCGCTGTATTCTTCACTTATTTTTTCATAAGCTGCTCCAATTCTACGGCAATAACCACACCACGGTGCCCAGAAATCAACCAAAACCGGTTTTTCCTTATGAATTAATTGTCCAAACTTTTCTTTATTTATATTTATAGATGTCATATTTTTCAACTCCTTCTCCTATTTGAACTTAATATACCCCAAATAAGTGCTTGCTTCCGTGATGATATCACAGAAAAGTTGATTTACTTTATTACGCTTTTTTACTTCTATTTACAGCATATGTCAGTTATATAATTGACTCTTCTCAATAAATTAAGTATACTCTCATCTTTGACAGTTACAAAAAGATGGGAGTATTATACGTTCAATTCATTATTTTCGGCAAGTAAGAAATAATCAATATGAGAATCACATAACACAAAAGGATGTACTGCGGTAACTTCTACATTACCTTGGCACATCCTTTCGTACTATTATTTTTTGCTATTCTTCTTAATGGCAGCTGTGGCTTCCACATCCATGCTCACCACATGTATGTCCTTCCCCGTGGTTGTGCTCATGGTGAGAACATTTCACATCCGGATTATACTCAAGTGTTTCATTGATAAAAGCTTCTACTGCTTCATCCGCATCTCCGGAAACTCCTCCGAAAAGTTTAATGCCGGCTGCCGCTAACGCTGTCTGTGCGCCGCCTCCGATTCCGCCACAGATCAAAACATCTGCATTCAATGCTTTAAGAACTCCTGCCAATGCGCCATGTCCGCTTCCATTCGTATCTACTACTTCTGAATGTACTACTTTTCCTTCCTCTACATCGTAAATCTTAAATGTCTCTGTGTGTCCAAAGTGCTGGAAAATCTGTCCATTTTCATATGTTACTGCTATTCTCATGATACCTTCTCCTTTTTCTGCTGCATATTTTTTGTAAATTTCCTGTTTGTAACATCCTCCAAAGCTGCAGTTGCCGCTCTGACCGTCACAGATTCTGAAATCCCCGCCCTCAATTCTGAGCGGATGTCCGTCAATAAGTGCATCTGCTATTTTCTTCCGGGCAATCTCGTAAATCCGCTGGACCGTCGTTCTTGCGATCTGCATAGATACTGCACACTGCTCCTGACTGTAACCTTTCTTGTCCAAAAGACGAATTGTTTCATACTCATCTACCGTCAGAATAATGGGGGCTTTTTTCTCCGTATCATCTGCCGGAAGAAATTCTAAAACATTGGGAAAATGGCAGACTTTTCTGCATTTTATTGGTCTTGGCATAAACTGCTCCTTTCTTGTTATAATATAATAGTTCTATAAAGGGCATATGTCAATAACATTTTTGACATATGCCTTTTTAACCAAATCAAGTAAGTCCCCTGCTTCAATTGCGAAGAGCAAACGGGCATCGGAGAGACTTCTGGAAAGCAGTACGAAATATCTTGAAGAGAAGCTGAAACTCACAGTCAACAGAGAGAAGCTTAATGAGATACTGACTGGTTATCTCCATTACTATGGCATCACTGACAATTCAGAGAGAATTACAGCATTTCGTTATAATGTTATGAAAAGCTACAATTTTAAATATCAGGGGAGATCGAGGTCTCTTATCTTCAAATATTCCACAAGCTTAAAAGACATTCTCAACAGAAACTCTGTCATGGGATCGTTTAAATCGGCTTTACCTATTTCAATGATTTTTTCCATTCGATAAGCCAGCGAATTCCTGTGAATACACAAAATGTTAGCTGTTTCCTTATTGTTATGGAAACACTGTAGATATACCTCAAGTGTATGGTAAAGTTCATTTCCCGTTCTCTGGTCATATTTATTCAGTCTGTAAAGGGCAGGGTGGATATAATCTGCAAGTTTTTCTGGTTCTTTGATCTTGTTCATCATTTCGTAGAACTCAATTTCAGAATACCGATGAATTTGATGCTCCATCGGATACCTTTGATCCCATGATATTTCCTTCTTAAGGTTATCAGGGATTCTGTGATTCCATTCAAGAACTGTCCGCGCCTGCTGATAAGCTCTGTAAAATTCATCCATTTTTGAAAAAACCAGGGAGATTCCTACATCCAGATGATACTCTGCCATCGTTTTAAGCATTATTTTTTGAGTATCTACAAATATAACAGAACTCTGATCTGGTACAAGCAGGACTAGTGCATTGTCGTGGACAGTCATATATGCTTCCGGAAAGATATGTCGGATCACAGGATAAAGCTGCTGCTTTAATTTATTTTCCTTCAAAAATGTCTTCGGTTGGATACAAAGTGCATACATTGCATCAGATACTCGAAGATGAGAAATGGAATCTGCCAATATATCAGCCGGAGTTCCAATCAGCAAGGCTTCAAGAAGCTGCTGGTCCGCACTGGTGTACTGAAACAGTTCAGGATGATAATGTCCAACTACGGAGCTGATTGCCCGGCTTACATCACTCATAGCTGCTAAGTGTTCTGCGGTAAAAGGGATATTGTTTTCTATCATCAGAACAAAACCAACCTGAACACCGTTTAAAAACACTTTCGAACTACATTTACGATATGGTGATTCCGGGCAAGATACTTCAACAGCCTCAATGCTGGCTGAAGCCCCCTGGACAGCTTCCAATGACATTACATTTTTAATGAAATCGTATGTACAATATCCACGTTCAATATTCTTTTTCCATAATTTATCCGTAACCGGAATTGATGTAGAATATGACAGGATACGGAATTTCTTGTCGCAAAATACCAAAGAATATCCTAATTTGATGGATGCAGAGTTAATCACTTCATCCAGGCTATGGGAAGAGTGGCCTTTTCGAACCAGTTCTTCATATAAACTAACCTGTTCATGTGTCTGAAGAAACTGTTTTGCTGCATTAAAAACCGCAAAAAGCTCTTTTGCCTGTACTGTTGCACGATCCGTGCAGGAATAAGGAAAAAGATAGTTTTCTCCACGAACAAGGATACATTGAGAAGGCTGCATATCAGGAGACAAGACATCTGGATAACCAAAATAGACAATATCTGTGGCGTATCCTGTTTGAGTGCCATCCAGCAGCTCTACATCTCGTATTTCATGAAGATCAGTAGAACAATTTAGTATTATGTTAAAAGTTTTTTCATTTTTTAAATAATCAATAAGATCGGAAAACAGCATCTTCATACTCCTCTTTACAATTATTTGTGAAAAATGCACAGTGTTTTGCAGATTATTATTAATTATAGTGCATTGTGCATAAATACACAATGTCTTTTTTATATTTATGCCGTTGTTTTTTTAACAATGAAAATGTTATTTTTAAGCCATAATAATCAAGAGACACAAGTAAAGGAGGGTGTACATGTATCAGGAAATATTTAAACAGGGAAAAATTGGAAATATTACACTTAAAAACCGGCTTGTAATGTCACCGATGGGTACAAGCCTGGCGGAGATGGATGGGTCTCCATCGGAAGACATGATTGCATTCTATGAGGCACGTGCAATTGGTGGCGCAGCGCTTATTATTCCGGAGATTGCAAGGGTAAACGATCTGCATGGTGCAGGGATGATGCGTCAGCTGTCTGTTTCAAAAGACAGACATATCGAAGGTCTTGCAAAGCTTGCAGAAACAGTACATAAATATGGGACAAAGATATTCATCCAGCTGCATCACCCTGGACGTGAAACAGTAACTGCTCTTACAGGCGGTCCGGTAGTATCTGCTTCAGCAATACCGTGCAAATATCTTCAGCAAGAAACAAGGGCTCTTTCAACAGAAGAAGTAAAAGCTTTGATCCAACAGTTTATCTCAGGTGCTGTACGGGTAAAAAAAGCGGGTTGCGATGGAGTAGAGCTTCATGCGGCTCATGGGTATCTATTACAACAGTTTCTTTCCCCTTACACAAATAAACGCGAAGATGAGTATGGTGGTTCCTTTGAAAACAGACTTCGTATGATCACCGAGATCATAAATGGAATCCGTGTACAGTGTGGACCGGACTTTCCGATCGGTGTCCGTTTAAGCGTTGAAGAATTTCTGGATAAAACAGGAGTGACAGAGGATTATATCCATATCCAGGATGGAGTTAAGATTGCAATGGCGCTTGAGAAATGCGGGATTGATTTTATTGATGTGTCTGTTGGTTTATACGAGACAGGAAGTGTATGTGTAGAGCCGATCTCCTTCCCCCAGGGTTGGAGAAAAGATCTGATCAAGGCCGTAAAAGATCACGTTTCTATTCCAGTGATAGGAGTTTCCTGCATACGTGAACCACAGGTAGCTGAGAGTTTTCTGGAAGGAGGTATTGTTGATTTTGTCTCCATGGGAAGAAGCTGGCTCGCAGACGAACAGTGGGGACTCAAGGTACTTGAAGGAAGAGAGAATGAAATTTGTAAATGTATCAACTGTCTGCGTTGCTTTGAGAGCCTGAATGCATGGATGGGCGCGGGTATTCCTGCGGAATGTGCAGTTAATCCACGTGCATGCCGCGAACGTCTTTATGGAAATGCAGAATATGACACTCAGGAACATAAGGTAGTAGTTGTGGGTGGCGGACCATGTGGTATGATCGCTGCTAAAACACTTGCTGAACGCGGCATGAAGGTAACATTGGTTGACCGCCAGAGTGAGCTTGGAGGTACGATAAACCTTGCAAAGAAGCCTCCTTTCAAAGAACGTATGGGCTGGATTGCTGATTATTATAATGTTGAATTTGAGAAACTTGGAGTTGAATTAAAACTTGATATGGAAGCGACTGCGGATAAAATTGCAGAAATGAATCCGGACGCGGTACTTGTAGCAACAGGTTCTAAATCTGTCATTCCAGGATCTATTCCCGGAATAACCGGAGAAAATGTATATACAATCGAAGATATTCTTTCCGGAAAAGCCGGACTGAAGAATAAAAAAGTAATGATCATCGGAGCAGGTGTTACGGGACTTGAAACAGCAGAATATCTCTGTCACGAAGGAAATACCGTTGTACTTGCGGATATGCTTGACAAAGTTGCTCCTAATGCAAATCATACAAATGTTGCAGATGTATGTGGAAGATTGAAAGAATACAATGCCCAGTTCATGATGGCATATGCTCTTAAAGAGATCAAAAAAGATGGAGTTGTACTTGAAAGACTGAACGATAAGATAAATGTGGAAGTTGCTGCAGATGCTGTTGTTCTTTCCCTTGGTTTCCGTCCGGACAACCATCTTGTTGAAGAATTAAAAGAAAAAGGAATCCATGCTCAGGCTATCGGAAATGCTGTGAAAGACGGTACGATTGCTCCTGCATCCAGAAGTGGTTTTGAAGCAGCAAGGAAATTGTTTAAGACATCTGTCAAAACTCCAAGCTTTATCACTGCTCCGGAGGAAATGCCTAATTTCGGTAAGATATCTCTTATGAAAAATCAGGAGGGAATATATCTTGCATACCTCACCGATCCTGCGGCGATTGCAAAGGTTCTGCCTGCACCGTTAAAACCATTTTCCGTGCCTGTAGTTACGGTATCTGTGTGCCATGTTAAGGAGCCTACCTTTGCTGATGATTATTATGAAGCAATCCTTGGTGTTTACTGTACATATGGAACACAGCTTGGATTATATCCAATAGGACTTGTACTTGGGGGAACCGGTGCAGAAATGGCAGTTCAGTGTGGACGTGACAATGGATCAATTCCAAAGAAACTGGGATCTGAATTTGTAATCCGTCGAAACAATGATCATGTGACCGCTCAAGTCTGCCGTCGTGGTACTGAACTTGTAAATATTGATCTCAAGATTGGTGAATATAATAACGCAATGACCGGAATGCTGTATCAGTTCCCAGAAGCCGGTAAAAAGACATATGGCGGTGGTTTCTACTTCCACCTTGACCGCGAACCGGATAAAGAAGGAAAATCACATTTCCAGAATGGTGCTCTGCTTCAGAATCTCTGTGAATACAATTACCATTCATGGGAGCCTGGTTTTGCAGCGATTAAATTACAATCGTCCATTGATGATCCATGGGGAGAACTTCCAATCAGAACAGTCATTGGAGGTGCGTATTCCTCAAATGATCTGATGGTTCATAAACTGAATTTATGTGAAGAGATTGACGCAGATGTTCTGGCACCGTATCTGCTTACCGCACGGTATGACAGAACAGCATTCATGGAAACAGGAAGAAGATAAGGAGGGCATTGCCATGAAGTTTGAAAACAAAGTAGCAATCATTACCGGTTCAACAAGAGGAATCGGAAGAGCAACCGCAGAACTCTTTGCAAAAGAAGGAGCAAAAGTCATAGTTGTTGGAACAAAGGAAGAACTGGGAGAAAGCTGTGTGAATGAAATCAAGGCAGCCGGAGGAGAAGCAATTTTCTGTAAAACAGACGTGACATCTGATGAAAGTCTTGATAACCTGGTTAAAACAGCTCTGGACGCCTACGGAAAAATAGACATTCTCGTTAATAATGCAGGAGTAGGCGGAACAACTGCCAATATGGATCAGATCACAATGGATGAATGGAACACTGTTCTTGCAACAAATCTCACAGCACCATTTGTTCTTTGCAAGAAACTAATCCCTATTATGGAAAAACAAGGAGCTGGAACCATCGTCAATGTAGCTTCCATGGCAGCAACCGCAGCTGGCCGCGGAGGGCTTGCTTACACTTCTGCTAAACATGGCCTTCTTGGACTCACCCGTCAGATGTCATTGGATCATGGACGTACAGGAGTGCGTATAAATGCTGTTCTTCCAGGACCGATTGCAACAGATATGATTGCACGTGTGCTTGCAATTCCACAGCATCCGGTAACAATGAAGATTGGAATGAGTCCGGCAAAACGTCCTGGAGAACCTATCGAAGTAGCACAGGCCATTGCATTCCTTGCATCAGACGAAGCTAGTTTCATCCATGGAGCAGCTTTGGCTGTAGATGGCGGATATACGATATTTTAAAAATAATTGATATGCATTAGAAAAAGGAGTCATTTGGACTCCTTTTTTCAGTACGTAGGATCTGACTGCAGAGATAAATCAAAATATAGTACCCTAAGGAAAATCATCCAAGTCTAACGTACTGTCAGTACATGAATTCTTAAATAGGAGAGAACTATGTGCAGCAGATATTACATTGATCCCGGTATGACGGAAGATATTTCCAGAGTGGTACAGAACATAGATGGGAGGATCTGGCTGGCACAAGGAGATACCCGTCCGACCGATGTCGCACCAGTCATTGGACAGTCAGAACACGGACTGGAACTGGGTATATGCAGATGGGGATATCCCCTGTCAAAAAGCAAGGGTCTGGTCATCAATGCAAGGGTAGAAACTGTTTTGGATAAACCTTCTTTTCAAAACGGGATCTTATATCACCGGCTGTTGATTCCGGCAGGCGGTTTCTACGAATGGAATTCCCTGAAAGAAAAGAGTATCTTTACCAGACTGGATTCCTCTGTGCTGTACATGGCAGGGTTCTGTGACTGGTTTGATAATAGCAAAATGCCTGTACTTCTGCAGGCTTAGTCTTAATTTCTGTGATTTCATATTCGCCCTGGTCAAGGTTTTTAAAACTTCCAAATCCGTATTTCGTCCTTGTTTCCATATAAATCCAGTAGTACAATATGTTTATAAACATAAAGGAGGATTTGATTACCATGAAGAGAAAAAGGTTTTCCAGATTACTATTCTTAATGCTGACTATCATGATTACTGTTACGTTTTACCAGCCAGCCCAAGCAGCTTCCGGTAAATACACCGGGACCTACACAAAAACATGGTCTGTTTCAAGCAATATGACGGTCACCATCAAGCCGAGCTATTCCGTCATTGTAAATAAGGTTACCAGTACCAAAGTCAGGCTTCAGCTTGAAAAACTGGGAGTCAATGGTTCGCCTATCTATGCGACTGCTCCCATTACAGCAAAGCGTAAAGGAAACACAGTTTCTTTTAAGTGGAAAGATACATGGGGCAATTCCGGCACTGGAACATTAAAATTGTACAAAGGATACGTCAAATTAAAAGTAAAGCAGACATATACCGCCAGGTGGAATCGGAGTACTCTGGATACAAGCGGAAAATATATGAAAATCTACCGCCAGAGTGGTAATACAAAAATGGATAATATAGATTTATAACAACAGGGCAGAAACAGTTTTAATGCTGTTTCTGCTCATTTGTTTGGTTAATAAATTTTTGTCATTTTGGAAGTGTCCATAAAATTTATTTTCCGAATTTCTCCAATGTCTCCAGTACTCACATCCGGACAAAACGTGTAATCTTTTGTCTGGTTCCCAATAGTCACACGGGCATACCAGTGTTCGCTCCAGTTCCCGTCGTAATAAAGATTGCTTATCTTGTCGAAACCACCGATCTCTTTTGCTATGGCACACAGGATTGTTGGGGTTGTAGAGAATGTCTGGGTCTGACTTTGCGAAGTACAACTAAAAGGATAAAGCAGAGTTAAAAGATCTATAAAAGAAGTATAAAATCGGAAATAGAGTGGAAAGAGAGAAAAAAAAAGCCAGAGTTCCTGCTATAATACCTACATCAATGTTTGAGGCACTTTTTTCTGTTCCTTTTTAAAAGGCACTGCTCTGGCAGTTCTTTTGACCAGGGCAGAAGACTGTCGATAACGGATGGATCTTCCAGATGATGATTGTTTGGCGTTTCAGTGAGCAGATATTTCAGATACTCATAGACATCCAGTTCATTCGCTCTGGCGCTTTCCACCAGTGTATATAATACTCCATTTGCAAATGCTCCTTTCGGAGTATCAGCGAACAGCCATGCAAGAATGTCTGAGTCTGACCCTATGAAGTACAACTGAAATAAAAAAAGAGCCGTTCATTGATAAGCAATCCAATATAGACTTTGGAAAATATCTAGTAAAAAGAATCAAATATGTAGTTGTATAAAAGTATCATACACATAGGGGAGGAAAATCTATGGAACGCATACATATTGTTAAAAAAAGTGTAACAAAGTTAGATGTCGATTGTGTGGTTAATGCTGCCAATGAAGGATTGTGGGCAGGCGGTGGAGTATGCGGAGCTATTTTCAAAGAAGCCGGATATAATGAATTGACAGATGCTTGCACGAAGATAGGTCATTGCGATACAGGAAATGCTGTGATCACACCAGGGTTTCAGTTGAAAGCCAAATATATTATTCACGCTGTTGGACCACAGTGGCATGGTGGCAGTCATAATAAAGAACATTTGCTTCGAAAATGCTATCAAACGGCATTGCTTTTAGCACGGGATAATGGATGTAAATCTATAGGATTTCCTCTAATTTCCTCTGGTATATATGGTTATCCAAAGAAAGAAGCGTGGCAAGTGGCACTAAGGGCAGTTGCAGATTCTCTTGATTCTTTTGTGGATATGGAAGTCTATTTTGCTGTATTAGATGATACGATGCTTGCTATGGGACAGGAAATATATCATGCTATGTTCGATTATACAGGTGATTCATTGTTGGTATCTATTGATAAAGAAAAGCTGTGGCAGTGTATAGAGCTGTTGTGTAAAATACGGAAAATTGAATGGAAAACACCGCCATCAAAAAATGGATTGAATTATTTTCCCTTTCCAATCTATCCAGAGGGGATTTGGCAGGTGTTTAACCTTATGAAGCCGGATAGAGATTATGGAAAACATATGGAACAACAGCCGAGAAACATAGTACCAAGTGAGATGTCTGTAGAGCAGATTAATACAAGACTCACCTTGATTCAAAGGAGTGAACGTTTCGGTGATGGTAATGTTGCAGCAGAAATAGAAAATGGTAATTTGTTAAAAATGTTACTTCGCTTAGATGATCTTTTGAATAAAAGCGTAAAGAACTAGAATTTGCTTGAAAGAAGGTGAGGCAACACATTTGTAGCATTGGGGTCTGACACCAATGTGGTCAACCTAGCGTCAACTTAGGGGCATATTAGCGAATATCCTCTAATGCAAACTACAAAATTAATCGGTTTATGACAGAAAACAGTTGCTGTTTTGCTGGAAACCAGAAGATTCATAAAAATTGCCGCACTTAAATAAGCCTATTGATGAATGCTGGCTCTATTTTAAAAAGAAGCTTTTTTATTTCGGAAATGTGGACGTCCCTTGGATTTCAATTTCTTCCTTGGAAACGACCTGCCGGGCAGGAGCTGTGATCTGCAGCGTACAGCATCTGTATATAACTGTTCAATAATTGAAAGCTCAAACAGTCCGCAGAGTATTTTGGGAACAATACTTTTGATCCGTCCAATGATAAATGCACGATTGGCCTGATAACGGAACTTATTTGTGCTTTTGGCAGAAATCTGTATTTCCTCATCTGCTTCATTTTTTATAAGGGAGGCCAGATTCGATAAAAGCATATTTATATAAAATTCCTGCTGTATAGACACTGCAGTAGCACCGGAAAACTCTTCCATGGCAAAGCGGCTTTTTAATTCTTTGTACTTAAGTTCTACAGGCCATCTGTAGAAGTAAAGTTCCTGGAACATATCTTTTGTAACAGCAGGATCAAACAGGTTTGTTGCAAGATATTCTTTTGTGCCATCATCAAGCGGAATCTCAAGGACACGTATAGGTACATCGGAAGTACCTTCTTTTGAAGTTCCCTGAAGAATGGAAATCATATCACCATTGCATTTTTTAGATAAATTGATTCCCTCTTTCAGTCTCATAACACAGAGATGCCCATGCTCTACACAGTAGCGGAACATATCTTCTGAATAATAACCTCTGTCAAAAATAATAATACTGTTGTTATATAGTCCCATATCTTCAAGAACTTTAAGATGTTCTAATGCAGCTGCTCGTTCAGAGGAAAGAAATTTATGGATAGATGCATGAAGGATATAATCATCCAGAACATCATAAATTATTGAAGCCAGTCCCATGGTATAACGTCGGTTTGGATCAGGATAGCTGGACATTTCGCCAAAGAAATCAAAAGTTGATTTTGAATTCGGAAGTTCGATCCTGGAACCATCTACTGCAAAAAGATGATAACCCTGCCACAGCTTTCTTGAAGGGATCTGGCTGTAAAACAGATCAACAGAAAGGTAATAAAGTTCCTTGAACAGTGAAGGATTAATGAACTGTCTGGCTTTGGAAAGTGCCTGTTTTGAAACATCCGGAAAAGAAAGCGTGCCCAGTTCTTCTCTGATCTGTGAAAGATTCTGGAACATGGAAGCTTTTGAAGAGAAGAACAGATAAATAATAACTTGCAAAAGTGAAAGTTTTCTTCGCCGTACAAAATGTTTTTCCACCCGATGGGGTTCCAGTTTAACTTGATCTGTGATATAATCTTTAATGGATTGGACGATATTTTTACAAATATTAGTTCGACTCATATGGCATACCTCCTACGTATTGGAATAGATAAATATTTCGCTGGTAACGTAATATTGCTTAATCTATAAACCACATATTTAGGAGGATATGTCAAGATATTTATATAAAAAAATCCAGAATATAAGCCCAGAATCGTTGAATTTTCAGCATTCTGGGCTTAAGTTGACCACATTGGGGTCAGACTGTGCGTCCAGCAAAGGGTATATAGTCCGGTGGGTGGAAGCCCCATCAAATAAGCTGTTAACCACAGCATTTGAAGCGAGTCTTGAGTCTGTTACG
>OLGO01001947.1_pt1 | contig 11587 bp, 9 predicted proteins | sample 1605861 | NCBI WGS metagenome assembly OLGO01 (sample SAMN03283253) | human gut metagenome | biome: human-associated habitat; material: feces | host: Homo sapiens | place: USA | collected 2013
GGTGGGGGCGAACATGTTCGCGGAGGGGTGCGTTGACGGTGACGTGTTGGCGACGGTGAACATATCGGCGGCAGGAGAAGATAAGCTGTTCTCAGGGAAACATCAGCACAACAAAGGAGTTACGCATGCGAGATTTCATTTTCCATAACCCAGTGAAGATCTACTTCGGCAAAGGGCAGGCGCGCCATATCGCACAGGAGGTGGAGCGTGTCGAGGGCGCCGTTCTGGTGGTGTATGGCGGCGGATCGATTAAACGCAACGGTGCCTATGACGATGTAATGGCTGCGCTGGCAGGAACCGGGCGCAAAATCATCGAGCTGCCCGGCGTTACGCCGAACCCGCGATTGGACAAAGCGCTGGAAGGCGTACGACTGGTCAAGGAGCATGGCGTCGGCCTGATTCTGGCCGTCGGCGGTGGCTCGGTAATCGACTGCGCGAAATTCATTTCGTTGGGTTCCGGCATCGGTGACGATGAGGATTTGTGGGATGACTACATCGAAACCGGCAAACCGGCACCTGAAGGGCTGATTCCGGTTGGCGTGGTGCTCACCACCGCGGCAACGGGCTCGGAAATGGGAGATGCGGCCGTGCTCACCAATTGGGAACGTAACCGCAAGCTCGGCTATACGTCGTTCCCGCTGATGCCCAGGTTCTCCGTGCTGGATCCAAGCTACCTGATGACATTGCCCGCCGAACAGACGGTGTATGGCTTCGAGGACATGTTCTGCCACACGTGTGAGCAGTATTTCTCCTATCCGGTGGACGACAACCTTTCCGACGAAATCGCCGAGGGAATCCAACGTCATATTCTGCGTTCGTGGCGAGCGTGCTTGTCCGATCCGAAAGATTATGAGGCTCGCTCCAATGCAATGTGGGATTCCACGTTGGCTCTGAACCGCATTATCTCGCGCGGCAAGGAAGAGGATTGGGCGACGCACGGCATCGAACACGCGCTGTCCGCATACACCGATATCGCTCACGGCGCTGGTCTGGCCGTGGTTCACCCGCATTGGATGGCATACGTGTATCTGGTCAACGATGAGGTGACGGCTCGCTTTGCCCGCTGGGCGGTCGACGTGTGGGGTGTGACGCCCACCGGCAAAACCGATCGCATGGTGGCCGAGGAAGGCATTGATCGCTATGTCGATTTCCTGCGCCGCGTAGGTGCGCCGCTGATTCTTTCTGAGGCCGGCGTGCCCGACGATCCCGCCTCTCTCGACAAGTACGCCGATCATGCCGGTGAGGCCGGCGGCTCATTCGTGCAGATTCACCGTGACGATGCCCGAGCGATTCTCGAGGCATGCAAGGAACCGGTGTCGTTCTGACGGTTGGACTAATCCCGTGATTTGAGCCGCCGCGTGCTGTCCCGCACCACCAAAGACGTAGAAAGAACCACGCGCTTCTGAATCTTGCGTCCTTCATTGGTATCGATGACCATGCGAGCTGCAGTGGCGGCCATGTCTTGCAATGGCTGGCGGACCGTGGTCAACGCCGGGCCCATGTACGCGGCGGTCTGTATATCGTCGAATCCGATAATGGACAGATCTTCGGGGATGCGGATTTTCAGTTGACGGGCCGCCTCGTAAACGCCCATGGCCTGTATGTCACTGCCTGCAAAGATGGCGGTCGGGCGACTTTGTTCGTTTTCAAGTAACGTCATGGCTCCTTCGTAACCGCTTGGCGTGGTGAAATCGCCTTCGGTGATGAGTTCGGGAGAGGTGGGGATATTGCGTTCGGCGAGGGCCGCCGAATAGCCGTCAAGCCGGGCACGTGAGCAGAGCATTTCATCCGGTCCGGTGATGATGCCGATGCGCTTGTGGCCGAGTTCCAGCAGATGACGGGTGGCGATGACGCCGCCCATCCAGTTGTCCGCCTGTACGGAGAGATCATCTAATGCCGGATTGCCGGAAGGGTCGAAGACGACGAAAGGAATGCCGTGTGATTGGAACATGCTGCGTTCCTTGTCCGTCAAGTTGGAGAACACCAGAATAGCGCCAATGGGCTGGCGGTCGATGATGCCTTCAACCCAGGAAGAGTCGGGGTGCTGCCGGTCGCCACTTTCCGCAACCATGACATTGATGTTGTGCGGCTTGGCCTCCGTGATGATGCCCCTGAGCACCTCCAGCGCCCAAATGGTCTCAAAATCCCGAAATACCACCTCGATGGTGCGTTGTTTACGGGAGGGGGAGACGCGGCGAATGTAGCCGTTGTCTTTCAGGGCTTTGTCAATGGCCTGCCGGGCCGCCTCCGAAATATCCGCCTTGCCGTTCAGGGCTTTGGACACGGTGGCCAGTGAGTAGCCAGTCTGTTTGGCGATGTCTGCAAGTTTGACCTTGTTCTCGCCGTTGCTTTTGCGCTGTTCTGCCGACGCCGTCATTGACCGCCTTCATCAGAGAATGTTGGTATCAGTATATTCGAAACTTTCGTAAAGTTAATTTGACGATAAAGAATGGTATGTATAGATAAAAAAGGTTGGAATTTCAACGATTTTGATAGTAAAAAAGCCGATATAAATTTCGTTTGACCGTCAAACTAAGGCTCTTTATGATAAAGGTATCGAAAACATAAAGCGAGTTTTCGGTAAAGTTGAAGAAGGCTGATGGGGTAGGTGAAACGGCGAAGTTTCACTGAAAACATCATTAATTACCAGCTGTTAGATATGTAACTGGCTGATATATCTTTCGAAACTTTCGTAAATCGCGGATCGGTTTCATGCTGGTCAAGAACAATAAGGAGACGACAATGAAGTTCAAGTCCGTGGCCGCCGCACTTCTGGCGGCGGTAACCTGTGTCAGCATGGCCGCTTGCGGGAGCGGCAGCGACACGAACGCCGATGGCAAGGTGGAAATCACCATGTGGCACAACTCCACCACTGGCGACGGCAAGGCATACTGGGAATCCGCCGCCAAGGCGTTCGAGAAGGAAAACCCGAACGTTACCATCAAGATCGAAGCCATTCAGAACGAGGATATGGACGGCAAGCTGCAGACCGCTCTGCAGGACCCGAATTCCGCCCCCGATATCTTTATGGCGCGTGGTGGCCAGAAGCTACGTGATGTGGTCGAAGCTGGGCAAGCCATGGACCTGACCGACAAGATCTCCGACACCGTCAAGAACCAGATGGCCACTGCTGAAGCCACCGGCACCATCGATGGCAAGATCTACAGCGTGCAGCAGTCAGTGCTTCCCGGCGGCATCTGGTATTCCAAGGATCTGTTCGAGAAGGCCGGTATTACTGAAACTCCGAAGACCTGGGATGAGTTCAAGACCGTGGTGCAGAAGCTGAAGGACGCCGGCATCACGCCGATTGCCGTAGGCGGTAAGGACGCCTGGCCGGCCGCCCACTGGTGGTACTGGTTCGCACTGCGCGAATGCTCTGCTGACACCTTCGACAAGGCCCAGTCCGATAAGGACTTCAGCGATAAGTGCTGGACCCGTACCGGTGATGATGTGCAGGCGCTGCTCGACCTCGATGCCTTCAACGATGGCTTCCTGACCACTCCGGCCCAGCAGGGCGCAAGCTCCTCCGCCGGCCTGCTCGCCAACCACATGGCAGCTATGGAACTCATGGGCGGCTGGGAGCCCGGCGTGATCAAGGACCTGACTCCGGACAAGAAGGACATGGCCGACCTCGGCTACTTCGCATTCCCGACCATGGACGGTGGCGAAGGCGATCCAACTGCCATCATGGGTGGTTCCGATGGCATGGCCGTGGGCGAGTGGGCGCCTGAAGAGGCTGTGGACTTCCTCAACTTCGTCTCCGAGAAGGAATGGCAGGAGAAGTACGCTGAGGCGTTCTCCACCATCCCGGCCAACAAGGAAGCCCAGGATGTGGTGACCAACGAGGCTCTGAAGCAGGTGCTGACCGTCTACAACGACGCATCCTCCGTGTCCATGTGGCTCGACACCGTGTTCGGTCAGAACATCGGCAACGCACTCAACGAAGGCGTGGTCAACATGATGGCCGGTCAAGGTTCCGCCCAAGACATCGTCAAGGGTGTTGAAGCCGCTGCGGCCAAGGGCTGATTCGCTCTGACCCGACCGTAATTCCCGGGCTGCGGCGAATGCTTGCACAGCAACAACCGCGGCCCAATTTGTTTTCTTAGGAAGGCCTCAACAATGTCAGTTTCAGCAGGCGCGAGGGTACAGCGCCGCACGTCGGGCTTAAGCGACAAGGCTCGCAAACGTATCGAAATCACCATCCTTTCGCTTCCTGCCCTGATCATGTTCCTCGGATTCGTCATCCTGCCGGTGTTCATGGCCGGCTACTACGGATTCTTCAAGTGGAAGGGCTATGGCAAGCCCACCGTCAACGGCCAGTTCATCGGTTTTGAAAACTACAAGATCATTCTGACCGACCCGAACTTCCAGCAGGCATTGGGACACACGCTATTCGTGGTCGTCGCTTCGCTCGTCATCCAGGGGCCGCTGGCCATCCTCTTCGCCCTGCTGCTCAACCAGAGATTCAAGGGCCGCGCACTGATTCGTACCCTGATTTTCGTGCCGTACGTCGTTTCCGAAGTCATCGTTGGCACCGGCTGGGGCCTCATCCTCCAGACCACAGGCGCATTGAATGCGCTACTCAAGAAAATAGGACTTGGCGGGGCGGACTGGATCTCCGATCCGAAAATCGCCATCTGGACATTGATGTTCATCATTTCGTGGAAGTACATCGGCTTCGCCGTCATCCTGATGATTGCCGGCATGCAGTCGATTCCCGAAGACCTCTATGAAGCCGCGAAGGTGGATGGTGCTGGATTCTGGCGTCAGCAGTGGAGCATCACCCTGCCACTGCTCGGCCCCACCATTCGTATCTGGGCATTCATGTCGATTATCGGTTCTCTCCAGCTGTTCGACTTGGTCTACATCATCTGGGGCCAGTACGTGTCGTCTACCGCAGGAACGTCCACCATGGCAACCTACATGGTGCGCGAAGGTCGACTCGCCAACAACTATGGTTACGGTTCCGCCGTGGCCGTGGTGATCTTCATCATCTCGCTGGTCATTGCCTTGACCTACCAGCGGTTCGTACTTAACCGAGATCTCGAAGGTGCGCTCACCGACGAGAAGGATGCCAAGCGTCGTGCCAAGCGTGCGGCGAAGGAAGCGGCCAAGCTTGCCAAGGCCAATGGCAATGCCGCAGCAGTTGCAAATGAGGTGGTTTCACAATGACGACCGCAGTCTCCCCGTCCGTGGGCAAGGGCAAGAACAAGACCTATGATCCGTATGCATTGAGAAAATCCGCAAAGACCCCGTGGGGCAACCCGGTCGTCTACTTCTTCTCACTGCTGCTTGTGGCGCTGTGCGTTGGCCCGGTGCTGTACATCATTATCGGCGGCTTCCGCACCAATGCGCAGATTACGAGGGACCCGGCCGGCTGGCCCGATCCATGGAACTTTGAGAATTACAAGACGGTGTTCACTTCGAACATCTTCTGGCCGGAACTCGTCAACTCCCTGATCGTCTCCATTGGCACAATGGTGGGCATCGTGGTGCTGGCCTTGATGGTGAGCTTCGTCATTGCCCGATACGAGTTCAAATTCAACAAACTGCTGTACTCGCTGTTCGCCGCCGGCATGATGTTCCCCATCACCGTGGCCATCACCCCGTTGTATCTGCTGCTGCGCAATCTGCACCTGATCAACTCGCATCTGGGCATTATTCTGCCCCAGATAGCATTCGGCCTGCCACAGGCCATCATCATCCTGGTGCCATTCCTCAAGTCCATTCCTAAGGAACTGGAAGAAGCGGCAGAGCTGGACGGCTGTTCTCGCATCGGCTTCTTCGGCCGTATGGTGCTGCCGTTGAGCTGGCCCGGCGTGGCCACCGTCGGCATCCTGAGCTTCGTGAGCAGCTGGAACGCCTACATGCTGCCGCTGTTCCTGCTCAACGATTCCAGCAAGTACACCTTGCCGCTCGGCGTGCAGATGTTCAGCTCCCAGCATTCGGTCGATACCGCTCAGGTACTGGCCTTCACCTCGCTGTCGATGATTCCCGCGCTGATCTGCTTCACCATTTTCCAGAAGAAGATCGTTGGCGGCCTGACCGGTGCTGTCAAGGGCTAGTCGCAGCAACCATAACCGTGCCGTGGAAAGGTACATGGCTCTTTGGGCCGATTCCTTTCAACCTCTTCCTTTCCTCCTTCCCACGGCACCCATTCTTTTCAATGAGGAGAAAACCATGAAGATCTCCAATCCCGTACTCCCCGGATTCAACGCAGATCCCTCGATGATTCGCGTCGGCGACACCTACTACATCGCCAATTCCACATTTGACTGGTGGCCGGGAGTCCGTTTGCACGAATCCCGCGACATGGTTCACTGGAATCTGCTGCCCGGGCCCTTAAACCGCGTTTCCCAGTTGGACATGAAGGGCAACCCGTCTGGCGGCGGCATCTGGGCGCCTGACCTGTCCTACGCGGACGGCAAATTCTGGCTCATCTACACGGATGTGAAGATCGTCAACGGCGCGTTCAAGGATTGCGCGAACTATCTGGTCACTGCCGAGGACATCCGCGGCCCGTGGAGCGAGCCAATCCGTGTCAATGGCGTGGGCTTCGACGCCAGCCTGTTCCATGATACCGATGGACGCAAGTATCTGGTGCAGCAAACCTGGGACTTCCGTGAATATCATCATCCGTTCGACGGCATCACCTTGACTGAATTCGATGTCAAGACCATGCAATTGAAGCCGGAAACAGCCCGCACCATCTGGCGCGGCACCGATGTGAAATTAGTCGAAGGGCCGCACCTCTACACCATCAATGGCTGGTACTACCTGTTTTGTGCGGAAGGCGGCACCCAATACGAGCATCAGGAGTCCGTGGCCCGTTCGCGAACCTTGGATGAGCTTTCGTTCGAAAGCATGCCGAGCAATCCGTTCATCTCCAACTTCGATACCCCCGGCACCTACCTGCAAAAGCAGGGGCATGGAGCACTCGTGGATACGCCCGGCGGCGAATGGTATTACGCTTCACTGTGCGGCAGGCCCTGGCGGCACGAGAACGAGCCGGCTCATGGCGTGCGCGGCTGGTGCACGCTCGGCCGAGAGACTTCGATTCAGAAGGTCGAGTGGGATGGCGATGGCTGGCCGTATGTGGTCGGCGGCCATGGGGGAGAGCGTTATGTCGAAGCCCCGGCCGACGCCATCGCAACTGAGGCCCCTACGGATCATAGCCAGCATGACGAGTTCGAATCGAGCGAACTCGACCTCAACTGGAACACCCTGCGTGTGCCATTCACCGAGACCATGGGCCGCGTGGGCGGCGGCTCGCTGACCTTGCGTGGTCAAGGGTCGCTGGCAAACCTGTTTGAACTGTCGCTGGTAGGACGCCGTTGGCAGGCGTTCGATTTCAACGCCGAAACCAAGGTGACGTTCGAGCCGAGCAACTACATGCAGATGGCCGGCCTGACCAACTTCTACAACCACCTATGCTGGTCGTGGGTGTTCGTCACTTGGGACGAGAAGCGCAACAAACGTGTAATTGAAGTGGCTCAGAACGACTTCGACACATATACCTCGTATCTGAAGGACAAGGCAATCGAAGTGCCGGACGACGTGAATGGCGTGTGGTTACGCACCAAGGTGCGTACTGGCACCTACACGTACGAGTACTCGTTCGACGGCGATATCTGGCATCAGATTCCGGTCACGTTGGATGCGGCCGTGCTCTCCGACGACCATGTGGCCCGCAACTACGGTGGATTCTTCACTGGCGCGTTCGTGGGACTTGCGGCCGTGGACCTTTCCGGATACGGAAAGGAGGCGACGTTCGACCACTTCGACTATAAGGAACTGTAAAACGCACTGCATTTCGGCTGGCATCTTCTCAATATGAGGAACCGGTCGATTTCGCCCATTGATACCTGTCAATGTTGCTATATACGTGAGATGCGCCCGTATTAATGCAGCCATTGGAATAGCGATGCCAACCAATTTCAAGTGAAGGAGCTTCGAATGCTGCATCTGCCGAAACTGCTGGACAATGGATGCGTATTGCAATCATCCATGCCAATAACAATCTGGGGATGGGCGACATCTGGCGAGATTGTGTCAGTAAGCGTGCAGGGGCAGTCCGTCTCAAGTGCCGTAGCCGAGGACGGTTCGTGGTCCGTCAGCCTTGAAGCACTAGAGACTGGCGGACCGTACGTATTGAATATCAGCACATCCAGTGAAGAACAGGTCAGCCGTCAAGTTTACGTGGGTGAAGTCTACCTGTGCACAGGCCAGTCCAATATGGAATTACCCATGGCATGGGTAGGTGAAGAATATGCTGCCGAATTTGAGCGCGAGCCTGATTTGCTGCTCCGGCAGTACAAGGTGGTTCCTTGCTATGATTTTAACGGCCCTTGCGCCGATCATGAGGAAGCTGGCTGGACGGCATGCGATGAGCAAGGACTGCCTGGTTTTTCCGCTGTTGGGTACTTCTTCGGCCGTTTGCTGCGTAAGCATCTTGGAGTTCCGGTGGGTCTGCTAAACGTTTCCTTAGGAGGTTCGCCCATCGAATCGTGGATGGATAAGCAATCATTGGAAGCTTTTCCTGAAGTGCTGCGCACATTGCAGCCTTATCTGGGTGAAGGTGTCGCCTCAGAGCGAAGTGCCAACAGCATAATGGCCCGGGACCAGTGGTATCAGCATCTCGGATATGCCGAGTCACCTAAGACTGACAGGCCGTTGCCACTAGGACAGTGGCCTTGGGCGCGAATTGGGAAGAATACGGACAGCTATGGAATTGACGAGAAGTGTTGGCGGACAATCGAATTGCCGAACTTCTTCGCAGCCCAGGGATTAAACGGGTTTCGGGGTGAACTCGAACTGCGCAAAACCGTATACGTGCCGGCCTGTGCAGCTGGACGACCGGCCAAGTTGCGGCTGGGAACCATGACCGATGCCGATCACACATGGATCAATGGATATTTGCTGGGTGGTCGCACGAATCAATACGAACCTCGTGACTATCATATCGCTGCCGGAATGCTGCGGGAAGGTAGCAACGAGCTGCGCATTCGACTGGTATGCGAACATGACGCCGGTCGTGTGACACCCGGTAAAGCCATGACGCTGACCATTGGCGACGATGTGTTTGACCTGAGCGGGGCATGGCGGTGTGCTGTCGTGCGTGAAGTGAAAAGCGACTGCCCGGGTGAGGATTTCGTACGATGGAAACCGACCGGACTGTACAATGCCATGCTCGCTCCCTGCTTCTTTTACCGTGTTCGCGCGGCGTTGTGGTATCAAGGAGAGTCAAACACTGGTGATTTTGCACCGTTGTATCGGGACATGCTTGTCTCCATGATTGAACTGTGGCGGCGGCAATGGAATCAGGATCGATTGCCGTTTTTGATTGTGCAGCTGCCGAATTTTGCCATCGATTGTATTGAGGATGGTGGTTGGTCGGTAGTGCGTGAGGCGCAGTGGCAGGTCGCTCAGATAGTGCATGACGCGGCGACGGTCGTTACTATCGACGCCGGTGATTGGAATGATCTGCATCCGGCACACAAGAAGCCGATTGCACAGCGACTATTCCAGGCTGCGCGACAGTTGGTCTACGGGGAATCTGTCACGGTTCGTCAGCCAGTGTTGGCTGAAGCCCGGATAGTAAATGGGGCGGTCGTTCTCTCCTTTAGTGATTATCCAATTTCCAGTTGTTCGTGTGATGCGGCGTCGCATATCTCGCCAAGCCAATTGAACACCGTAGATGGATGCGAGCCCGGCGAGTTCATGTTCTTCTGGGCAGACGGGAGCCAAGCTCCAGCAAAAGCTGCGATTGTTGACAATCAAGTGATGATTCGTCTACCGGGTCGAATGCCGACGGAATTACGTTACGCGTGGCGCAATAATCCCAGCACCGGCTTACTGTGCAATGAAAACGGTACCATGGTTTCGCCGTTGCGTGTGATTCTGAATACTCTATCTCGCGACAAGCAGTGAAAAGGAGATAAGTACGCAACATTCGTTGTTCGCCGAATGCGGATACAGCCAGCTTGAGATTGATGCGCGCGTGGCACAAGTCTGGCACGAGATTTTCGAGGGGCCCAATAAATTCTATTGGGAGACGGAAAACGGACTTGGCTATGTGATGGACACCGGTAACAATGATGTACGTACCGAGGGCATGAGCTCCGTGCCGGAAGACTGGATACCGAGATACCCCAAGTAACAATGATGTACGTACCGAGGGCATGAGCTACGCGATGATGCTCGCAGTGCAATATGGCCGACAAGATGTGTTCGATCGTCTGTGGGGATGGGTCATGAAGCACATGTACATGATGGACGGTCATCATGCTCATCACTTCTCCTGGTCGGTAAGTCCCGACGGTTCCGATCGTGCGGATGGTCCTGCGCCGGATGGCGAGGAGTACTTCGCCATGGATTTGTTCCTTGCCGACCGACGCTGGGGCAGCAGTGGCATCCACGATTATGCCGCTCAAGCCCGTGAACTGTTGCACTACTGCGTGCATAAGGGAAGAGACGAGGACGGCGAACCGATGTGGAATGCCGACAACAAGCTCATCAAGTTCATTCCCGAAACCGAGTGGAGCGACCCCTCCTACCATCTGCCGCATTTCTATGAAGTATTTGCCGAGTGTGCCGATGGGCAGGATCGAGCATTCTGGAGTGAAGCCGCTTCAGCCAGCCGTGCATATCTGAAGACGGCATGCAATGCGTATACCGGTATGAATGGCGAATACGCCCTTTACGATGGCACTCCTTATACGGAGGAGCGATTCGGACGTCATGACTGGTTCTATTCCGATGCTTATCGTACCGTCGCGAACATCGGATTGGATGCGAGTTGGAACAATGTGCCTGATGTTGCGCTTTGTGACCGAGCAGCTGCATTGCAGCGCTTCTTCCTAACTCACGACCGCACCTGCGTTTATGAGGTGGATGGTACACCCGTGGATGAGCGCGTGCTACATCCGGTAGGCTTCTTGGCGGCTACGGCCCAAGGCTCTCTGGCCGCAATGCACTCCGTCTCCGAGCCAGACGCCGTGCGTAACGCCCGCGCGTGGGTGCACATGCTGTGGAATACCCCCATGCGAGTGGGACGCCGGCGTTACTATGACAATTTCCTCTATGCTTTCGCCATTCTGGCACTCAGCGGCAAGTACCGTCGTGAATGGTAATTTTCGCTCCGAGCGATGACAATGCTCTTACATGTTGATATGACCTGATCCAAGGAGAGTGGCAATGGTGCTGCGACGAGTATGTACCCGGTACGGTGAGATTGAAGGCATGGCCGTCGAAGATCCAGTCATTACTGTGTTCCGCGGTGTTCCTTTTGCCAAAGCGCCGATGAACGAATTGCGTTGGCGTGCGCCCCAGCCCGTTGAACCGTGGGATGGCGTGCTCCATGCGCATGATTTCGCTCCAAGCGCCATGCAGCCCCGATGGGATTCGGATGATTTCTATGGTCGCGAATGGCAGATGGATCCGGACTCGCCCCGTGACGAGGATTGTCTGTATGTCAATGTTTGGACGCCGGCATTGCATGGAAGCGGTGCGGCGCAATATGACGAACGGATTGCTTCGCAAGGTGGCTTACCGGTCATGGTCTGGATTTACGGCGGAGCCTACCAGT
>OLGO01001969.1_pt1 | contig 11463 bp, 4 predicted proteins | sample 1605861 | NCBI WGS metagenome assembly OLGO01 (sample SAMN03283253) | human gut metagenome | biome: human-associated habitat; material: feces | host: Homo sapiens | place: USA | collected 2013
TTTTTACAGAAACACCTAATAATTCAGCAAAATCTTTTGGTTTATAATTTGTGATTTTTGATGTGTTCATAATATACCTCCATAAGTATATTTAAACACATTTAACATCTTTTTTCAATATATTAGTTGCTTATATCATCCCCCTTTGTACTTTTTAGTAAACACATTTTGATTTTCCACCATTATACAAAATTTCCCATGCATTTTCCACCTGATATGGTATACTATTAACATTGGTATAATATGCGTTGCTGTTCGCAGCAACCTTAACACTATAATCTGTAACGACCTAAAAGGAGAGTTAAATTATGAAATTTATTTATCCTGCGGTATTCCGCAAAACTGACAAAGGTACTTATAAGGGATTTTTCCCGGATCTGGAAGATTGTTTCGGAGAAGGAGACACTCTGGATGAGGCAATTGAAGAGGCAAACGCTGCTGCCTACAACTGGATCTCACTGGAACTTGACGAGGATGACTGCCAGCTTCCACCGGTTTCTGATGAAGATGATCTGGATCTTAAGGAGGGTGACATTGTCAGAAATATTTCTGTCAATATCCGCTTTTATGAGGGATGGGATGAATAAAATCTCCTCTCTGGCTTATTTGAATTAAATTATCCCGGAAGGAGTTTTTAACATGTCCACATTTTCGGATGTTCTTACCGAATATATCAACACAAAAAACATCAAGGTCTTTCCCATGGCCAAATACTGTGGGCTGGATCGTTCTACCATGTATAAGCTGATCAGTGGCAAGCGCAACCCGCCTCCCAGAGATATTTTGAAAAAAATGATCCTGTTCATGCATCTGACCCCGACAGAGGCCCAACATCTTGAGGAGGCATGGAATGTGACCAGGATCGGGCCGGAAATTTACTACAAACGCAAAAGCGTAGAAAATTTCATCTGCCATTTTCCAAGTCATTTCTCTGTATCTCCGGATGAATTTATTTTTTCTTCCAAAATCGTCCAGCACAATCCAGACTCTGACTGTATTGCTCTGACTTCCATGCAGCAGATCAACTACTTTATCCACAAAATGTTTCTGACAGAGGCTTCCCGGTCTTCCGGCAAAATTTCACTGCTCCTTCAGCCGGAGCATGAGTTTGTCTTTCACCTGCTTTCTACACTGGCTCCAGGCGATGCACTGGAAGTTCAGCACATCCTCTGTCTGAACAGTCAGGATGCTTTTACCGAACATCATGAACTTATAAATCTGAAATATCTCTATGAAATTTTCCCGATTTATATGTCCGGTCTGAACTATACACTCTGGTATTATTATGATAATATTCACTCGCATTATCATAATATGAATATTTTCCCATGCATGATCCTCACATCTGATTCTGCACTCCTGTACACTGCAGATGGACAGTCTGGGATTTTTTACAGCAATACTGCTGTCATACATATGCTTCAGGAAATATATGATACTTACCTTGAACAGTGTTCTCAGTTATTCCTGGCAACCACCTTTTCACCGGATAATTTCTCAAATGTGTTCCGCACAGTATTTGAAGCAGATGAAACTGCTCCCACCTTTGCGCTGCAGCCGGAAGTCTGCGTCACACCTTTTATCAGTGAAAGCATCCTGAGAGAATCTTTTAATTATGAACTTCCTCACAGTGAAGAAATTTTCCGTAACGCGACAGCCGCTTTCGCAGGCAATATGAGAAGACTCACTGACAGTCAGACATTTGTTTATTTTACAGCTGATGGTCTTATGCAGTTTGCTGCTTCAGGACGAACCGCTGAGATCCCGGAAATTTTTTATCACAAGTTTACACCAGAACAGAGAATCCAGATGCTGCGGGGAGTTGAGGCCAGCTGCCGTGATGGTTCTTACCGCATTCTGCAGAACCCCCTGAACCACATTCCTTCCAATCTGCATCTTTGTATCCGTGGAAATATCGGAACTCTGATCTTTCAGAAATTCAACGGTGAAGTTATGCTCTTTACGATTCAGGAATATGGACTTCTCGAAACCTTCCTTGATTATCTCCAGAATATGCAGGAAAGCTGTTTTTATACTACTGAGGAAGCAGCCGCCTACGTGCAGGACATTATCTGCAGGCTTGAAAACGGAAGCCTTGAATAAAAACAGGACAGACAGATCAGGAATCATTACGAAATAATTTTCTGACAAAAAACAAAAACCGTATACTCAGGACAACTCCTGAATATACGGTTTTTTCTCTTTCATACTCGCCGATTCGCTATGTTTAAATTATACATAATATTTGATTTATTGCAATATGTGGCACTATTTGTGGACAAACTTTCCTGATTTTTGAAACACTTTAAGCTCGACGATATACTACTGTGAATCCCTCTGAAGCATTTCCCTGCACCTCTGCGGTGTAACCACTCGGTGCTTCCGCTGAAACGTCATAGGTAATCGGCATTCCACTGCTGTCACGGACATCCAGAAGAACCCATACATGTCTCCACTCTGTATTTGTACCAAGTGCAATACTGTCATATTCCAGTCCATTTGCCATAAGCTGAAGAGTCACCTGTGCCGGGCGGCATGCCAATGTATCACCATCCTCCCAGCGTGTAGTCACAGAAACATCCGTTGCTTCGGTCACTGTGATCTGAAGTGGTTCGGACGAAACACCATCCCAGGTTGCCACGATATCCGTCTTACCTGTTCCGATACCACTGACAATTCCCCTGTCATCAACAGTTGCAACTGACGGATCAGAACTTGACCATGTAAGAGTCGGATTATCGACCTTTACTGTATCCTCCCATGCCTCTGCAAAGATCATGGTTGCACCAGTCTGCTGTATGCTCTGGCTCGCAGGTGTCAGCCTGATACCCTTACCTGTGACGCTGACCTTACTGTCGGCTGTAAACTCTCCCCAGGTAAGAGTCACTGTTGTCTCACCAGGTGCCTTCGCGGTCAGATTTCCATTCTCGTTGACCTCTGCGATCTGAGGATCCTCAACACTCCATGTAACCTCCTGCGGTTCAGCAGCTTCCCCGGTCTCACCTGTACCGTCGATCAGCTTATACCCTATCGTCTGTGAAGAAATATCTTCATTTAAAGATATCTGAACGCTGTCCGCTCCTGCATCAAGAACAATTCCCCTGACAAAAACGCGGAAGCTGACAGTCATTGCTTCACCATCTGCAGCTCCATTCTCATCGGTTGGCTGATAAGTTCCTGTCACAACAGCACCACCGGTCTTGTGGCTTCTCAACTGCAGCTGTTCCTCAGAATCTGTATCAAAGATACTTACCACTGACTCATCACTGGATTCCCATGTCATATCGCGAACGGCGATCTTACTGCCATTTTTCTCTCCATATACCGGTACAAAAAGACTTACATTCTCTGAAATACCATTAAACACAACATTTCCATCTATAATCTGTCCGACGGAATCATCCTCGATCGCATCACCCAGATAAAGTCCATCTGATTGAGTGTCCTCCTCTTCCATCTGAATCTCTGATGTAAAATCCACTGCATCCGCAAAAACAGCTTCTGCCTCATCACCTTCTCCGGGTTCAACATTCGCTTCGCTGTTTCCCTCATCTGTTGTTTCCCCGATGCTATCAGAAGCATCATCCGCAAATTCCGGTTCACTGCCTGCTTCTTCTTCCATTTCAACGGTCTCTGGTGCCTCCTCTGTCGTCTCAGCAGACACTTCACTGCCAAAATCACTGGCAGATACAACAGCACCGCCCTGTACGATAAGAGCTGCCGATAACATCCAGGTTAAAGTACGGTTCCATTTTGAATGTGACCTTGCACTCATAATTATCCCTCTTTCTTGTTTCAACTCACAGTCGGTAATTTCACAGAGTCTGACATGTCAGCAACATGCTGACTGTGATTTGCCTCATGTCAGTGGGGGATACCGATTTCTCTCCGCCCGCCACTGCCGTTCATTTTCTTGTTTACAATTCATCTCACCACCTATAGAGGTGGGAGAATCCTTGTTATATCTTGTTAAAGTAATGTCATTTTAGCATAAGGTATTTTTCCTGTAAAGTTTCCGGGCATTAATTTTTACTTATTTTGAAAAAGCAGACAAAAAAATCCTGCCGCACAACTGTTTCCAGCAGTGCGGCAGGGAATGCACAGGCACATATTGATTAATTAATTATTTATTTATCTCTGCGGTGTTTCAGATGAAGTGCAAAGAATGCAAGAACTACGTCAAGCAGTGCAAATGCGAACATGAAAGCTGATCCTGCAACTTTTGTGTTATCTGCTGTTTTTACCTGATTTGATTTCTGAGAATCAGAAGTTGTAGTTCCGTTGGAAGATGTTCCATTTGTAGAAGTTCCGTCTCCACCATTGCTTCCTGTTGTTGTACCTGTTGCTGTCGGTGTTGGTGTTGCTGTTGCATCCGGATCTTCTGTCGGATCTGGTGTTTCTGTTGCATCTGGAGCAACTGTCGGTGTTGGAGTTACTGTCTCTTCTGCACCTGGTGTTGGAGTTGGTGTTGCTGTCGGTCCTTCCGGATCTGTCGCTCCCGGTGTTGGGGTTGGTGTTGCTGTCGGTCCTTCCGGATCTGTTGCTCCCGGTGTTGGAGTTGGTGTTGCTGTCGGTCCTTCCGGATCTGTTGCTCCCGGTGTTGGGGTTGGTGTTGCTGTCGGCTCTACCGGTACTGCGGTCGGTCCCGGAATTACTGCACTTGCAGTTCCAAATCCGAAATCCATTCCTGACCACGGGATTACAAATCCGTTTGACCAGTACTCTCTGTATCCAAGACTTGGACACATATTGCCTTCATCCCAGTAATTGAATGAAGATGTAAATGTCATAGTCTGAGTGTAAGTTACACCTGTATCAGGATCTGTAAATGTTACATCCTTTGTAATAGATACTGTGTACTGTACTCTGTTGTCAAAAGTACCTACCGGAAATACTCCTGCGATGTGGATCTGTCCCTCACCAAGAATAATTGCTCCTGCATAGTCAGGATCCACTGTAATATTTCCAAGGTCTCCCTCATCAAATACAACTGTCTGTGTCAGTGTTTTGTCTCCAACAGTAAGAGTTGCCTCTGCCACTCTGGAAAGATCGATATGGCTTACAGTTCCTGTCACCAGAAGTCCTACTGCCTCTGCATCCTCTCCATCTTCCTCTGCTGCAATAACATCTTCACTTTCTTCCGGTGTTTCTTCCGGATCGATCACTACATCTGCGACACTGTCAGAATCCTCATCCGAAGTATCCTCGTCTGTTTTCTCATAAAGAGTGTCTTCATCGGAAGTATCTTCATCTGTGTCTTCACCTGTGTCTTCATCAGAAGTACTCTGATCTTCGGAATCTTCATCAGAATCTGTACTGCCTTCTGCTGTGTCTTCAGCAGTCTGATCTTCATTCGCATAATCAGGTTCATTCTGCTCTGTAGGATATTCATCGGCTGCCATTGCCATACTTGCACCCTGCATAACCATTGCAGCGCCGACGAGGCATACGGCAACCTTTTTCCATCCTAACCATTTCCTATACATTTCTTTTTTCCTCCTCATTTCCAAGAGCGGCGTTACCGCCGCTCCTGACCACATCAGTGGATTTCTTTATTTCACTCTAACTTTTACAACCTGGCTCCAGGAAGGTGCATAAATGTTCTTGCCATTTGCCACTTTGTAGCTGCGCACACGTACATAATAGTACCTGCCGCTTGCGAGACCTTTCAGAGTTGTTTTGCTAATTGTATTTTTATTGATTGTTACACTCTTTGTGGTCTTGCCCTGGAACTTATTATTCTGGCTGTACTGTACTACATATTTTGTAGCCTGTGCATCACGTACCCAGCCCACAGCCAGTGTCTTCTTACCAGTACTCTTTACAGATGGTTTGCGCATCTGTTTCGGTCTGATAATAAATGAAGCTTTGCCTGCATATTTTGCAAACTTGCCTTTACCTTTGACGATAACAGTTGCATAGCCTGTATTCTTGTTGTTCTTATAGGTTACTGTGTAGTACTTATTTGCAACTTTCTTCTTTCCATTGTATACAGTAACGGTCGGTTTCAGATTCTTTCCTGTGTATACATAGGATGTCTTGGAAAGTTTCAGATTAAGTTTCTTTGTAATCTTGGTGTATTTGCTTGTAACATTTACAGTTCCGTTTGCAGATTTGATTGAAATGCTGTATCCGGATGGTGCTCCAACAACTTTTCCTGTGTAGGAGATTACTTTTCCTGCTGATTTCTTATTCAGGTTGGAAACTGTTGCAGTCCATTTGTTTGCACTTGTAAGTGTTACTCTCTTACCTGTTGCCTTTCCATTTGCATAGATTTCAACAACAAGCTTGGAAGGACGGGAATCAACAACATTATTCAGGTCGTTCCATGTGTTCTTAACAGTTACTTTTGTCTTGGCAACACTGTGAGCATAAGTTACTGTGTAACCTTTCTCTACATCTCCGGATACTTTGACGCTATAACCGGATACCGCAGATGCAACTACTTTATAAGCAATTTCTTTACCTGCTTTGTATTTCGGAAGTTCTGCCCATGTCTTGGTCCAGGATTTTCCAGATTCAAGAACTGCCTTGTCACCAAGTACTTCTCCATCTGCATAAAGCTGAACAAGTGTATCTGTCGGACGGATTCCGTCCTGGTTCTTTGCATCATTCCATGCTGCCTTGGCGCTGATGTTTACAGTTGCCGGTACATGTTTGTAATTAAGGGTAAGACCTTCCTCATCAAGGATATTTCCAGATACAGAAACTGTGTAGCCTTCCTTCTCTGTACTCTTAACCTCGTATTTAATTCTTGTTCCGTCTTTCTTGACATCAACCTGTGCAAATTTAGCCGTCCAGCTGTTCTCTGCATTCAGAGTCACTTTATTTCCTGTTGCTTCGCCGTCTGCATAAAGTTCTGCTTCTACAGAGTCAAGACGTACTCCATCCTGGTTTTCTGCGTCATCCCATTTTACAGATACCGGAATCTCAACAGTTGCCGGAATATATGTGTTTGTTACAACAAGACCTGTCGCTGCGTCTCCACTTACAGAAGTCTCATAAGATTCCGGAAGTCCGGTAACCTCTGCTGTGTAAACGATCGCTTCGCCGACTTTTCCAGTTCTGTTCTTCTGCAGACCGGTCCATGTCTTGGAGAAATCACTTGCACTCTCAAGAATAATCTTATCACCAACTTTTACGCCGTCTGCAAGAAGCTGTACATAGTAAGAAGCCGGACGAACATTATCCTGATTGTCCTTGTCATTCCACTTAGTTGTCAAGGTTACATCTACAGTTTCTGTCTTGTGTGTGAATTTCAGTACAAGACCATCTGCTGTACTTGTGCATGCACTTGTGTATGCATCTACATCAGATTTGAGTGTATAAGTGATCTTCTGTCCTGCGGCATATACCGGAAGGGCTTTGACGGTTGCTTTCCACTCACCCTCTGCTGTCAGGGTTACTTTGTTTCCTGTTGCTTCGCCGTTTGCAAGAACTTCAGCTTCTACAGATGCCGGACGAATTCCATCCTGGTTATCTGCATCATCCCATGCTGCGGATACTGCGATATCTGCAACTTCCGGAGTATGAGTTAAAGTAACTACGATTCCGGATTCAGTACTGCTTACAACTGCTTCATATCCTTTGGCAACATCACTTGCTTTTACGGAATATGTGATTGCTTTTCCGGCTTTGTTCTTTTCAAGGCCTTTCCAGGTCTTTGTAAAGTTTCCAGCCTCATTCAGGGTGATTGCATCACCAACAGCTTCACCGTCTGCTGTAAGCTGTACACTGTAAGTGTTCGGACGGATTCCATCCTGGTTATCTGCATCATCCCATTTGGTAGTTACAGTTACGTCTGTCTTGTATGTTGTATGTGAGTATTTCAGTACAAGTCCCTTAGCCGGGCTTCCCTCTACTACGCAGTCATATCCATCAACTTTGGTTGTTACCAGAGTATAATCGATTGTTTTGCCGTTTTTCTTGAGATCCATCTCTCCGAAAGAAGCTGTCCACTTGTTGTCAGCAGTAAGTTTTACTTTCTTACCTGTGGATACATCATCGGCATAAAGTTCTGCTTCTACAAATTCCGGACGGATTGCATCCTGGTTCTCTGCATCATCCCAGTTAACAGATGCTTTGATCTCTGCCACTGCCGGTACATGAGTTGCTGTGATGGTAAATCCGGTTCCTGCATCTCCTGTGATCTCTGCGGTATATCCGTCTTCACCACCCTTAAGGCCGACTACTTCGACTGTATAAACAACTTCCTTACCAGCTTTGTACTCGCCAAGTCCGGTCCATGTCTTGGTCCATTTGGATTTCTCATTGACTGTGATCACATCACCGAGATTTTCGCCATCAGCTTTAAGCTGTAAGCTTACTGTCTCCGGACGAACACCGTCTCTGTTATTTCCATCTGCCCATACAACAGTTGCTTTAACATCTACTGTCTTAACTGCATGTGTATAGTTCAGAACAAGTCCTTCTGTTGCACTTCCGGTTGTCTTGATCTCATATCCCTCAGCTTTGGTGGATACGAGAGAATACTCGATTGGTTTACCATTTTTGTTTACTGCAAGTCCCTCGAAGGTTGCTTTCCATTCGTTATCTGCAGTAAGTTTTACTTTCTTACCTGTGGATGCATCACCCGCATAGAGCTCAGCTTCTACAAACTCCGGACGAAGTCCATCCTGGTTGTCTGCGTCATTCCAGTTTACAGATACTGCAATATCAACACCTTTTGGTGTGTAAGAGTTCTTAAGTGTGATTGCTCCTGTTTCTTCATCCTTGGTAGTTGTGATGGTATATCCTTCCGGAAGTCCGGATTCTTCTACTGTGTATTCGATCACTTTACCGGCATTGTATTTCGGAAGGTCTGTCCAGGTCTTGGTCCAGTTTCCATCAGCGTCTGCTTTTACAGTTACGTTATCACCAACGTTTACTGCTTCTCCGCCTTCAACTTTTGATTTAAGCTGTAAGCTTACTGATGCAGGACGGATTCCATCCTGATTTTCTGCATCATCCCATGTTACATTTGCTGTAGCACTGACTTTTGCGATTTCATGTGAGTAAGTAACAACGAATCCATCGTCTGCACTACCTGTTACTTTTGCAGTGTATTCTTCCGGATCTTCTGCTTTTACACGATAAACAATATTATTTCCTTCTGCATCTTCTGCATCCAGAAGTTTCCATTCATATGTCCAATTGTTTTCTGCATTCAGTTCGATTGGATCACCACAGTTTTCATCATTTGCTGTCAACTGAAGTGTTGCTTTTTCAGGACGGATTCCATCCTGGTTGTCATGGTCATCCCATTCTGTTGAAAGAGTTATATTTCTACTTGGAGTTACGGTAACTTTTACATCATTAGCATTGACACCATTCCATGCAGCACTAACTGTTGCATTACCTCTTTTAACACCTGTAACAACGCCGCCGTCTACTGTTGCAATGGACTCATTATAGCTCTTCCATGTAATCTGCGGATTCTCCACATATGCAGATCCATCCCATGCCTTTGCTGTAATTTTTTCTGTAGTACCCTGCTTAACAGTTAATTCCGCTGGCTGAAGAATCAGTCTTGCATCAGATGTTACCTCTACCTCGCAGGTAGCTGTAGGATCAAACGGATAACATTTGATTGTGATCGTAGTCTTTCCAGGAGAAACAGCTGTAAGATGCAGCATTCTTCCATCTGCCGGATCTGATTGTGCTGTAACGATATTTGTATCGCCTTCAACCATCTCAAGTTTTGAAAGCTTCGGATTACTCTTATCTGCCCAGAACTTTCGTTCCAGTTCTGTTCCATCTTCCTTAATAAAGGTACCCAGGATTGTTGCTGTACCGGATTCTCCCATCTTCATAGATAAGGAGTTTTTGTTCAGATACAGTCCTGCTTCACCATTAACCTTAATGGCGATACTCTGCCATACACCATAAAGCTGTCCAGTTTCCATCGGTACATAATATTTATGGCTCAAATAAATATATCCACTGTATGGAGTCTTTCCTGTAACGCTTACTTTTTCTCCTGCCTGCTTTACAATATCAATATTATAAATACCGTTACCATAAAACTGGGCATTCAGACTTCCATGACCGTTTTCAAAATAACCGATTTTCCAGGTATCTGTAATATCTTCACCGGCCTTGTTGGTTTTGGTTTCACCCTTAGTTCCGGTAATTTCTACAGCTTCACCTTTTACAACAACTTTCTGGTTTTCGGTTACATTTACTTTAATATCTTTTACTTTTGTTCCTTTGTAGCTTACTGTAACAGTTGTGCTCGCTGTTGTCTGACCTTCCGGAAGATCCTTCGCAGTGATAACACCAACAGAATCTACTGTTGCAACAGCTTCGTCAGCTGACTTCCAGGTTACATCACTGGATGTATTATATCCTTCTCCGGTAGAACCGGCTTTATACTGCCCCATATTCCAGAGTGTCCAGGCAATTTCCTGTGTACTTCCCTGAGGCATGGTTACTTCATTCTGGGCATCAGTCAGATAAATTCCATTTTGTACCACTTCTACGTCTGCTTTTACAGCATATGTAGTTCCATTTTCTGCTTTCCAGGATGCGGTGATAACAGTCTTACCATATCCAACCGCTGTAATCTTTCCACCATCTACAGTTGCAACTTTATCATTGTCAGTTGCCCAGTTAAATACTGCATCTGAAACTTTCTGATTATTGTAATAAGCAGTTGCAGTAAGAGACTGGCTGCTGCCCTTGGTCATTGTAAGAGAATCTTTATTTAAAGAAATTCTACCACCGGTAGAAGTCACTGTAACACCCTGAGTAGCTGTATCCTGATATCCGTTAATTGTGGCTTTTAATGTAACAGTTGCAGATCCCTCTTTTTTAGGACGAATCACACCATCTGTACTGATAGATGCAATTGCTTTGTTATCAATTGACCATACAATATCTTTTTCTGGAATGGATGTTGTTACATCCGGGTTTTCTTTACTATAATCAAACAGTTTATATTTGATCTTGTAGTCTTTGGCTTCGTCAGCTGACAGCGTTATGGTAGCTGGTTCATCAAACACAATACCATTGACTGTAATCCGAATAGGTTTGGATTCTGCTGTTTTCTCTTCTCCTGTAGTCTTATCCGTATAACTGTAGATAATTTTCATAGAAGTAGCACCAGCCTTCAGAGCTGTAACTTTTACTTTTCCCTTATCAGCTGTTGTAGCAGTGATCACAGATGAGTCATCTGCATATTCACTTGCAGAATCATCCATAAATTTATAGGTATAAGCCGGAGATGATACTGCGCCATTTCCACCGTTAAAGGCCTGAGTAGTAATAAATGTATAGTCGCCCTTCTTCGGAATACTAACTGGACCCGGAGTCTGTACATAAATACCAGGTGCCGGCAAACTAACATCTCTTCTGAAAGTTTCCTCCAGCTTTGCTCTTTCATCAGGCGACATCGCAGTAGTATTCAGTTCTTTACCTACCATTTCATGAAAATCAATATAATAAGTATGCTTGATTGTTCCC
>OLGO01001973.1_pt1 | contig 11449 bp, 10 predicted proteins | sample 1605861 | NCBI WGS metagenome assembly OLGO01 (sample SAMN03283253) | human gut metagenome | biome: human-associated habitat; material: feces | host: Homo sapiens | place: USA | collected 2013
TTGGAGGCAACGATCGTCGGGACCGTTGCCAACGACAAGGCCGCGCTCCTCGAATTTCTCGGTCTGTAGCGGGATTTTCTGGGCCGGGTCGTGGCGGTCGAGTCGATCGGGCGGCGGGTTGAGGTGGCACCTCGGGTCTGCGAGGCGGCGAGGCGCCTCTCCATCTTTTCTCTCGAGGACAATCCATCAGTGGTATCATGGCACTTGCCAGTATTACGAATATACATATGCGTAACACTATTGAGGAGCTATCGTGACCCACCGCGCTTTGATTACGCCCCCTGCCCGTCCCGAGTTTGCTGATGGACGATGTCCGGTATGCAGCCGTAGGGGGCTTCTCGCCGGTTCCGCCGCTGGAACGGCCTTTGCCGTGGCGTGCGTGCTCGCGGGGTGCTCATCGTCCGATGAGACTACGGGGAGCGGCCCGTCCACCGATTCCAGTGGGCACTCGCAGGTCGTCGTCGCCATGAACGCGACGAGCGAGCCTGCCGCGGGATTCGATCCGCTCGTCTCGTGGGGCTGCGGCGAGCACGTGCATGAGCCGCTTATTCAGTCGACGCTCGTGACAACCGATGAACAGCTCAACATCGTGAGCGATTTGGCTACCGAGTACCTGTGCTCGGACGATGGCCTTGTTTGGACGTTCACCATTCGCGACGATGTCTTGTTTACGGACGGCGAGCCTCTTACCGCTCGCGACGTCGCCTTTACGGTCAACGGCGTTATCCAAAGCTCGGCCTCGGAGGCAGATCTTTCCATGGTCGACACCGCCGTCGCCGTGAGCGATACGGTTGTCGAGCTTCACCTCAACAAACCGTATAATGCCCTGCTGTACACGCTTGCCGTTCTCGGTATCGTGCCGGAGCACGCATATGGCGAGGGGTACGGTGCGCAGCCCATTGGATCGGGCCGGTATGTCTTGGAGCGTTGGGACAAGGGGCAGCAGGTCGTGTTCGCCTCCAATCCCGATTACTACGGTACGACGCCGACTATGGAGCGCGTGGTCGTGGTGTTCATGGATGAGGATGCCGCGCTCGCCGCGGTGCAGAAGGGCGAGGTCGACATCGCCTATACGTACGCCACGCATGCCCATCAGTCCTTTGATGGATATGAGCTTGTGGCGTACGAGACGGTCGACTCGCGTGGTGTCTCGCTTCCGACGGTGCCTTCCGGCCAGACCAAGGTGCTCGAGGGCGACATTGCGTATGAGATGGGCAATGACGTGACCTGCGACCTTGCGATCCGTCGTGCCATCAACTGCGGTATAGACCGTGAGTCCATGATCGAGCAGGTACTAGACGGGTACGGCAAGGTTGCGTATTCGGTCGGCGACGGCATGCCGTGGTCGAGCGACGACATGCAGGTCGATTTCGATCGCGAGCAGGCCAACCGTCTGCTCGAGGAGGCGGGTTGGCTCCGCGGCGAGGATGGTGTTCGGAGCCGTGATGGCGTGCGCGCCGCCTTCGACATATGGTATTCGTCCGACGACTCCGTGCGCCAGGCGCTGGCGAATGAATTCGCCAATCAGATGAGCGAACTCGGCCTTGAGGTGACGCCTCGAGGCGGGAGCTGGGACGAGATCTATCCTCGGCAATTTAGCCAGCCCATCCTGTGGGGCTGGGGCTCGAACTCGCCGGTTGAGGTCTATGAACTGCATTATTCCACGGGCTGGGGCAATTACAGCTGCTATGAGAACGAGACTGTCGATGCGTACCTCGACCAAGCGCTCGCGCAGACGGATGTCGAGGCGTCGTATGAGTTCTGGAAAAAGGCGATGTGGGACGGAACTGAGGGCGTGGCACCCAAGGGCGCCGCGACGTGGGCATGGATCGCCAACGTCGACCACCTGTATTTCAAGCGCGAGGGGCTGGATGTCGCCCATCAAAAGCCGCACCCCCATGGGCACGGCTGGTCGCTGGTGAACAACGTGGACACGTGGAGCTGGGCATAACGTGAGGCATCTGGATGTGGGCCTTGCGGGGCGGTTCGCTTTGCGCGAGGTGCTGAGGTTCTGTGCGCTGATGATTGCCGTCAGCTTCGTCACGTTCGCGCTCGTGGCGGCTTCTCCCATCGATCCGGTTCAGGCGAACGTGGGACAGCAGGCGCTCTTGGGCATGAGCGCCGCCAAGCGGGCCCAGCTCGCCGCGCACTGGGGGTCGGGCGCGCCGTTTTGGGGGCGGTATGTCCTGTGGGCTCAAGGCGTGGTCGTGGGTGATTGGGGCACGAGTCTTCGGTATAACGCGCCGGTCATCCACGTGGTAGGGGAGCGTTTCGCAAGTTCGTTCGTGCTCATGGTGAGCGCATGGTTGCTGTCGGGTGTCCTTGGCGTGACCCTCGGCATTGCGGCGGGCGCGCATCGTGACGGCCCGGTTGATCGAGTGGTCCGCGGAGCGTGCATCGCGCTCTCGTCCACGCCCGCTTTTTGGGTGGGAATCGTCGCGCTTATGGTCTTTTCCGTCGCCCTCGGATGGTTTCCCATTGGTTTCTCGGCACCCATTGGCGCAAGCGTTTCGGACATCTCCCTGTTCGAGCGTGTGCGTCATGTGGCCCTACCGGTGCTCACCCTCTCGGTCACCGGACTTCCCAGCATCGCCCTCCATACGCGTGAAAAGGTCGTTGACGTGCTGGAGAGCGATTACGTTCGCTTTGCGCGCGCTCGCGGTGAATCGGGTCGCGACGTTTTGCTGCGCCATGGTTTTCGCAATTTGATTCTGCCCGCCTTGACGCTTCAGTTCGCCTCTGTTGGAGAGATTTTTGGAGGCTCGGTATTGGTCGAACAGGTGTTTTCCTATCCTGGGTTGGGTCAGGCGGCGGTGACGGCGGGTTTGGGCGGTGACGCGCCCTTGCTCGTGGGTATCGCGCTTGGTAGCGCCGCATTTGTATTCGCGGGCAATGCGATTGCGAACGTGCTGTATGCCTTTGTCGATCCGCGCATGCGAGAGGGGAAGCCCCATGCCGCCCACTGATACCTTGCGCACGGAGGGCTCGGGGAGCTCCCGTCGCGACGGTCCGACCGTGTTCCATCGTCCCGCATCACGTGCAATGGACAATCGCGTGCGCCTTGTGGCTGCGTGCACGCTGTGTATCTTCGTACTGCTCGTCGTCGCCATTGCGGGGGGAGTGGTGGCCGCCCGAGCCTCCGTCACCGACTTCGCGTCTAAAATGCTGCCTCCGTCATACGCGCATCCCTTTGGGACGGATCAGATGGGCAGGGACATGCTGCTGCGTACCCTCGCAGGCTTGTCAACGTCCCTGTTCGTCGGGCTGTTGGCCTCGGTCGTCACGACCTGTATCTCGCTTGTCCTGGCCGTACTCGCCGCCTTTGGGGGGCGAGCGGCCGATGCGGCCGTCTCATGGCTCACGGACCTCGTAATGGGCGTTCCGCATATCGTGCTGTTGTTGCTCATAAGTTATGCGCTCGGACGTGGGTTTTGGGGCGTGACGATTGGCGTCGCGCTCACGCATTGGCCGAGTTTGACCCGATTGCTGCGGGCGGAGTTGCTGCAGGCAAAGCGTGAACCGTATCTTGAGGCGAGTGCTGCCCTGGGCGTCTCTTGGCCGCGCGTGGTCGTGCGTCACCTCATTCCGGCGATTGCCCCGCAGCTCATTGTTGGGGCGGTTTTGGCGTTTCCTCATGCGATCTTGCATGAGGCATCTATCACGTTTTTGGGATTTGGCCTCTCGCCCGACCAGCCCGCCATTGGCGTGATCTTGTCCGAGTCGATGGGATATCTCACGGCTGGCGCTTGGTGGCTTGCGGTCTTGCCGGGTGCGGCGCTGGTTGCCTGCGTCGCCTTGTTCGATATGCTCGGCTCAAGCTTGAGGCGTCTCATCGACGCACGCACGTCGCAGGAGTAAGGGGGAGAGATGACCGACCAATCTGCCGCTCCGTGCTTGCGTCGCTCCGCTTGTCGGGAGGGCGGGAATTCGCCGTGTGGCACAGGAGAGCATGGGGAGCGCCATGCCGACACTGAGCGGCACCACAACCATACGCACGCACCGTCATCTCATCATCCGGGCAGCCACCATCTTCTCACGGTCGAGGGGCTAACGGTTTCATTTGACCGGTACGCCGCCGCTTGCGTTGAGACGCGCGATTCACGCGGTGAGGCTCGCGCGGGCAACTCGGGGCCCTCGTCCCGCCTGAGCCGTATCTTTTCTCAGCGTTCGAGGGGCGAAGTCCTTCATGGTCTCACGCTTTCCGTTCACGAGGGGGAGATGGTGGCGGTCGTGGGCGCAAGCGGTTCGGGAAAAACCGTGCTCGCCGATGCGCTACTGGGGCTCTATGAGCCAAATTCCACGGTCTCGGGTGACATCTGGTTCGATGGCGAGCAAATGAATGCCCGCTCGCTTGCACGTTTGAGGGGCAGCGGTGTAAGCCTCGTTCCTCAGAGTGTGTCGCATCTCGACCCGCTCATGCGGGTGGGCAGGCAGGTTCAGGGCGCTCCGCGAGGCGTTACGCGTGCGGAGCGGCTGCGCGACCGTTGCCGCCGCGAGGTTCGTCAGCGGGAACTGTTCGAGCTGTATGGCCTGGCACCCGAGGTCGAGCAAATGTATCCCCATGAGCTCTCGGGCGGCATGGCGCGTCGCGTACTGCTCATGTGCGCCCTTATGGAGGAGCCGCGCCTTTTGATTGCCGATGAACCCACGCCTGGACTTGACGTCGAACTTTCCGTACGGGCTGTCGATGATCTTCGGGCATTTGCCGATACCGGTGCGGGCGTCATCCTCATCACGCACGATCTTGAGCTGGCGGTGCGTGTTGCGGACCGCATTGCGGTGTTCAAGGGTGGGCGCGTGGTTGAGGAGACTGCGGCCCGCTGCTTCGCCAACCCGCATTTGCTCGAGGATCCGTTTTCGCAGGCCTTGTGTCGCGAGCTCATTGCCCTCCATGGGGTAGGTGGGGGAGTTGGTGACCCGGATGACGCCGTGGGGGCTTCGTTGCCACCTGGGAGCCCCGATGCGGCAGAGCCGGTGCTTCTGGAGGCTCACGGTCTCTCCTTCGCATACGCTGCGAAGGAGCCGCTCTTTGCCGACGTTGAGCTTACGGTTCGCGCCAACGAGCGCGTGGCGCTTCTGGGGGCATCTGGTGCAGGGAAAACGACCCTCTGCCGCGTGCTTGCGGGGTATATGGAGCCCTCAGCTGGATCGGTGCGTGTCGAGGGGGCATCTGCAGGGGAGAGGGGGCGTTCGCCGCGGCGCGTGCAGCTCATCTCCCAGCATCCCGAGAAGGCCTTCGATCCCCGTATGCGCATGGAGGCATCACTTGCCGAGGCGGGTGATTTCGATGCTCCGTGGACGCAAGAGCTTCTTGAGCGCTTTGGAATTCACAGGGGCTGGCTCGACCGTCTGCCTCATGAGCTCTCTGGTGGGGAACTCATGAGGTTCTGCCTTGTGCGCGCTTTCATGACGCGCCCGGCGATTTTGATATGCGACGAATCGACGGCGATGCTCGATCTGGTGACGCAGGCGGAGCTGTGGCGTCAGATCCTGCATCTGCAAGTTCAGATGAGGTTCGGCTTGATTTTCGTCTCGCATCACCCCGCGCTCGTTCGCCGGATAGCCACAAGGTCGTATTCTGAGCTGCTGCGTTCGTAATACGTCCACAAACTCAAAAAACTTTGCGTTTGGGGCTTGCGCGAAGAGAGACGATTCCGTATAGTATTTCCTCGCGCTGAGGCGTGACGCGCATCACCTTGGGATGTCGTCTAATGGCAGGACAGCGGATTCTGGTTCCGTCAATGGGGGTTCGACTCCCTCCATCCCAGCCATATGCGCTGCTTGCTTCTCGCTTTTGGCCCGTTCGTCTAGCGGTTCAGGACGCCGCCCTCTCAAGGCGGAGATCACCGGTTCGAATCCGGTACGGGCTACCAAACTTTTCTTTTGGCGAACCATTCTTTTGGTTCGCCAAATTTTTATTCCAAAACTCGTGTCTACGCGTTCATCACGACCGCTATCGATGAGATCGTTCGCTTTTTCGGTGCAGGGATGCTGCCCGCCAACTCAGATTACAAAAAACGACAATGTGTACCAAAATCGCCGTCAACTTGCAGCTCGGAGCACGATTCTTCTGCTCCGACGGGCTATATCAACGCCGATTATCGAAAAATAATAAACAAATGTCCTTGAACAGGTTCGCCGGTGCGCATGGATCAAGCGAAGACGGTACACATAGTCGATATTTGTATGTGTGGCCCAGAATGTCTCACATTCTGGGCCACACAGGGGCTGATCAAGGTTCAGTTGCCGCGGGTTCTACACTCTCGGGCGATGTCACTGATATCGCAGGCACTCGACGGGATCGAGTTTGGCCGCACGCCGCGCTGGGTAGTAGCCGAATACCAGGCCAATAAGTATAGATATGCCGACGGCAAGTGCGATGGCGCCGGGTTCCACTGCAGGGGTTAGCGCCGCTCCGGTCGAACCCATCCCCGTCATGCTTCCCAGATCGAAGCCAAGGGCGCCGGCACCGATCGCAAGTCCCCAGGCGATTCCGTATCCGGCGAGTGTGCCCAAGATGCCGCCGGCAACGCATAGCGTCGCGCTCTCTGCCAAGAATTGCAGAGTGATATCGCGTCTGCGGGCGCCGAGCGCACGGCGCACGCCGATTTCGCGAATCCTCTCGGTCACGTTGGTGAGCATCATGTTCATGATGCCGATGCCACCCACAAGCAGGGAGATCCCCGCTACAGATCCCATCATGAGTTGGAAGGACATCATGAACGTATCAAGCTGGTCGATCGATGATTTCATGGACCATACGGAGACCATCGATTCGCGGTCCTCTTCGGGGATGTTCTTGAGCGTAGCGATCTGCTCGATCGTCTGGGCTTGGATGGACTCGATGTCAACACCTTCGCGCGCTAGGCCCACGACGCTCGAAAGATACTCCCAGTCCTGGGAAAAATCTTTCAAGACGGTGGCCTTGGGCATGTAAACGTTGCAGTAGTCAGTGCCTGTCATGCCGTCGTCGAGGATGCCGAGCACCGTGTAGCTCTTGTTGTTGAGCTGGATGGTCTTGCCAACCGCTTCGGCACCCGGGCTGCCGAAGAACGCCTCGACGCCGTTGCGCCCAATGAGGGCCACGCGGCTGCTCGCGTCGGCCTCTGCGGACGTGTAGATGCGTCCCTCGGCGAGCTTGGAGGCGGCACCGGTCATCTCGAGGAATGTGGGGCTGGCACCCGTGATGCCCGCGCTCACGGTTTTATCGCCCACCTGCACCTGCGTATAGCTGTCGCACGTCCCCTCAATGGCCTCGTAGTCGGGCACGAGGCGCTTGAGGTCCTCCAGGTCGTCGTCCGTGAGCGGATAGCCGCAATTGATGTAGACAATGCGCGCCGCATTGAGGCCCATGCCGCTTATGAGGCTGTTACGCACGCCTCCGATGAGCGATGTCATGGCGATGACGGCGGCGATGCCGATGACGATGCCGAGGATGGTGAGCAGGCTGCGGCCGCGGTTGGCTTCGAGTGAGCGTAACGCCTCGCGCGCAAGGTCGATGAAACTCATCGTGCACCTCCGTTCTGAAGTGAGGGGGCGGAAGGACTGGGCGAGGGGATATAGGCACCCTCGAAGATACGTCCATCGCGGATTTGCACGGCGCGGTCCGCCTCGGCCGCGATGCCCGCGTCGTGCGTGATGAGTACGATGGTCTTGCCGACTCGTTTGAGCACATGGAAGGTGTCCATGACCTGCCGCCCGGTGGTGGAGTCGAGGTTTCCCGTCGGCTCGTCCGCAAGGATGATCGCCGGGTCGTTTACGAGCGCGCGGGCAATGGCGACGCGTTGCATCTGACCGCCCGAGAGCTCGTTCGTGCGATGGTCGTAATGGTCCACCGGCAGCCCCACGGCGCGCAGTGCGTGTACGGCGCGCATTTCACGCTCGCGGCGTGGCACATCGGTATAGGAGAGCGGCAGCATCACGTTGTCGAGCACGGTCATGCGCGGCAGCAGGTTGAAGCTTTGGAACACGAACCCGATGCGCAGTGCGCGGACCTCGGCAAGCTCATCGTCGGTAAGCTCCGCCACGTTGAGGCCTTCGAGCAGATAGCGACCGGAGGTGGGCGTATCCAGGCAGCCCAGGATGTTCATGAGGGTCGATTTGCCGGAGCCCGAGGGGCCGGTGATCGCCACGAACTCACCGGGCATCACGGAGAGTGAGATGTCGTGCAAGATGTGCGCCAGCCCCGCATCGCTTTCGAAGATGCGGTGGATATGGCGTATATCGATGACGGGGTGGACGGCCATTAGAGCACCGCCATTCCGCCGCCTGATTCGACCCCGTCAACCATGCCCTCGGGCATGCTCCCGCCCGCTATCACGAGGACATCACCGTCTGAAAGGGGCGATTCGGGCATGTCTGGGTTCTGGTCTGCAGGCGCGTCGGCGGGTTTGCCGATCACGGCGAAGTCGTCGTTCTTGGCGATGACTTCGACGTCGAGACGCTCCATGGCGTGCGTCTCGGGGTCGGTCTCGACGTTGACGTAGTAGCTCTGCCCGTCATCGGTGAGAAGGGCCGTCACGGGTACCATCACGACGTTGTCGAGTTGCTGCGTGGTGAGTGAGACCTCGGCGGTCATTCCCGGCTTGAGGCGCGCGTCGGGAGCATCTATGAGGATGTCGACGGCGAAGGTGGGGGAGCCGCCCATGTCATAGGACATCGTCGATGTGTTGCCCGAGGCGATGGAGGCGATTGCCGTGACGCGCCCGGTGAGCATGAGGTCGGTGAAGGCAGGGCAGGTGATGGTCGCGGTTTGATCAACGGCGACGTTCGCGATATCCTGCTCGTCAACCTGGATAGTGACCTTCATCTTGGAGAGGTCGGCGATCTGCATGAGGGGTCCGCTCGTTCCGTTCGTCCCGCCTAGGCTCTCGGCAACGTCGGCTCCCACCTGTGCGTTGAGCGCGACGATGGAACCGCCTGCGGGTGCCTTCACCGTGCGCAGCGCGGCCTTGGCAAGCGCGTCGTCGTACGCGGCCTGCGCGGCCTCTACGGCAGATTGTGCGCTGTTGACGGCCGACTGCGTGCTCGACGTGTCATCGACCGTGGCTACGGTCGGATCGTTTATGGGTGCCGCGGCGATCTGGCTGGCCTGCTTGAGCGTCTGTTGGGCGAGGGCTAGGTCGGACTTCGCCTGCTTGAGGTTCCGCTCCGCCTCGGCAACGGCGCGGTCGAGATCCGGATTCTTGATGGTCATGAGGACATCGCCCTCGTTCACGTGCTGCCCGGCGACGACGTTGATGGACTCGATCTGCCCGGTCACCTCGGGCGTGATGACCGTCGAGGACATGGGCTGTAGAGTGCCTTTTGAGTCGATGACCGTGGAGAACGTGCCTTGCGTCGCGATGTCGGTCACGGCTTCCATGACCTGCTCGGGTTGTTGGTTGAGCACGTTCACGGCAACGACGCCGCCGATGACGAGGGCACCCGCTATGCCGGCGATGATGGCGCGATGGATGAGCTTCTTCTTGCGGCGCTTTGCGCGCTTGGCCTTGAGGGCCGCGTATGCCTCCGCGTCGGAGCCCTCAAGCGGTGTCGCGTCGGCATCCTCAGCGTAGGGAGATTCGGTGCCAGTCGACGCGCCGGTTGTACCGCCGTCACCGCTTGGTCCGCGGTGAATCACCGGTATGATCTCGGGGAGCTTGAGTTTCCGCGTGGGCTGCGGAGTGTCTTCGAGCGTGCTCAGGAACTCATCGGTAGGGTTGGTGTTCTCGGGCGTGGAGTCGGACACGGTCAATCCTTTCGTCGGGTTGATACGGTCGTGGGGCGAAGGAGGCAGGTGCAGCCTGCGCATCACTCACATTTGAGGATGCGCGTGGAATGCTCGGCGCGCCCACCCCCGGCGCATCCCTCGCTCATTAGATGGCGTCCTCGCGCAGGGTCTGCACGATGGACCTGACACTTGCCACGGCGCTTCCCGCGATAGTCAGGACGATGCAAGCTATGAGCGCGCGACGCGCCTCTCGATTCCTCAACAGCATCGGTTACCCTTCCGCCTTGTAGCCCATGCCGCGGACCGTCTGGATGAGCCTGGGGTGGCTGGGGTCGTCTTCAATCTTGTCGCGCAGGCGCTTGATGTATACGGAGAGCGTGTTCTCCTCGATGTAGGTCCCCGCGCTGTCCCAAAGGGCGTCGCGTATCTTGTCGCGTGTCACGAGCTTGCCAGGATTGGTGGCGAAGAGCAACAGCAGGCGATATTCGAGTGCCGAGAGCGTAAGCTCCTTGCCTGCCCGTTCGACATACGCGCGATCGGTGTCGATGCGTATGGCCCGAGGCCCACGATGCGTCTGCTTGGCTGCGAGCGCCTCATGATCGCGGCGATGCGGGCGAGCAGCTCGCGTGGGCGAAAGGGCTTGGCAACGTAGTCGTCGGCACCCATTTGAAGCCCGGCGACCGTGTTGAACTCATCGTCGGATGCGGTGAGGAAGATCACGGGGACGTCAGGAGTGTTCTCCTTAATGGCTGCGCAGACTGCGAATCCGTTGCCCTGCCTGAGCGTGACGTCGAGGAGCACGAGCCGATAGGGATGCAATCCCGTTGCGGGCGCAGCGAGTTCGATGGCACGCTGCTGCGTGTCCGCGGTGTCGACGTGATAACCCGACTCGACGAGGAGCTCGGTGAGTGCCTCGATGATGAGGGGGTCGTCTTCGACCAGAAGGATGCGGGTTGACAAGATGTGCCTCCAAATCGCGTTTGATGCGAACGGTGCCGGTGATTTCGGGTATGTGTCTCCATTGTAAAATCGAGTGGAGCCAACGCGGGGTGACACTTCTGTAAGCGGGGTTTACGCAAGCGATACCTCGCCATTTGCGGGCGATTGGCCTCCTGTTGTCGGTGCTCGTCTAAGCTATAATGGCTGCGTTCAGGCAACGATTACCATGAGAGCTGATCTTCAAGATGAACACGCCGCTTCAGAATACGCCATCGCCCATGCAGGAGAAGACGACCGTCATGTCACCGGCACCGCTTTCCCATGGCGCGCGCGGGCGATCGTTCGAGAGCGACCGCGGGCGGGTTCATGCCGGCGGGGGTCACTGGCGCGAAACGCCCGGGAGCAAGCCGAACGGATCTCGCGGGCATCGTGTCCTCATCGCGCTCGGCGTCGTTCTCGCCGTGCTCATCATCGCCTATGGCGGTGGTGTCGTCTTGTTCGGCAACGTGTGCTACCCCAACACGGTCATTGCCGACACCGATGTATCGCTTATGACCCGCGACACTGCGATTTCACGCGTCCGTTCGTCCGCGGAGGGCTATAGGCTCACGGTTGAGGGCGATGGCTTTACCTGGACGTTCGATCCGGAGTCCGCCAGTGAGGTGATTGACGCGGAGGCCGCGGTCGATCGCACCATCGGTGCGAACGATCCGTTCGAGTGGCCGGTCCGCCTGGTTGAGGCGCTTTCCAATACTGATTTCAATGATGCCGTCGAATCGAGTGCCGATGGTGGCGAGG
>OLGO01001993.1_pt1 | contig 11330 bp, 9 predicted proteins | sample 1605861 | NCBI WGS metagenome assembly OLGO01 (sample SAMN03283253) | human gut metagenome | biome: human-associated habitat; material: feces | host: Homo sapiens | place: USA | collected 2013
CGGATTCCAAGTCCCGGGCCCGGGAATGGCTGACGGAATACCAGTCTTTCCGGAATTCCAAGTTCAAGGCCAGCTTTACGGACCTCATCTTTGAACAGATCACGAAGCGGCTCAATGATTTCTTTGAAATCAACGAAATCCGGAAGACCTCCTACGTTGTGATGGGATTTGATCACTGCGGATTCTCCGCCGAGACCGCTCTCTACAACGTCCGGATAAATGGTTCCCTGTGCAAGGAAATCTACAGCACCGATCTTCTTGGCTTCTTCCTCGAAAATACGGATAAATTCCTCACCGATGATCTTACGCTTCGCTTCAGGCTCTGTAACACCGGCAAGCTTGTCGTAATATCTCTGCTGTGCGTTCACGCGGATAAAGTTCAGGTCAAACTGACCATTCGGTCCGAATACACCTTCAACCTCATCACCTTCATCCTTACGAAGAAGGCCATGATCTACAAATACGCAGGTAAGCTGCTTGCCGATCGCTCTGGAAAGAAGTCCTGCTGCCACGGAGGAATCTACACCACCTGACAGGGCAAGGAGAACTTTTCCATCACCGACTTTCTCGCGGATCTCTTTGATCGTGTGTTCAACAAAGGCATCCATCTTCCAGTCTCCGGCACATTCGCAGACACCAAGTACGAAGTTGGACAGCATTGTCTTTCCTTCTACTGTGTGCAGTACTTCCGGATGGAACTGGATCGCATACAGTTTCTTCTCTTCATTCTGTGCAGTTGCTACCGGACAGTCTGCAGTATGTGCAGCGATCTCAAATCCCGGTGCAGTCTGGGAAATATAGTCTGTATGGCTCATCCAGCAGATTGTTTTGTCGGATACATTTTTGAAGATCCTGGAATCTTTCTTATCGATGAGAAGCTCTGTCTTACCGTATTCGCTGACATCTGCCTTCTCAACTTTTCCGCCAAGGACATGCATCATAAGCTGTGCTCCATAGCAAAGTCCAAGTACCGGAATACCAAGCTCAAATAATTCCTTCTGGTAAGTCGGTGAATCTGCCTCATAGCAGCTGTTTGGTCCGCCGGTAAGGATGATTCCCTTAGGATTCATCGCTTTAATCTTCTCAAGATCTGTCTTGTAAGAATAAATTTCGCAATATACATTGCATTCTCTGACACGTCTTGCAACCAGCTGATTGTACTGACCGCCAAAATCAATGACAATAACTAATTCTCTTTTCAAGGCTTTCCTCCTGTTATTTATAACATCTTTAGAATCTGTTACTCATTATAAATGAGTACATGCACTTTTACAATGCTAATTTTATCTCCCGCCGGAATTTTTATTTTCCGGAAAAATTTTTCACTACTTTTTTTGCCTGCTCATCCCAGTAAGCGCAGTCATTTCTTCCAATTACCTCCGATGTAAACGGAGTACCGTCATTCTTCTTATAATGTCTGGTCGCCCGGAAAACATATTTCGCACCGACATAAACGATCGGTACGTTGAAAAATACGATCAGAATATTTCCAAGATCAGAAAATGCCCAGAGATTTCCAAGCTCCAGTCCTGCGATATTACAGAGGATACCAAATGCGGCAACAAAAAGACCGATACAGCGTACAAAATTAATACAGATCTTATCCTTGCGGATACGGTTGGCTGCGATTTCCGAAAAGCTGATCATTCCAAGCAGACAGGTAAATGCAAACAGGCAGAAACATAAGGTTACAAGAAATGTAACGATCCCGTTCATTGCAGTTCCCGGAGTCAGCACAGCAATGGACTCCGTATATTTTGGAAGTTTATCAAGAGCCTGCCAGCTTTCCGCATCTGCTCCCGTCCAACAATGTGCCATAACTACCACAAATCCGGTAAGTGTACAGATCACAATGGTATCAAGAAAAACTCCCAGAGAAGCGATCACACCCTGCTCACATGGGTGTTTTGCATCTGCTGCCGCCGCTGACATTGTAATAGTTCCCTGACCTGCCTCATTGGACATCAGGCCTCGTTTTACGCCCTGTGCAAGAACCGTTCCAAAAACACCTCCAAAAAATGCATCCGGCTTAAAGGCTCCTGCAAACACGCTTCCGAAGAAATACGGAATACGGGTAAAATTCAATATGATAAGAAGTAACACTACTACCATATAGAGCACCGCCATCACCGGCACCATCATATCTGTCCATTTGGATACTTTTTTGATTCCGCCAAATGCGATAACTGCTGTGAGGATTACGATCAGCGTACCTACTATATAATAGAAGGCTGATCCGCTTGGGATGGTTTTTCCGGTTACGATCTCTGCCATGCGTCCTACTGATGAAACAACGTTAAAGCCCTGTGCCGGCAAACAGCAAAGCGCATACAGAATATACAATACCGAAAGAAAAACGCCGATCCATACCTTATTTCCAAGAAGCTTTCTCCCATAAAAAGGAAGACCTCCTACGAACTCATCGTCCTTCTTCTCCTTGAAAATCTGAGCAAGGACACCCTCCATGTATGCAACTGCCATCCCGAAAAACGCAGATATCCACATCCAGAACAGGGCCCCCGGTCCACCCACTGCAATAGCACCTGTTACGCCCAGGATATTTCCCGGTCCTACACGCATAGCTGAACTCAGAAAAAACGATGCAAGCGGCGAAATTCCTGTTTCCACAACACGTTTCTCCGTCATGGTCCTGATTCCTTTTTTAAAGTAAGTCACCTGCATAAAACCGATCCTGAAACTGAAAAAAATCCCGGACCCAAGAAGTAATATGATCGCAAAGGATATATTTCCCAGAATCGGGATACTGCTGTACCAGTCAAAATTCGTGGGGAACTCCCACAGAAAATCAGACAGTGGACCGATAAAGCTGAACACTCCATTGATCGCCTCAAACACTTTCTCCATAGCCATCTCCTCCCTTTTCATCTGAATACCTCAGAATTGAACCATCTTTCCGGATATCACATTTTCCGCTGGACATAAAATATAGATATATTCATTTATACCCCTCCGAAAAATTTCCGCACCTGTTCATATAACATGTGTACCACATCCATCCTCGTTCATTTCCCCTCCGGATTTTTATGCTATGGTTTATTATACCGTATCGGCTTAAAAAAGTCTTATTTATTTTCACTATTTTTGTACAAATTTCAGAATTTTCTATTCTTACAAGCCCCACCGACTGCTATTGCTTTTCGCCCCGCAGGGGACTTACTTGATCCGAGTCAAGCGGATATTCGCAATCCGCTTCGCTACGCGGCTCTACACCGAATAACTTTTTCGCAGTTTATCAGACTTTATAAGATATTTAGACTTTCCTCACAAATTTTTAAAACGCTTCTCACAGTTCCATCACATTTTGACGGTATATTATTAATCAAATAAAGCACAAAGCTTTTTCATCTTATAGATCATTACTTATTTTTCTTTTCATACTCTGCCGGGTCCCTTCCAAGACCCGGCCCTCCTTTTTATCTTCTTACAAACTCCCATAGTATACCATCCTTTCTTTATTCAAAAGGATCTATACCTATAATCATGGTGTCTATATTAGACATTCTGATTCTATCTGATGATCGACATTTTCATCTCGGTCCATTTACTCCGCATCACTTCACGCCCAGATATCCTTATCCCCTCTTAAAACCCACATAAACACAACAAAAAAACACCGTCCCCGCAGCTCTATATCTGCAAAAACAGTGCCTTTAGTGCGTCTTCAGGGGTTCGAACCCTGGACACCCTGATTAAGAGTCAGGTGCTCTACCAACTGAGCTAAAGACGCTTATTTAATTGTTTGTCTTTCGTTTTTTGTTTCGTTCGTTCCTCAAGACATGTTGTATTATACGTTATGATTTGAAGAAAGTCAACACCTTTTTTTAATTTTTTTTATTTTTTTCTTTTTTATTTTTTATATCTTCATTTGATGCAATTTTGTTCAGTGATTTTTCTATTTCTGACAGCGAATTTCTGATCTGAAATGCCTGGCTTTTGACGCCGCGTTTTACACTGTTGAGATTTCGCCGGAATGAGTTGGATTTTCTTTTTTTCAAACCTTATCTTCCCCTCTTTCTTTATACAGATCAGGCAGCTTCTCCTGCAGATTCGTATATTCCTGCCTGACGCTCCCTCTTATTCATTATATGAAAACAGGCCGATCTGTTTACAGATCAGCCCGATAAAACAACCTTCTATATTAATATTAATGCAGAATATCTATGCGTCAGATAAGCTTTGATATCAGATACCTTCTGAGAACCACTTAACCTTACCTCTTCTATTTTTGTCTGATCACCATCTTACAGATCGGATTGCCCATGGAAGAAAACTTCTCCTCATACTCCGTCATCACATTTCCCTTCACCAGCTCCTCATCATGATGAAGATCAAACGTACAAACCTCCAGGTTCCAGTCAGACTCCTTCACCTCTTCCAGGGAAAATTCAAACAATCCACGGTTATCTGTCTTAAATTCCACAGTACCCTCTTTTTTCAGGACCTGCTCATACCTCTTTAAAAACTCTCTGGAAGTCAGTCTTCTCTTGGCATGACGGGCCTTCGGCCACGGATCGGAAAAATTCAGATAAATCCCGTCAACCTCATCCTTCTCAAAAATCTCCGGCAAAAGCCTTGCATCCACACGGATGAACACCAGATTTGAAAACTTCTCCCCGGCCTCCTCAAGCTCCTCCCTCTTCTGAAGTGCCCGAAGCAGCACACTGTCATACATCTCGATCCCAACATAATTCCTCTCAGGATGCAGCCGCGCCATATCCATCAGGAAACGCCCTTTTCCCATACCAACCTCAAGAAAAAGCGGTCTCTTCTCCCCAAAAACACTCGACCATTCCCCTTTAAACTTCTCCGGTTCATCAATCACCCAGTCACACTCCAAAATCGCATCCTTCGCCCCGGGAATATTACGTAATCTCATAAATAACCTCCAAATTAATCTTCCTATAATATACAAATCAAATAACTACCTCTCGCAGCCAGCAAAAGCAGTCTATAACAATTCCCCAAACCAATGAAACCACTATAATACATCCGCCACCAGCCACACAAACCAGAATACCTGCACAAATCCAAAAAAATCATCATTCCTCTTCCAGAATATCCGATAAAACACCCTGTGCAAGGCATCCTAATATTCAACTATACATGTAACCCCCACCCCGCCGCAAGCAAAAAATAAAAAAAATCCTCAACCAAGCAACAGCAACGCGCCTCGCCGTCCACCCCCAACACCATCCGCATCCATATACACATCCCCTCAAACAGGCGACAGCAACGCGCCTCGCCGTTCGCCTCCAACACCATCCGCATCCACACACATCGGCTCAACCTCACACATCCAACACCGCAGCATACATACACAAGTCAACAACCTCACACCACCACAACCAAGAACTCCTAAAAAAAAGCCCGAGGGGTGTGCAGAGGGGCCATGGCTTTATGGCCCCTTTGCGGTTTTCCTCTTTTCCCACAAACCCAAAAAATATCTTTTTACCCACATTTCCCTCAAAAGTTTGCAGAAAAATTAACAAAATTTTAGTTGTTTTTACCATAAAAAAGGTGTATCATATAAAAATCAATTATAAACAATAAACAAACAAGGAGGGCGCTATGGAACAAATCCTAAATAAGCTTTCGGAAATCGAAGCTACAGCCAATGCCATCATGCAGGACGCTGCGCGACAGAAACAGGCTCTCTCGGAAGAAGCAGAAAAACAGACGAAGGAATTCGACGCTTCACTTGAAAAAGAAACCAGCGACGAGATCCGGAAGATCCGTGAAGATCTGGCCCGCGAGAAAGACGCCCGGATCAATGAGCTTCGTGCAGAAACCGAAGACCAGCTATCCAGGCTGGATGCCTATTACGAAGCCCATCACGAAAGTCTTTGTAGTGAGCTGTTTCAGAAAATAACAGGCATCACCGAAACCTGAAGGGAAAGGAAGTGATTCAATGGGCTCTGTTCTCTCATACAGCGGACTCTCCACCAAGATCCGCGCCATGCAGAGCAGGCTTGTGACAGATGAGCAGCTGGAAGAAATCGTTCAGCTTCCCAATGTCCCACAGGTAACAGCCTACCTGAAACGGACTCCCGAATATCAGAATATCTGGTCCGGTCTCGATGAAAATGATCTTCACCGCGGACAGATAGAAAAACTCCTGAAGAAATCCATCTTCCTGAATTTTTCAAGGCTTTACCACTTTGCAAATCAGGAACAGCGAACGTTCCTGTCGCTTTACTCGAAGCGTTATGAGATCCGCGTCCTGAAAGAAATCATGACGAATCTCTTTGACCACCGGGACACCGATCCCGTAGATATTTCTCCCTACCGCGATTTTTTCAGACATCATTCCAAGCTGGACATTGACAGGCTTACCGCCTGCACCAATATGGATGAATTCATTGCGGCACTGAAGGGAAATGATTTTTTTATTCCGCTGTCTCAGGTCAACGAACGTGGAAATGCCACGCTTTTTGACTTCGGCATGGCACTTGACCTTTCGTATTTTTCACAGATCTGGAATGTGCGGAAGAAGCTTTTCAAAGGTAACGATCTGAAACAGATCACCAAGGCTTACGGTGAAAAATTCGATATGCTGAACCTGCAGTTCATCCAGCGCTCCAAACGCTGCTTTCAGATGGAACCGGCTGCTATTTACGCATTGCTGGTCCCCATGAACTACAAGCTCCGCAAAGAGGAGATCACCACCCTTGTGGAGGCCCCTACACCAGAAGAGTTCCGTCGTATCTTCAATGGAACTTATTATGGTAAGAAATACGAACAGCTGACCGTCGCCAGTCTGGAAGAATTTTATAACTATATTCTTCGTAGCATACTGGAACAGGAAGCACGCAAGGATCCCTATTCCGTAGCAGTCATCTATTCCTATTTATATCACAAAGAACATGAAGTCAACCGTCTGACCATTGCCCTTGAATGCGTGCGCTATGGCGTGGACCCAGAACAATCCCTGCGTTATATACGCAACGGTTAATAACCAGGAGGTAGCAACGTGATTGAAAAAATGAATTTTCTAAGCATCACCGGTCCCAAGGCAGATATCGACCGGGTTGTAAACACCTACCTGTGCAAGTACGAGATTCATCTGGAAAACGCTCTCTCAGAGCTGACCACAGTAGAAAGTCTGACGCCTTTCCTGGATGTCAACCCCTACAGAGATGCCTTAAATTCCATCAATACCATTTATGAGGAGCTGAAAACTCCTCCGTCCACTTCCAACAGAAGCCCGGGTATTGAAACAGCACTTTCCACAGTAAAGGAGATCCGCTCCCAGGCGGATCAGCTCCAGAAGGAACAGTCCGAACTGGAAGAAAAATGTTCCTCTCTGGAAGAATCACTGCGGATCATACGTCCCTTCCGAAATATTGATTATGATATTTCATCCATACTTCATCTGAAGTATATCCATTTTCATTTCGGACGTATCGAGAAACAGTATTATGAGAAATTCAAGAAATATATTTACGACAATCTGAACACGATCTTCCTTAAATGCGATGAAGATGACCAATACGTCTGGGGCGTTTACTTCGTACCGAAGCATGATGCGCACAAAATTGATGCCGCCTACTCTTCTATGCACTTTGAAAAGATCTTTGTGCCGGATAATTATACCGGAACTGCCCAGCAGGCATTTTCAAGCGTAAGCAAACAATACGAGGATGCCCTGAAGCATCTGGAAGCACAGAAACAGAAATACCAGAGATTTCTTGCGGATCAGGCAGAAACCATCGTTACCGCCAGAAACACACTTCTTCAGTTTTCCAGAAATTTCGATGTCCGGAAAGCGGCTGCCTGCACTGGAAAGCATGAGAATTTCTATATTCTCTGCGGCTGGATGACAGAAGCCGACACCAGAGCTTTTCAAGCCGAAATCTCATCCGACGAAAAAATCTTCTGCCTGGTAGACGGAGAAGATACCAATACGCCGGAGCACGACCAGAACCATCAGCCGCCGACCAAGCTGAAAAACCCGAAGCTTTTCAAGCCCTTTGAAATGTATGTAAAAATGTACGGACTTCCCGCCTATGGCGAGATGGACCCCACCTGGTTTGTTGCCATCACCTACTCCTTTATTTTCGGAGCCATGTTCGGTGATGCAGGACAGGGACTCCTGCTCTTTATCGGAGGATTGCTCCTGTACAAGCTGAAGCATATCGATCTTGCCGGAATCATCAGCTGCGCCGGAGTCTTTTCCACATTTTTCGGTCTGATGTTCGGAAGTATCTTTGGATTTGAGGATGTCATACCTGCTCTATGGCTGCGGCCTGTGGACAGTATGACGACCATACCTTTTATCGGAAAACTGAATACCGTATTTATCGTTGCCATCGGCTTCGGCATGGGAATCATCCTCCTATGTATGGTTTTCAACATCATCAATTCCTTTAAGACGCATGATGTTGAAAAAACCTGGTTTGACACCAACGCTGTGGCAGGACTTGTATTTTATGGCTCCGCAGTTCTCTGCATCGGACTCTTTGTATCCGGACATGCAGTTCCGGGTGGTGCAGTCCTTGCCATTATGTTTGGTTTACCGCTGCTTCTTATTTTCTTCAAGGAGCCTCTTACAAACCTGGTAGAAAAAAAGGCCGAGGTTATGCCAAAAGAAAAAGGCATGTTTATCGTACAGGGTATCTTTGAACTGTTCGAGGTTATCCTGAGCTACTTTTCCAATACACTCTCCTTCGTGCGTATCGGTGCTTTTGCAGTCAGCCACGCAGCTATGATGGAGGTTGTACTTATGCTTGCAGGCGCGGAGAACGGCAGTCCGAACTGGATCGTCATCATTCTCGGAAACCTGTTCGTATGCGCTATGGAGGGCCTGATCGTAGGTATCCAGGTACTCCGTCTGGAATATTACGAAATGTTCAGCCGTTTTTACAAGGGTAGCGGACGGAAATTCGAGCCGTTCTGCTCAAAAAACAAATAAAATGCCAGAGTCGGAACGCATTCTGATCCGGGCATTCAATTAAACGAATATTAAGGAGGTCATCATCATGACAGTCATTACACAGATCACAATCGCAGTTGCACTTGTACTCAGCATCATTCTTCCATTTGGTTATTATCTTCTCGGCGAAAAAAGTTGCGGCCGCTACAAAACAGCTCTTGGTGTCAACGCCTTTTTCTTCTTCGGGATCATGCTTGTTGCCATTGCAGTAACATTTGCAGGCGGAGCTTCCGTACAGGCTGCTACAGGCGCTGACGCAGGCCTTGCAACAGGTATGGGTTACATCGCAGCAGCACTTGTTACCGGACTTTCCTGTATCGGTGGTGGTATTGCCGTTGCCAGTGCGGCAAGCGCAGCACTTGGAGCGATCAGTGAGGATCAGAGCATCCTTGGTAAATCTCTTATCTTCGTAGGTCTTGCCGAAGGTGTTGCTCTTTATGGACTGATCATCTCCTTCATGATCCTGGGTAAACTTTGATATGAAAATGTATCTGATCAGTGACAATATTGATACTCTGACAGGAATGAGACTGGCCGGTGTAGAGGGTGTGATCGTTCATGAGCACGACGAGCTGAAGGAAGCTCTGGAGCGCACCATCGCAGACAAAGAGATCGGAATCATACTCCTGACCGAAAAATTCGGCCGGGAGTTTCCTGAGATCATTGATGATGTCAAGCTTCATCACAAAACACCTCTCATCATTGAAATTCCTGACAGACATGGTACCGGCCGCAGACCTGATTTCATTACATCTTATGTAAATGAGGCCATCGGATTAAAATTATAGGCAGGTGATATTATGACAATTGAAGAGAAGCTTAAACACTTCTATGACACCTCCGTGGACGAAGCACGCCGTCAGGCGGAAAAAGATGTCCGGGAACACAAGGAATCCCTGGATGCCGCACTGGAGGAACATAAAAAAATGTCTCTGGGAAATGCTGCCAGTTCCCGCAAAGCCGAGATCGCAAACGCAAAGCGTGAGATCAACAAGGCACTTTCCGCAGAGCAGCTTCACATCCGGCGAAACTGGACTGCCAGACAGAGCCGCTTAAAAGAAAAACTTTTTGCAGATGTCCGGGTACAGATCCTGAAATTCATGGAATCTCCCCGCTATGAAGAATATCTTTGTACAAAGATCGAGGAAGCTGTCTGCTTCGCGGAACACGATGAGATCCAGATCTATCTTTCAAAAGAAGATGAACCCCGTCTGAAGTCTCTCACTGTAAAGACCGGTTTCCCGCTGAAGGTTTCCGATGAATCCTTTATCGGCGGGATCAAGGCGATAATCCCTGAAAAAAATATCCTCATCGACAATTCCTTTGAGGAAGGCTATCAGGCAGCTTACAGAGAATTCAAATTTGACGGAGGTCCAGCACATGAGTAAAACAGGTATTATCTACGGTGTTAACGGTCCTGTTATCTACCTCAAGGGCGACACCGGCTTCAAGATCTCCGAGATGGTCTATGTAGGCCCCGAAAAACTGGTTGGAGAAGTCATCGGTCTTAAGAAACATATGACGACCATACAGGTTTTTGAGGAAACTACAGGGCTGAAACCCGGAGAAACTGTTATCGGAACAGGAGACGCTATTTCCGTTCTCCTTGGTCCGGGAATCATCCACAATATTTTTGATGGTATCCAGAGACCTCTGGCAGAGATTGCCCAGGCCTCTGGAAAATATATTTCCCGTGGTGTCAGCGTTGACTCTCTTGACACAGAAAAAAAATGGGAAACCCACATTACCGTAAAGGAAGGTGACGTCATCGGTGCAGGCACGGTTATTGCCGAGACACAGGAAACCGCCTCCATCCTTCACAAATCCATGGTTCCGCCCACGATCACACACGGAACCGTTATCCATGCAGCTCCTGACGGTGCCTATACCGTTCTGGAGCCCATTGTTACCATCCGCCTTGATGACGGAACTGAAAAAGAACTGGCACTTGCCCAGAAATGGCCGATCCGTGTTCCACGACCGACCTACAAGCGTTTCCCGGCCAGCGTTCCGCTCCTTACCGGTCAGCGAATCCTGGATACCCTTTTCCCTATTGCCAAGGGAGGCACTGCCGCAGTTCCCGGCGGATTCGGAACAGGAAAAACCATGACACAGCACCAGATCGCCAAGTGGTCTGACGCAGATATCATCATCTATATCGGCTGCGGCGAGCGTGGAAACGAGATGACACAGGTTCTTGAGGACTTCAGCAAGCTGATCGACCCGAAATCCGGAAATCTGATGATGGACCGTACCACACTGATCGCCAACACCTCCAACATGCCGGTTGCAGCCCGTGAGGCTTCCATCTACACCGGCGTTACCCTTGCAGAATATTACCGTGATATGGGTTACGACGTAGCGATCATGGCAGACT
>OLGO01001999.1_pt1 | contig 11304 bp, 10 predicted proteins | sample 1605861 | NCBI WGS metagenome assembly OLGO01 (sample SAMN03283253) | human gut metagenome | biome: human-associated habitat; material: feces | host: Homo sapiens | place: USA | collected 2013
CGGTGTACCTGAGTTTTGGAAAAATTTGACGGAAGGTGTCTGCGGTATTTCAAAAATTGAAAAAGAAGGCTGCGAAGATCTGGCAGTGCAGATTGCCGGACAGGTGAAGAATTTTGTGCCGGAAAATTATATGCCGAAAAAGCTTGTCCGCGAGATGGATACTTTTATGCAGTATGCATTTGCGGCGGCTGACGAGGCAGTTAAAGACAGCGGTATTGCAGATGACGGCGGCAAGGTGTGCGAGCCGTCAAGAACGGGTATTGTCATGGCGACAGCGATGGGCGGCATCGGTGAAATTGAGCGTACACATGAGCAGATGACTGCTTCAAAGCATAAGAATGTGAGCCCGCGTTTTGTACCAAAAATTTTAGGCAACGTGAGTGCAGCTCAGATTTCCATTGCTAAAAATATTCAGGGACCGTCGCTGACGGTAAGTACAGCCTGCTCATCGGGCGGCGATGCTATTTTGACGGGCGTGATGCTGCTTAAGTCAGAGATGGCAGATACAGTTGTTGTGACCGGCGGCGAGGCGGCAGTCTGCCCTGTATTTATTCAGGGACTGACAGGCGCGAGAGCATTGTCTCGCAGAAACGAAGAACCGCAAAAGGCAAGCCGTCCGTTTGATGCGGATAGAGACGGGTTTGTCATGGGTGAGGGCGGCGGCGCCCTGATTCTTGAACGTGAGAGTCATGCAAAAGCCCGCGGTGCTCATATTTATGCGGAGCTTGCAGGCTGCGCCAATAATACGGACGCTTATCACGTAACTGCGCCGAATCCTGAAGGCGAAGGCGCTGCGGATTGTATGAAAAAAGCGATGGCAATGGCCGGTATCGGTCCGGAAGCCATTGGCTATATTAACGCTCACGGAACATCGACAAAGGCCGGTGATATTGCGGAGACAAAGGCGATTAAGAAGGTTTTTGGCGATAAGGCAAAAGACGTCTGTGTCAGCTCAACAAAGGGCGCTACAGGACATCTGATGGGCGCCGGCGGCATTGTGGAGGTGATCGCCTGCGTGAAAGCTTTAAATGACCAGCTTATTCCGCCGACTTTAAATCTTTTACAGCCGGATGAGGCCTGTGATTTAGACTATGTTCCAAATACGGCGCGCAAGAAATCTTTGGATTATGCGATGTCCAATGCTTTTGGCTTTGGCGGCCAGAATTCAAGTATTATTGTAAAAAAGTATGACAGATAAAGGAGATAAAAACATGGCAGAGAAGAAGTACCGTGTAGGTATTGACCTTGGAGGCACAAATATTAAGGCAGGGATTGTAGACGGGGACAATAAACTTTTGGCGACAGCTTCAAGACCGACAAAGTCAGAACGCCCGTGGAAAGAAATTGTGGCAGATATGGCGGAGACTGTTAAGGATGCGGCTGTCAAAGCCGGTGTGACACTTGACGAATGTATTTCTGTCGGTATCGGAAATCCGGGCGTGATTGATCCTGAACATGGTGTGATCGTATACTCAAATAACCTCGGTTGGGACGATGTGCCTTTGACAGAGGAATTTACAAAATATATCCAGCTTCCGGTGCGTGTCAGCAATGATGCCAACTGTGCGGCTATGGGCGAGGCTGCGGCAGGCGCTGCGGCAGGTGCAGGCGACGTGATTTTACTGACACTGGGTACAGGTGTCGGCGGCGGCATTATTTTGGATAATAAGGTTTATGAGGGCGGCGTCGGCGGCGCAGAGCTCGGTCATGTGACGCTGATTGCCGGCGGAAGACTTTGTACATGCGGACGTAAGGGCTGTATTGAGAGCTACTGCAGCGCGAATGCACTGATTGCACAGGCAAATGAGGCGCTTGCAAAGCATCCTGAAAGTATGATGGCTCAGCTTGTTGAAAAAGAGGGCGGCATGAATGGCAAGATTCCGTTTGATGCGGCACAGAGCGGTGATGCGACAGGAAAAGCTGTTGTTGATCAGTATATTGAGTATTTGGGCGAAGCTGTGACAAACTTTGTCAATATTTTTAGACCAAAGGTTGTACTTCTTTCCGGCGGCGTATGCGCCCAGGGTGAAAATCTGACGAAGCCGTTAAATGCTTATATAAGAAAGTATGCTTTTGGCGGCGAGCGCACAGTGAATACAGTTGTAAAAATCGCGCAGCTTGGCAATGATGCGGGTATTATTGGTGCGGCAAACTTATAAAGAACAGAATGTACATATTTTTTATGAACATCATTTATGAATAGACACCATCCGGTTTGGGTGGTGTTTGTTATTATGGAGGATAATGATGGGGACGACATATAATGCGGAAATGTTTAAGGAGACATTTGAGCACAGTTTTACTTATTTAAACGGTTTTTTGCGTAATGTTAAAATGTATGGCGAAAAGACGGCGCTGACGGAGCCGGAGACGGGAAGAATGATGACGTATCAGGAGCTGGACAGAATGTCAAACCGTCTGGCTCATGCCCTTTTGGCGGATGGCGTCGGTAAAAATGACATCGTGATGTATCAGCTCCAAAATTGTATAGAGTTTGTCTGCTGTTATATAGGTCCGCAAAAGCTTGGTGCGATTAACAGTCCGGTCAATTTCCGCCTCGGCGCGGGAGAAACAGCGCTTTTGCTTGATGATGCCCGGCCAAAGGTGTTTATTTATGATATGGCGTGCGCCGAAATGGCAGTTTCGGCTCTGAAGTCTGCAGTATGGCAGCCGGTGCGTGCTGTCGCCGTTGATACAGACAGGAGCCGGCCTGCAGGTGCGGCGAGGGAAAAGCTGCCCAAAGGCCATATTTTATTTGAAGATTATATACAGCTTGATGGTGAAGATGCGTGGAATGAAAATCCGGTACCGGAATACAAACCTTATATTTATGATGAGGTGACGCGGCTTTACACTTCGGGAACAACGAATCTCCCGAAGGGGGTACCTGTAAATCATGTCAATGAAGTGTTGTCTGCCCACGATGTGATGATGCATTTTCCGATGAATGCCACAGATATTGTGATGAATATGACGCCGTGGTTTCACCGGGGCGGTCTTCATGCCGGAGGACCGACGCCGTCGCTTTATGCCGGCGCTTCAATGATTATTCTGAAAAAATTTGATCCGAGACTTTGCCTTTCTTATGCCCAAAAATATAAGGTAACTTTTATGATCGGCGTGCCGTCGGCTTTGAATATGCTTGTGAAGGTTCAGCAAAAGACGCCGTATTGTCTTGATTGTTTAAAAGGGATTGTAACGATGGGAAGCCCTCTTGAAAAGGCGGACTGTGAGGCATATCAGAAGGTGCTGACGCCGAATGTCTTTAATGGCTACGGAACAACGGAAAGTTTTTGGAATACATTTTTGCGCCCGTACGATTTGCCGGAAATGGCAGGGACAGCCGGCAGGGCATGTACCGATGATGAGGTGAGGGTTGTACGTGCCGATAAAAATTTGCGCGCTGAGCCGGACGAGCTTTGCGCGCAGGATAATGTTGAGGTTGGCGAAGTGATTATAAAAACGCCGAAGTCTTCCTATAGTTATTCAAATAATCCGGCGGAGGCTGAGAAGAAATTTCATAAAGGATATATGTATACCGGCGATCTGGGGACGTGGGATGCGCGCGGTTTTGTGACGATTGTCGGGCGGCGTGATGATATGATGATTACGGCCGGTGAAAATATTTATCCGGCGCAGCTTGAAGAAATATTAAACAGCCATCCGGGCATTTCAGACTGTGCTGTTGTGGGTGTGCCTGATAAGATACGGGGTCAGAGTGCGGCCGTTTATATTGTTCGGGAAAATAAAAAATTCAGCGGCAAAGCGCTCTCGGATTTTTGTGACGGACATCCGATGATTTCAGCCTATAAAAAACCGAGATATTATCGTTTTGTTGATGAAATCCCTATGACTGCAACTGGTAAAAAGATGCATTATCTTTTGCGGGAGATGGCCGCTGCGGATTTGGCGGCCGGACGTCTCATTCGCCTGTAGAATAATGGCGCGAAGCCTGCGATGTTTATATCGTTTGGCTTTTGTTAAAAATCAGAAACTTTGCTCTTGACAACAGAATTTTTCAGAGGTATTATAATGATATCAAAATGATATCAGATTTACGCGGCGTGTGTAAACCCGCTGTGAAGGAGGCAGATTGTTATGAGCGAAACAAAAGACAGAATTTTTACGGAGGAGAAGATTATTCATCCGAAAAACGGCTTTGGTATGCTGTTTTTCACAATCCTGCTTATTGCCGCAGGCATTGCAGGGACGATTGCGGGCGCTTTTTGTATTGAAGAAGATATGGTTGTGTCGGGCGGTCTTATACTGGCGTCGGGAATTATTGTTACCTGTCTTGCGCCGGTGCTTTTTGCAGGACTTAAAGTACTGCATCCGAACGAAGCGCTTGTGCTGACGCTGTTTGGCAAGTATTATGGAACGATCGAAGATGATGGGTTTTACTTTGTGAATCCGTTTTGTACGGCAGTGAATCCGACAGCAGCGGCGGCAGTCAACATTGCGGCAGCGGCGGCAGGGAAAACAGGCTCAGTGCCGTCAACAGGCGTGAATAAAAAGGTTTCTTTAAAGGCGATGACTTTAAACAATGATCAGCAGAAAGTTAATGATGAGATGGGCAATCCGATTATTGTCGGCGCTATTGTTATATGGAAAGTTGAGAGTGCGACAAAGGCTGTGTTTAATGTTCAGAATTACAAGACTTATTTGTCGATCCAGTGCGATTCGATTATAAGAAATGTGGCGCGCAGATATCCGTATGATGTGACCGAGGGCGGCGATGAGAAGTCACTGCGCGGCAGCAGCCAGGAGGTTGCCGATATTATGAAAGCGGAACTTCAGGAAAAGGTTTCTGATGCCGGACTTAAAATTGTCGAAGTGAAGATTACGCATCTTTCTTATGCGCCGGAAATTGCAGCAGCAATGCTTCAAAGGCAGCAGGCAGCGGCAATTATTGATGCCCGTCAGAAAATTGTTGAGGGCGCCGTCGGCATGGTGGAAATGGCCTTGTCAAAGCTGAGTGAAAATGATATTGTTGAACTGGACGAAGAAAGAAAAGCGGCGATGGTCAGCAATCTGCTTGTTGTTTTATGCGGCAATAAGGATGCCCAGCCGATTGTTAACAGCGGAACATTGTACTAGAATTAAAATATGCGATATGGTATACGGGCGGGAGAACTTCTCCCGCCGCGTGTTATGCGAGAAAGGGGCGGAGGATGAATGAGCGAAGAAGAACGTAAACAAAAGGAAAAAGCAAAAAAACAGGTGCCTCTGCGTCTTTCGGCAGCACTTTGGAATGATTTGGCCGCGTGGGCGGAGGATGATTTCCGTTCTATCAACGGACAGATTGAGTATCTGCTTACAGAATGTGTGAAATATCGTAAAAAACATCCGAAAAAGGATGATTAAAACTTAAAGGAGTATAGTTATGGCTGTGATAAAAATTACAGATTTTAATGCCCCTGAGCTTGATGTTTATGCCCGTCTTTCCGAAGTCCAGCTTTTGCATTACAATGAGCCGGAAGACGGGATTTTTATTGCGGAAAGTCCAAAGGTGATCGGGCGGGCGCTGCTTGCAGGCTATGAACCTCTGTCATTTTTGGTGGAGGATAAACAGCTTAACGGTGAAGCAACAGAAATTACAGGGCGGTATCTTTCGGTACCGGTTTTTACGGCTCCTTTTGATGTGCTTACAAAGCTGACAGGATTTAAGCTGACACGCGGAATGCTGTGTGCGATGAACCGCCGGACTTTACCGGATGTGGAGGAAGTATGCGCAGGCGCGCGCCGTATCGCGGTGCTTGAAAATGTGGTAAATCCTACTAATATAGGCGCGATCTTTCGTTCTGCGGCGGCTCTTGGAATGGATGCGGTCCTGTTAACGCCAGGATGCAGCAATCCCCTGTACCGCCGTGCGATCCGTGTCAGCATGGGAACTGTATTTCAGATACCATGGACTTTTTTTGATGAAAAAACAGAGTGGAAAACGGAAGGAATCCGGTCTCTGAAAGCGATGGGATTTAAGACGGCAGCCATGGCTCTTAGGGAGGATTCCTTTGATATTGATGATCCTCATCTGATGGCAGAAGAAAAACTGGCAGTAGTTCTTGGAACAGAGGGGGATGGCCTTGCTTCGGAGACCATTGCGGATTGTGATTATACAGTATGTATTCCAATGGCACACGGTGTGGATTCACTGAATGTGGCGGCAGCCAGTGCAGTTGCATTTTGGCAGCTGGGAAAACGCTAAATATTTAAGAGAGTTCCCGTTTTTTATGATCTTGCATTCCGGTTTTCTTCTTCCATATCCATCAGATGAAAAGAAAGCAACAGATACAGGATCTCGTTTCTGTCTGTAAGATCTGAATCCAGAAAAGCTTTGATCTTATCCAGACGATAAAGAAGAGTACTTCTGTGGATAAATAAAGCGCTGGCAGTATGAGAAATGTTCTGGTTGTGCTCCAGAAAACAACGCAGTGTTTCATAGAGATGAGATTGCTTTGCCTCATCCTTATATTTCATTGACAGAAGCTTTTCGTGACAGACCATGTAAGCAGGAAGCTTTCTGGTTGCCTGTTCCAGAATATAGGGCAGAGCGATGGAGTCAAAATAGTGGATACTTTCTGCGGGATTTTTGCGTTTTCCAACCTGCAGGGTAACAGAAGCCTGCGTGTATTGCCGGTGGAAATTGAAATGTCCAAGCATCTTCCGGCTGTATCCGGCGCTTAACATGCTGCTTTTGATAAAGCCCTCGATCTTATCGGAAATCTCATGGATAGTCAGAGTGCAGAGATCCAGATTGATAAAAAGCACAGCATTGCCCTTATGTTCCGTGGCACAGCTGGCGGGAATTGTGTTTTCCAGATAGTTGCAGATGGCATTAAGGGTCAGATTTTTCTGGTCGATCAGTCCGGTCTGGATCAGGATGCATTGATACATATGGGAAGAAAGCCATCCCACATTTGTCAGCTGCTGACTGATTTTTACATAATCAGCTCCGGGATCAGTCAGAATGGACATAAAAATCTGATGCAGAGGAAAAGCTTTATCCCGGCTGTGCATGATTCCTGTAGAAAGTGCATGGGATACCATCTGGGAAAGGTACTCCAGAACAAAACCAAACGTATCATCCAGGGGAACCTCACCTTCGGAAAACATCAGCCTGTATACTGCTTTATCATTATTGGAGATATTTACGCAAAGAGAAGGAGCAGTAAGGCCATTTCCCGGATAATAAAAATATCCGGTTTTATAAAAAGCCTCTTCGTAATGAGGATCCTGCTTCAGGCTGTCCACAATAGCCCAGGAATTTTCAGTGGAACCCAAAACAGAATTGGAAAGATCACTTAGATTCCAGTCTCTGGAGGCAATGATAGTAAAATCCATACCGATCAGCATCATTGGATTGGGAATAATGGAAGCTGTAAGATCCAGAAGCTCCTGGATAGATGCGTTCCGGAGACGGGAATCCATCAGGGACTGATTCCACTGATCATAGAGGATAAAAATATCCTGAATCCTGTTAAAGACAATATTGACTGGAATATCTTCAGGGATGATACACATGTTTGGCTGAGTTAATTCGTAGTTCTGATAGATTTTTCCAATCATCAGGAACAGAATATTTTTGGGATGATGAAAAGTGAGCTGAAAATCCGGATCTGTGATAAGGTAAACACGTCCATCCTGAAGAACGGTGTTCTTTTCAAAGCAGGAAGGGCAGGAAAGGGTGGGGGATGTATCCAGCCTGGATGTATGCATGGAAAATGATTTCTGCAGGTGATAGCATATGAGTTTTGCACTGAGTTTCAAGGAAAATCCTCCTTCCTATATTTTGTAGGAAAAAACAGGAATAATAGCCATATTATGTGGAATTGTGATTCTTTTGATTTACAGTATAATAGAATCATAAGGAAAAAACAAGTGCAGAAACAAGCCTTTTATGTTGGGGTGTGGCAAAACAAGTGCGGAAAAAAGGCTTTCCTGCATAATAACGTAGAGGAGGTGCGTTTATGTTAACAAAAAGACAAAATATGCTGGAAGTGATCCGCGGAGGAAATCCGGATCGTTTTGTAAAACAGTATGAGGGACTGACATTTGTTCTGAATACTCCATATCAGACGAAGTATCCTATGATGCCGGAAGGACCTGGTGCACCAACAGTAAAATGCGGATGGGGATATTATAATTCCTGGCCTGCAGGAACACCGGGAGCGTTTCCGCTCCATGATCCGGAGCATCTGGTATGTCCGGACGTCGCAGAGTGGAAAAAATATGTAAAGGCACCGGACATCAACTACACGGCAGAGGACTGGAAAGAATGCCAGGAGACAGTTGCCGGAATTGACCGGAATGAAACCATGGTTACTGCAATGGTTGCACCTGGAGTTTTTGAGATGTGCCATTATCTCTGTGAGATCCAGAATACCATGATCAATTTCTACGAAGAGCCGGAAGCCATGCATGAACTGATCGAATATATTACAGAGTGGGAACTGAAATGGGCAGAGCAGGTCTGCACCTATATGAAACCGGATGTTGTCTTCCATCATGATGACTGGGGAACACAGAAGTCTACATTTATCAGTGTGGATATGTTCCGTGAGTTCTTTATGGATTCTTACAAACGTATTTACGGATATTACCATGATCATGGTGTTGAACTGATCATCCACCATAATGACAGCTACAGTGCAACACTGGTTCCGACAATGATCGAGATGGGAATTGATGTATGGCAGGGCTGTATGTCTGTTAATGATCTTCCGAAGCTGATCAAAGAATATGGAAAAGATATCACATTTATGGGTGGTATCGATAACGGTAAAGTAGATCGCTTTGATTGGAATCAGGAAATGATCGAAGAGTCAACAGATCAGCTTTGCAGAGACTGTGGTAAGCTTTATTTTATTCCGTGCACCACTCATGGCCTGAATTTCTCATGTATCCCAGGTGTATATGAGGCAGTGGATAAGGAAATCGATAAAATGACAAAGGAAATGTTTTGATCGAAGCATAAGACTTATTAATAAGAAGTAAATAGAATAACAAAGGTCGGAAAAGCCTGCAAAACCCAGCAGAAAAGTGCTTTTCCGGCCTTTTTTTGTGAAATTCAGGAAAAAATAAAATTGTAAAGCAAAAACCCTTGACAGGTGTGCCGGAATCGTGTATGATAGCCAAGGTGATTACAGATGGAGAAATTTGTAGAGCAGACATTTTTATTTGATTTTTATGGAGAGCTTCTGACAGAGAGGCAGCGGCAGGTGTACACCAGTGTGGTATTTGAGGATTATTCCTTAAGTGAGGTTGCTGAGGAACTTGGCATCAGCAGACAGGGTGTGCATGATATGATCAGACGGTGCAATCGGACGTTGGAAGAATATGAAGAGAAGCTTCATCTGGTCGAGAAATTCCTGAACATCCGCAGTCAGGTCATAAAGATCCATGAACTGGCTGACAAGTACCACGCCGAAGATATTGCGGCGATTTCCAATGTGATATTAGAGGAGTTATGATCAATGGCATTTGAGAGTTTAACAGATAAACTGCAGAATGTATTTAAGAAGCTGAAGGGCAAGGGCCGTCTCACAGAGGCTGATGTCAAGGTAGCACTGAAGGAAGTTAAGATGGCGCTTCTGGAAGCGGATGTTAACTTTAAGGTCGTTAAGCAGTTTACGAAATCCGTTCAGGAAAAGGCTATCGGACAGGATGTTATGAATGGTCTGAATCCGGGACAGATGGTGATCAAGATCGTAAATGATGAGCTGGTCAACCTGATGGGAAGTGAGACAACAGAGCTTCCGATCAAACCGGGAATGGATCTTACCGTTCTTATGATGGTCGGTCTTCAGGGTGCAGGTAAGACAACGACGGTTGCCAAGCTGGCAGGCAAACTGAAATCCAAGGGAAAGAAACCACTGCTTGTGGCCTGTGATGTTTACCGTCCGGCAGCGATCACACAGTTGCAGGTAAACGGTGAGAAACAGGGCGTCGAGGTCTTTTCCATGGGAGATAAGCAGAATCCCGTGGATATTGCAAAAGCAGCTATCGAGCATGCGAAATCCAATCAGCAGAATGTTGTGCTCATCGATACAGCAGGACGTCTTCACATTGATGAGGATATGATGCAGGAGCTTGAGGATATCAAAGCGAATGTGAATGTAGATGCTACAGTGCTTGTAGTTGATGCCATGACAGGACAGGATGCAGTAAATGTGGCGCAGAACTTTTCTGATAAAGTCGGCATTGATGGTGTGATCCTGACTAAGATGGACGGTGATACACGAGGCGGCGCTGCGCTTTCCATTAAAGCCGTGACCGGCAAACCGATCTTCTATGTTGGTATGGGAGAGAAGCTTTCAGATCTGGAACAGTTTTATCCGGAACGTATGGCTTCCAGGATCCTTGGAATGGGCGATGTAATGAGTCTGATCGAGAAGGTGGAAGCATCTGTGGATCAGGAACAGGCTCAGGAGATGCAAAAAAAGCTGAAGAAAATGGACTTCGACTTCAATGATTATCTTACCAGCATGGAGCAGATGAACAAGATGGGTGGTATTTCCAGTATCCTGAACATGCTTCCCGGAATGGGCGGTAAGATGAAGGATATCGAGGGTATGATCGATGAGAAGGCTATGGACCGTACCAAGTCCATCATTCTTTCCATGACACCTCAGGAGAGAAGTAACCCCAACATTTTGAACATCTCACGCAAGAACCGTATCGCCAGAGGCGCCGGAGTGGATATTACAGAAGTAAATCGTCTTGTGAAGCAGTTTGAGCAGAGCAAGAAGATGATGAAACAGATGCCGGGATTAACAGGCGGCAAGATGAACATGGGAAAAAGAGGCGGCTTTAAGCTTCCCTTTTAATAAATAACAATAAATTTTCAGAAAGATAATTGGAGGAAAACAAAAATGGCAGTTAAGATCAGATTAAGAAGAATGGGACAGAAGAAAGCACCTTTCTATAGAATCGTAGTAGCAGATTCTCGCTGCAAACGTGACGGAAGATGCATCGCAGAGATCGGAACATATGATCCGAACCTTGACCCAAGCGTATACAAAATTGATGAAGAGGCAGCAAAAAAATGGCTTGCAGCTGGTGCTCAGCCTACAGAGGTAGTTGCTAAGCTTCTTAAACTTGCCGGAATCGAGAAATAATACCTGACAGATTTGGATCTGTGGCCTCAATGAGGCAGGAGCAAGGAGGTATGTAATGAAACAACTTGTAGAAGTAATTGCAAAATCTCTTGTTGAAAATCCGGATGAAGTAGTCGTTACTGAGACTGAAAAAGACGACGCGATTGTTGTTGAACTGAAGGTCGGACCGGCCGATATGGGTAAGGTT
>OLGO01002000.1_pt1 | contig 11301 bp, 10 predicted proteins | sample 1605861 | NCBI WGS metagenome assembly OLGO01 (sample SAMN03283253) | human gut metagenome | biome: human-associated habitat; material: feces | host: Homo sapiens | place: USA | collected 2013
CCCGCGAATGGATGCGGTTCTGGTTTGAAAAATTCCGCAAGGGTGACGTGGGCAGTACAGAACACCAGCGGCAGATCATTGATACCTTTGTCAACTCGGTCTACGTCTTTGACGACCGGGTCGTGCTCAATTTCAACTTCACGGACGATTCCAAAACGGTCACCCGTGAGGAAGTGTTGGGTTCGAGTGCTGTGGAGAATGCTCCACCACAAAAATCCTCAGACTTTCGTCTGAGGATTTTTTGTTTGTGGTGGGCGGTACAGGACGAGAACAGCACGTGCCGAGCGCAGCGAAGGCAATCAAAGCCCCAGTGGGGCTTTGATTAGTGCGCGGTTCCCAACGCCTAGGAATGTCTACCAAGAAAGATGCCGCCAGACCATTCGGCCTGGGGGCTTTTTTTCGTGGTGGCGGTACAGGACTCGAACAGCAGCGGAGGCGACCGCCGCCTGCGGCGGAAACAGGGAGCCGAGGCTGGGACAGCGTTCTGATTTTTCAAAGCCCTGCCAAGGGGCTGCGGAAAAATCAGCAAACGCAACCCGTACAGGCGCCAGCCGTCAGATTCCGTCAAGGTTCCCAACGCCTAGGAATGTCTACCGGGATGACTGCCGTTTTGTGGTGGACGGTACAGGACGAGAACCGGAACGAGCAAAGGCAGGGTATCACTATGGTAGTGGTATCCTGCCTTTTGCTATTCTTAATAGAGTATGGTATACTCGGCTCAGTTCAACAAATCTGCATTTGGAGGATTGAATCATGTGGAATGAATTAGGCATAAGCGGAGGAACCGCAATTATTATTTTGATTGCGCTGTATTTCGTTATCAAATGGGCAGTTAAAAATGGCATCAAAGAAGCATATAGTGCTATCACCGGAAAGAAAACCGATGAAGATATCCAAAACGAAAAAGAGCTGAAAGAACTTGGATTGGATTCGGAAGATCAATAACTTCGCGTTTGCGCAGCGATGAAAGAGGCTGTTGCAAAATAGCTCTCTGAAAAATCATGTACAAAACCCGGAACCTTTTCAGGGCCAAAATGGCTCAAAAAGGGTTCCGGGTTTCTGATTTTGCGCTATTCCTTTGTGCAAGCTGCTATCGCATTTTTATTTTGCAACAGCCCCTCTTTTTTATTTCCGGAGATTTTATTTTCGGGTATAGGCTTCCATGCCGTGCTCGGCGGGGTCGTAATATTCCATCAGGGTGATGTAGTTTTCCGGGTAGTGGCAGAATGCCGCACGCAGAACGCTGTCTGCCGGGCCGTTCACGCTCATCAGGCTGAGGATGTAGTACACCAGCAGCTTCAGCACATCGCTCTCCACCTCGTAGCACAGACCCACCGCCAGCACCGGCACCACCACCTGCTGCGCCCGCAGCGGCACAATGGCCCCCACCTGCTCCAGAATGGGTCTGCTCATGGCCGAAGCCGTCATCACGCAGCGCAGCACCTTCGTCCACGACATTTTGCGGATGTTCTCCATGCTGCGCAGCCGTTCCATCACAGCTTCATCGTCCAGGATCACGCCCTCGGCTGCCTCTTTCTCCGAGAGGGTAAAGGCACACTGCAGCATATCCATAAAGGCAGCTTCATATTTTTCGTGGTAATTTGCGGCGCTTTTGCAGAACGCCAGAGCCGCCGCGATCACCGAATCCACATCTTCCTTTGTGGCCAGCTGGTCGAACCGCAGCGGCACGCCGCCCATCCGGCTCTCGATGATGCTCAGATCATCCAGCTCGTTCTGGTACGCCGTGGAGGGCAGAAAGCGGTCGTTTCCGTTGCGGTGGTAGCCCCACTCTTCCGGCATCACGCGGGCCACGATGTCGCCGCTGGAAATGATGTTGAAGATATTGCTTACATCCCAATCCGTTTTCAGTCCGCCGTCTGCAGTGTGGTCGTTGTCGTAGTCCGCCTGCAGATCCGGGCGGTCTGCTGCCGTCAGTGCCGCCGGTGCGGCAAAGGTGTAAACAAAGGTATTTTCCTGCGCGATCTGCGGCAGCTGCTGCCGGATGCGCGCCGCCGTCAGGTTTGCCACAGCCGCGCCGCGGCTGTAGCCGCCCAGCCAGAGCTTGATGGTGCCCAGCGTTCCCGCTGCAGCCTCGGCTTTTTTCAGGTAGTCCTGCAGATCCTCAAAAAAATGCTCTGCTGCTGTCACAAAGCCATAGTGCCCGCCGCCTTCGCCCACATGCAGGTTGCTGGCCCACTCGGCACCATAGCCGACACCGCGCAGCATGGCTGCAATAATGGTGGTGCGCTGGCCATCCTGTACCAGTGTTTTCTGCGCAAAAGCACAGCCCGCGGTATCCACCGGGGTGTTCAGGCTGCACTGGTAGCCCGCATAGACCGCATTGGCAAAGCCAAGCTTCTGGTAGGCATCCGCAATGCTGTCCTCACGGCCCGCTTCACCCTCCACCCAGTAAAGCGCATCGCTCTGGTAGGTGTTGCCGCTTGCCGCCACAAGGCCCAGCGTCGCCAGTGCCAGCTTGTGGCTGTACTGCAGCGCCGTGTTCTCAAAAAAGGCATCTGTATAATAAAAATCGTGGGAGAGATCTGTTTCGCTGTGGTCGCTGCGGAAAGCAAAGGAGTAGTAATCCTCCGGCACCGCACTGCCCACCACAGCCTGTGCGGCCTGCGGCAGCAAAGCCTCTGCCGCCGCGTGCGGGGCCAGCACGCCTGCCACGGCAGCTGCTGCCGCCTTGCAAAAGGCACGTCGTTTTATGGTCTTCATCTTCCTGCTCCAATCAAGGCTTCTGCATAAAACCAGCCTGTTCTTCTAAGTATAGCGGATTTTGCACGCTGATACAATCGCTCTTTCTTAATAAAAAAACAGTCCATGCTCCACACACAGACTGTTTTATGGTATAGTATAAAGGTGTCCGGCTCACCTCAGCTCGATCTGCCTGCAGTAGTCTACGATATGGTGGAACATCTGTTCCACTGCCGGGGCCATTGCGGCGGGGCGCTGCACAGCCAGGCCCACCACACGGTCTTCCTCTGGCTCGATGGGATAGATCTTGATCGCAGCCTTGCAGTCGCGCAGCAGCATCTGCGGCATGATGGAAATGCCCAGACCTGCTTCCACCATGGCGATGTTGGACTGGTCGTCGATGACATGGCAGCGGCGCTCGGTGCCGATCTTATATTTTTTCAGGAACTGACGCATCTCAGCATCGGTGGCATCGCACTGTACAACGAAGCTTTGGCCGTTCATCAGGGCAGGAGTCATCACGCCGTTTTCCGGTTCGGGCCAGTCCTGCGGCACGATGCACAGCAGCGGCTCGCGGAACAGCTCGGTGAGGTTGAACTCTTCACGGCAGGTGGAGGAAAGGAACGCGATATCCACCTGACCGGTTCGCAGCCATTCCTTCACATCGTCGTAGGTGCCCTGATACACCTCGATCTCGATCTGCGGGTAGTGGGTCATAAAGCTTTTGAGCAGGCCCGGCAGCAGCGAAGCACACACCGAGTTGAATACGCCCAGCTTCACCTTGCCCTTTTCCAGGCCGTTCAGGCGGGCGATGCTCTGCTTGAGGGCCTCGTCGCTGTTGAGCACATCGCGAATAGAGGGGTACAGGGATGCGCCGTAGCTGGTCATGGATACGCCGTTTTTGCCGCGGTTGAACAGAGCAAAGCCCAGTTCCTCCTCCATTACGGCAATGGCGTGACTGATGGCCGATGGGGTCAGGTGCAGCTGCTGTGCCGCCTTGTTGAAGCTGCCCTGCCGGGCCACAGCATCAAAAATCTCGTAGGAAAAAAGCGTCATGCCCAAAGCCTCCTTCCGTTTTTACTGGTTCGGAGACGCCCGATTCTCTGTGAATCTTTTTCATCTTTCATTTGAGATAGTTCAATTATCTTCTTGATTGTACTATCCCGTGCCTTTTCTGTCAAGCATTTTTGCCCGATTTATGCGCCTTTCCGGCGTATTTTGTCAAAGATGACGCAGGAGCCTGCCAGCCTGCGCCGTATCATTAAAAAAGCACAAAAAGTAGATTTTTTATCAAGTGAGGGATTCCTTATGACCGAGACTGCCAAAGCCCCTGTCCGCTGCGGACTCAGCGGCACAGCGCTCAAATACATCGCCTGCATCACCATGCTCATTGATCACATCGGCGCTTCCTGCATCGAAGCCGGTATCCTGCTGCCGGCCCTCGCCGCCGGTGCTGCCAGCTGCGGTGGCATCCCGGTCAGCACCCTGCTGGCGGCAGACCGTGTGCTGCGGTATATCGGGCGGCTGGCCTTTCCCATCTTCTGCTTTCTGGCCGTGGAGGGCTTTCTGCACACCCACAACGTCAAAGGCTACCTTGGGCGGCTTCTGCTGTTCGGCCTTCTGAGCGAGGTGCCTTTTGACCTTGCCTTTTTCCGCACACCGTTCGCCCCGCAGCACCAGAACGTTTACTGGACGCTGGCGCTGGGCGTGCTGGCTATGGCAGGGCTCAAGCGCTTTGAAAAGGAAAACGGCCTGCCCGGCTGGCAGGGGCTTGTGTGGGCGGGCGGCTGCGCCGCGCTGGCGCTGGCTGCCAACACCGACTACCACGCCATCGGCGTGCTCATCATCTGCACCCTGTACCTGACCCGCGCAGACCGCAAGCGGCAGTGCCTTGCAGGTGCGCTGCTGTTTTTGTTCGAGCTGACCGCGCCGCTGGCCTTTGTGCTGGTCTGGTTCTACAACGGGCAGCGCGGCGCGTGCAGTCCGCTGCAGAAAAAAGCCTTTTACTGGTTCTACCCGGTGCACCTGCTGGTGCTAGCAGGTATCACGAACCTTATGCTATAACAGCAGAAAGCCCGCCGTCCAAAGACAGCGGGCTTTTTACAGCTTCTCACATCGGGAACATCGCACCGGTCAGCAGCAGCATGGCAGGCACTGTGACCAGCATACACACGGTGGAGTGGGCCACCGCCTGACTGGCAAGGGTCGCTTCGGTGCCGGTCTGCTTGGCCAGCACAGCGGCAAGGCTGCCGGCCGGGCAGCAGGCGATGATGGACAGGCCGGTGCGCAGCACATTGTCCAGCGGCAGCAGCCACAGCAGCAGCATGAACAGCAGCGGGAACAGGATGCCGCGCAGCAGGGTGACCCGGTACAGGAAACCGGTGTGCAGCAGCGCACGGATGTCGCTGTCTGCCAGCAGCACACCTACGATCATGAGCGCCAGCGGGGTGGTGCAGCCGCCCACCGCACTGCAGAACTGCTGCACCGGTGCGGGCAGCCGCCAGCCGGTGGCCAGCAGCACCAGCATAGCCACTGTGGCAATGTTGGTGGGGGTGATGAAGGTCTTGAGCCGGATCTTCTCGCCAGGGCGGAACAGGCACACCACATAGGTAAAGAACCATACATTATAAGAGGCCATGGCCATGCCTGCAAACACAGTGCCGCGCGCGGTGCCCAGCAGGGCGCTGCACAGCGGCAGGCCGATGAAGCCGCAGTTGGGCATAGCCGCCGTGCCCACCAGCACCGCATACTTGCCCGGCGTGTCGTGGTGCAGCCAGCTGCTCAACCGGCACAGGCCGGTGGTCACCACAAACAGTGCCAGCAGCAGCACGAACAGCACCCCTGCCTGAGTGAGCAGCTCCGGCTCACCGTCCACGGCTGCACCAGCCAGCATGGTACAGGGCAGCAGAAGCCTCATGATAAAATCCGACAAAAACTTGCTGTCACGATCCTTGATGATGCCGCTGCGTGCACCTACATAGCCCAGCAGCACTTCCAGAAAGATCACCGTGATCTGACCTGCCAAAACGCCAAACGCCATTGGTTTCTCCTTTTTGTTCCACAAGCCGCATTTTTCCTTTATAAAGGAAAAAGCCCATTGATTTCAACGAATCAACGAGCTTTTTCTTGGCGGAGTAGGAGGGATTTGAACCCTCGCGCCGTTGTTTAGACGACCTACGCCCTTAGCAGGGGCGCCTCTTCGGCCTCTTGAGTACTACTCCAGAGCAAAGTGCGTTACACTTATTCAAAAAAATGGCGGAGAGAGTGGGATTCGAACCCACGGTACGTTGCCGTACGGCAGTTTTCAAGACTGCTTCCTTAAACCACTCGGACATCTCTCCTCGTGGACACTCGCACACGCCGTACCGAATGCCTATTTAATTTACCAGATTTCCGGCCTTCTGTCAAGCCCAAATTGAAACTTTTTCGTCCAGCCCCGCAGATCCCTCTCACGCGACAACCTTTTTTTGGCTGGCCGCTCACTTTTCTCTTTACAAAAACATCTTTTTGTTGTACAATAAAAGCATAAAATATTGACCTCGGAGTAAAGGAGTGTACGACCATGTCGTTTTCAGAGCTTTTGAAGCAGTGCCGCAAGCAGAAGGGGATCAGTCAGGCTGAGCTGGCATCCAAACTGGGGGTGACCCAGCAGGCCGTCGGCAAGTGGGAAAGCGGCAAATCCTCTCCCGACCCCGCCACGGTGGCCCGCATCGCTGAGATCCTGAGCACCACAGCCGATTTCCTGCTGGGGCTCTACCGCCCGGTGTCCAACGTGACCACCCCCGAGGAGCGTTTCTTCGGCAACTACGCCGAGAGCCTCATCCCGGTCATCGGCACCGTGAAGGCCGGGTACGGCGCACTGGCCTTTGAGGAGGATTATGGGCAGGAGTATGCCCGCGTCAAGGACCCCTCCAACTACTTCTACCTCGTCGTGCGCGGCGACAGCATGGAGCCCCGCATCCAGGACGGCGACCTCGCCCTTGTCCACAAGCAGGACACGCTGGAAAACGGCGACCTGGGCGTGCTGGTCTACGGCGACGAGGGCGAAGGCACCCTCAAGCGGTATCTCCAGCGGGGCAACTGCGTCGTTCTGCAGCCCTTCAACCCCGCTTACAACGAGCTGGTCATCAAGGGTGAGGACCTGAACCGCCTGCACATCGCGGGCCGCGTGGTCGAGACGAAGGCCAAGTGGTGAGTCTCTCCCCTGCCCCACGGCGCTTCTGATCAGCAGCTGTGGGGGTAAGGGGAAGATATACCCTTCTGGGAGGTATCTTTCTATGGAACAGTCCCTGATGGACAAGCTCACCATCTTGGCCGACAGCGCAAAATATGACGTGGCCTGCACATCCAGCGGCGCCTCCCATCCGGCGAAGCGCGGCACCATCGGCAGCTGCTATGCGCCGGGCTGCTGCCACGCCTTTACCGCTGATGGCCGCTGCGTCAGCCTGCTGAAAGTCCTGATGAGCAACTGCTGCGCCTTCGACTGCAGCTACTGCGTCAATCGGAAGTCCAACGACGTTCCCCGGGCCACTTTTTCGCCCCGGGAGCTGGCAGAACTGACCATCGAGTTCTACCGCCGCAACTACATCGAGGGACTTTTCCTCTCCAGCGCCGTGCTGGGGACCCCCGACTACACCACCGAACGGATGCTCACCGTTCTGCGGCTGCTGCGGAACGAATATCACTTCGGCGGCTACATCCACGCCAAGACCATCCCCGGCACCAGCCCCGCGCTCATCCAGCAGATGGGCTATCTCGCCGACCGCCTCAGCGTCAACGTCGAGCTGCCCAGCGAACAGAGCCTCCATCTTCTCGCCCCCGACAAGGGCCGCCACTCCATCTTCCGGCCCATGAAGCAGATCTCGGTGGCAGGTGAAGAGAGCCGTCAGGAGCTGACTCTCTACCGCCACGCGCCCAAGTTCGCTCCCGCCGGCCAGAGCACCCAGATGATCGTCGGTGCGTCGCCCGAGACGGACTACCACATTTTGCAGCTGTCCGAGGGGATGTACCAGAAATACGGCCTCAAGCGGGTGTTCTACTCGGCTTATATCCCGGTATCGGACGACACCCGCCTGCCCGCGCTGGACACGAAGCCGCCGCTCCTGCGGGAACACCGGCTCTATCAGGCCGACTGGCTGCTGCGGTTCTACCAGTTCAGGGCCGACGAGATACTGGATCAGGACAACCAGAGCTTCAACCCCTATCTCGACCCGAAATGCAACTGGGCCGTCCAGCACTACGGGCTGTTCCCGGTGGACGTGAACCGCGCCCCCTTCGAGATGCTGCTGCGGGTGCCGGGCATCGGCCCCAAGAGCGCCCGCCGCATCCGGGACGCCCGGCGGCTGTCGGCCCTCGGCCTCGACGAGCTCAAGCGGATGGGCGTCGTGCTCAAGCGGGCGCAGTATTTCATCATCTGCCGGGGCTTTTCCGGGGCGCACCCGGGCCGGGGCAGCGCCGGACGGGAGCGCATCACCCGGGCGCTCATCGACCCCAACGTCTTCAGCGCCGGGGCCGAGCAGCTGAGTATGTTCGCACCGCCCGCCGTTGACCGGCTGGTGGAGCAGGGCGTGCCGCCCCGGGCGGCCCAGCGGATGGTGCGGGAGGAGGCGGTGCAATGTCTGGCGAGAGCACTGTAATGCCGCCCCGGAAGCTCCACGACGCCGATGTGGTCTACCTCTACGATGGCAGCTTTGAGGGCTTCCTGTGCTGTGTATTCGAGAGTTTCGCCCAGCATGAGATCCCCTTCGCCGTCTGGACGCCCCAGCGGGAGACGACCACCCTTTACCCCGTCCGGGACATCGAGACGGACTCTGCCAGAGCGCAGCGGGTCTTTTCGGCCCTTGGCCGGAAACTGGGCCGGGAGACGGAATATCTCGTCAGCCGGGATTTCCTCTCCGGGCAGGAAGATAAGGAATTGCTGCTCATCCGCTTCCTGCATCTGGCCTTCGCCCTCGGCCCCGGCACAGTCAAGCGGATGGGCCACCCGGATGTGGCCCCGCTCTACGAGATGAAAAAGAGTCTCGACTGGGAGGTGGACAAGTTTCAGGGCTTCGTCCGCTTCGAGGAGCACGACGGGATGCTGGGTGCGGTCATCCACCCCAAAAACTATATCCTGCCTCTGCTGCGGGGGCATTTCTGCTCCCGCTTTCCGGAAGAGAACTTCATGATATACGACGCAGTCCATCAGGCGGTATTGCTTTATCAGGAGCACAAGGCCCAGCTTCTGGAGCTGGCTGCGCCGCTGGAGCTGCCCCCGCCCAGCGCCCGGGAACAGGAGTTTCAGGCTCTCTGGAAGCAGTTCTACGACACGCTGGAGATCAAGGCCCGCCACAACGAAAAGGGCCGGATGACCCACTGTCCCAAGCGTTTCTGGCAGGATATGGTAGAAATGCGGTGATTCTTTACAAAAAGGTTGCATCTGCGCCGTTGCGCTCTGCAAAAGGTATGGTATACTAAAGGGGAGCTTCGGCAGAGCATCTGCCGCACCCACCCCGAAACGGGCTATGATAAAAGGAGCATTGTTAAAACTATGGTTCGCATTACTATGGAAGACGGCGGCATCATCGACATCGAGCTGAACGAGGAAGCTGCCCCCATCACCTGTGAGAATTTCAAGAAGCTGGTCGGTCAGGGCTTCTACAACGGCCTGACCTTCCACCGCGTCATCCCCAACTTCATGATCCAGGGCGGCTGCCCGCTGGGCAACGGCACCGGCGGCCCCGGCTGGAACATCAAGGGCGAGTTTGCCGCCAACGGCGTCAACAACCCCATCAAGCACGTCCGCGGCGTCATCAGCATGGCCCGCAGCATGAACCCCAACAGCGCCGGCAGCCAGTTCTTCATCATGCATAAGGACGCACCCCATCTGGACGGCCAGTACGCCGCTTTCGGCAAGGTCGTCGCCGGCATGGACGTCGTGGACAAGATCGCATCCGTCCCCACCGACTGGAACGACAAGCCCAAGACCCCCGTCAAGATGAAGACCGTCGAGCTCATCGAGGGCTGATTTTCTGCACCTATGGCTTTCCCTTTGGGGAAAGCCTTTTTTGCATCCACAGGAGGAACTTCCATGAAGTACGATTTCACCACCCTGCCCGACCGCCATGGCCGGGACTCCATCGCCGTGGACGGGCTGGGCAAAGGCTTTGCGCCCGACGCACCGCAGCCCGGCTTCGATGCCATCCCCATGTGGGTGGCGGACATGAACTTCGTCTGCCTGCCCACCATCCAGCAGGCCGTCATCGAGCGGGTCCAGCACCCGGCTTTCGGTTATTTTGACCCGACGCCCGAATACTACGGCTCCATCATCCGCTGGCAGGAGACCCGCAACGACGTCACGGGTCTGACCGCCGAGGCCATCGGTTACGAGAACGGCGTGCTGGGCGGCGTCATCAGCGCACTGAACTGCGTCTGCTCCCGGGGCGACAAGGTGCTGGTCCACAGCCCCACCTACATCGGCTTCACCCGCTGCCTGACCGACAACGGCTATGACATCGTCCACTCCCCGCTGGTGCAGGACGAAAATGGCATCTGGCGGATGGACTACGCCGACATGGAAAAGCACCTCGCCGAAGAGCACATCCACGCCGCCATCCTGTGCAGCCCCCACAACCCCTGCGGCCGCGTCTGGGAGCGGTGGGAGCTGGAAAAGGCCATGGAATTGTACAAAAAGTATAATGTCTACGTCGTATCCGACGAGATCTGGTCGGACATCATCCTCTCCGGCCACAAGCACATCCCCACCCAGTCCATCAGTGAGGACGCCCGGATGCGCACTGCCGCCCTCTACGCCCCCTCCAAGACCTTCAACCTTGCCGGTCTCATCGGCAGCTATCACATCGTTTATGACCCGTGGTGGCGTGACCGCATCAAGAAGGAATCCTCCCTCTGCCACTATAACTCCATGAACGTCCTCTCGATGCACGCTCTCATCGGTGCCTACCGCCCCGAGGGCTATGAGTGGGCCGACGAGCTCTGTGAGACGCTGACCGGCAATGTGGATTTCGCCTGCGACTACATCGCAAAGCATTTCGAGGGTATCCATGTAACAAAGCCCGAAGGCACCTATATGCTCTTTGTGGACTGCACCGACTGGTGCGCCGCCCACGGCAAGACCATTCAGGACGTGGAGAAGGCCTGCTGGGCCGTCGGTGCTGCCGTGCAGGACGGCGTGATGTTCCACGGCCCCTGCCATCTGCGCATCAATCTGGCCTCGCCCCGCGCCCGCATTGAAGAGGCGTTCCACCGGATGGACCGGTATGTGTTCAACGCAAAGTAATTTCAAATAATATTTATACAACAAAAGGCCCTGAATCTGACGATTCAGGGCCTTTTGTTTCATTATTGATGCATTTTTACCAGCCGCTCGTTCAGCGCCCGCAGGCCGTCCCGCACCTCGGCGGGCGAGACGACTTCTATCTTGCCGCCGAAGCCGCAGACCCAGCCGTAGAACTGGTCGCTGACGCAGACGGGGACGTCGAAATGGAAATGCTCCTTCCCTTCCGGCACGAAGATGGGCGAAGCACCGAAGCGCTCCCGCATGGCTGATTCAAGGTCGGAAGTACACCGCAGGGTGACTCTATACTCCGGCCCGCCGAACAT
>OLGO01002008.1_pt1 | contig 11256 bp, 9 predicted proteins | sample 1605861 | NCBI WGS metagenome assembly OLGO01 (sample SAMN03283253) | human gut metagenome | biome: human-associated habitat; material: feces | host: Homo sapiens | place: USA | collected 2013
GACTACAGCAGGCGTGCGAAGCGTTATGGAGCGTGTGCGGGATTATCTGGATGATATTGGTTTTGTTTATATATTCAGTCAGCAGAAAGAAAACTTCCTGCATGAACTGGCCAAAAACAAAATGCAGTTCGTTCCCATGTATGAGACAGAGGTGATCCTTTATCCCGGACAGAAGACGGAGCTTTATGCTTCGGAAAAAGAGAGTGTAGAGCCGGAAGATCTGAAGGGGCTTCGCTTCATACAGAATTATCAGGATGAGTTTTTTGATATCGGTGCTGCCGGGGAAGACGGGTTTCAGTGGCGTGATCTTGACATCTCCGTACTGACCAACAGCGATTATATTATGGAAAAAATGCTGAAGAACAGTCGTGCCTCCAATGTGAGCGGCAGTTATCTCTCCGAAAATAAAAAAGGAACGACACCGGGAATCCCTCTTCATATGGGAGACAGCAGGGTGATTTTTGGCTATATATTGCACAGAGGTGAGAAAATCGATGAGAGCGTACAGGAATTCCTTGATTTTCTCATGGAACGCCTTCCCAAAAGTTAAAAGCGACATATTCCAAAACAGACAAAAGATATTCAAATAACGAATAGCACATAACCCCTACCGGGGGTTGTGTGTTTTTTTTGCGTTTGCTAGTCTTTATGTAACGAATTGAATTACTATGCGGATACAAAAAGGAGATTCATGTTTAAGTATATTTTAAAAAGACTTCTTCAACTGATTCCGATTTTGATCGGAATCACTTTTTTGTCCTTTGCCATGATGCGTTTGGCAGGCGGCGATGCAGTTACCTATATGTATGAGAATGCAGGCTCAGCAGTTTCTCAGGAAGTCATTGATGAAACGAGAAAAGAGTATGGGCTGGATCAGCCGTTCCTCGTTCAGTATGCGAAGTGGTTTGCAGGAATGGCGACCGGAGACATGGGAAAGAGCTATGTGTCCAAGAGAGATGTCTATGAGACCTTTATAGAAAAACTCCCGGCAACAATCCTGCTGACCGTATCTTCCGTGCTGCTGACGATGCTTGTTGCAATCCCGCTTGGTATCCTTTCGGCAGTAAAGCACAATAAGTGGAGTGATTACCTGATACGATTCCTGAGTTTTATCGGAAATTCCATGCCGAACTTTTTTGCAGCGTTGGTGTTGATGTACTTCTTTTCCATCAAACTTGGATGGCTTCCGGTCATTACCAATGATAATGTGGCTTTAAGTCTTGTCATGCCGACGCTGACGCTTGCAATATCCATGGCATCCAAGTATACCCGTCAGGTGAGGGCGACGATACTGGAAGAACTGAATAAGGATTATGTGGCCGGGGCAAGAGCAAGAGGCGTAAGAGGAAGCGTGATCATATGGAAGAATGTTATGAAATCTTCTATGCTTACGATTATCACACTGCTGGCATTATCAATAGGAAACCTCCTGGGAGGAACCACGATCGTCGAAACTATTTTTATGTGGGACGGTGTTGGCAAAATGGCAGTAGATGCCATCACAATGAGAGATTATCCGATTATTCAGGCGTATGTGGCATGGATGGCGATCATTTATGTGGTGGTAAATCTGATCACAGATATCATTTATCATTATCTGGATCCTCAGGTAAGATTAGGAGGTGACAGAGCATGAGTGATATAAACCAAAAAGTGACAGTCCGCAAACAGAAGATTAGGAAAAATCATGTCAGGGCAAAGCTGATATTTTTCACAATACTGGTTCTGATCCTGCTTGTCGTCGCGGCTTTTGCACGAAAGCTTTGTCCGTACGATCCGGATATCCAGGATCTTCTTATGGCACAGAAGCCGCCGAGTGCGGAGCATATCATGGGAACGGACCGTTATGGAAGAGATATGTTCTCACGTGTCCTGTCAGGAAGCACGACCAGCATTTATGCGACATTGCTCCTGGTAGCGATCGTTACCGTAGTTGGAACCACAATTGGTATTATCTGTGGCTGGTGCGGAGGAATCGCGGATACGATTCTGATGCGAATATCGGATCTCTTCCTGGCATTTCCAAGCCTCGTTTTTGCACTGGCAGTAGCAGGCGTGCTTGGCGGGGGAATCCAGAATGCGATCATAGCTCTTGCGGTGATCGGATGGCCGAAGTTTGCCAGACTTGCCAGAGGCCTGACGCTTGTCCAGAAAGATTCTCCGTATCTGATGGCAGTAAGATTATCAGGAAGCAGTACGTTCAAGATCATGTTCAAGCATATTTTGCCGAACATTGCAGGTCCCATACTGGTGACCTCTGTTCTTGATATCGGAACAATGATGATGGAGCTTGCAGGACTTTCCTTCCTCGGACTTGGTGTACAGCCGCCAATGGCAGAGTGGGGAAGCATGATCAATGATGGAAGAAGTATGCTTCAGATTTCACCATGGATGGTGCTTGCACCGGGACTTGCCATATTTATAACCGTTATAATTTTTAATCTTTTCGGAGATACCTTAAGAGATTATATGGATCCGAAAGAAAGAGCCAGAAAATAATGTTAAGAAAGGACACCTATATTATGAAGAAAAAATTAATCGCAGCGATCCTCACAGGGGCAATGCTTGTAGCAGGAATGTCCGCAACTGTATGGGCTGATGGAGAGAAATCCTTCGTGTATGGAACAACCGGATACAGTGAAGAGATGGGAGATGCAGGACTGAACCCACACGACAACTATTCCGGATGGAGTGCCCTCCGCTATGGCGTCGGTGAAACTCTCTTCAAATACAATGACAATATGGAAGTAGAGCCATGGCTGGCAACAGACTATGAGTTTGTGGATGACACAACTGTAAAGATCACACTTCGTGACGGCGTGAAGTTTTCCAGTGGACGTACCATGGATGCAGAGGCAGTCAAAGAATGTCTGGAAGACCTGATCGCAGTTCATGACCGTGCACCATCTGACCTCAAGATCGATCATATGGAGGCAGATGGTCTGACCCTTACCATTTATACCACAGAGCCGTGTCCGGCGATCATCAACTATCTTGGTGATCCATACGGAGCGATCATCGATATGGAATATGGAATCCAGGGAGAAGGAGGCTCTGCCAATGTAGCCGGAACTGGTCCATATATTGCAGAAAACGTTACACCGACACAGATCGACCTGGTCAAAAATGATAACTACTGGGGTGGTGAAGTAAAGGTAGATAAAGTTACAGTGAAATCCTTCTCAGACGGAAGTGCACTGACAGCAGCACTGCAGACCGGAGATATCCAGGGTACTTATGGACTGCAGTATGATAACTACCCTCTGTTTGAAAACAATGCAGACTATACCATCAATTCCTGTGCGACCAGCCGCTGCTTCTTCGGACAGTTCAATATGGATTCAGAAATCATGCAGGATCAGAACGTCCGTAAAGCGGTTGAGATGGGAATCGACAAAGACGGATTCTGTTCTGTGATCATGCAGGGACGTGGGGTTCCGGCCAAAGCAGCCTTCCCGAGCAGCTTTTCCTATGGAAATGATGCAGTAGAAACCGTTTCCTATGATCCGGACGGAGCAAAGAAGCTTCTTGAAGAGTCCGGATGGACAGATACAGATGGTGATGGATACGTGGATAAGGATGGTCAGAAGCTTAGCATCAACTGGCTGACATACCCGACTCGTCTGGAACAGCCGAAGCTTGCAGAGTATGCACAGGCTACACTGAAGGATATCGGTATTGATGTGCAGGTAAACAATACTTCAGATCACAGAACCTTTGCAGAAAACGGAGAGTTTGATGTTTATGTAAGTTCCACAACGACTGCACCGACAGGTGATCCGGAATATTTCTTCACAAGTACAGTAGTAGGCTCCAAAAACTATGGAAATTATCAGAACGAAGAAGTTACCAAACTGACAGAACAGCTTCATCAGACCTTTGACAAGGATGAGAGAGGAAAGCTTGCGACAGAGCTTCAGCAGGATATTCTGGATGATGATGCATTCTTCTTTGTATCACATCTGAATATGGGAATCGTGACAAAGTCAAACGTGACAGGAATGGCGGCACATCCATGTGATTACTATGAGATCACAGCAGATCTGGATGTAGAGTAAGACCCGGGGAGAACAGATTATGAATTCTTTGCTTCGTGTAGAGCATGTGACAATTTCCTACAATGGAAAACCAGTGGTCCAGGATGTAAGCTTTGAACTGAGACAGGGAGAGATCCTGGGAATCGTAGGAGAGTCCGGAAGTGGCAAAAGTACGATCGTCAAGGCAATTATGGGGCTTCTGGGGGAGGAAGGCCTGGTCACAAGAGGGGATATCTGGTACAGAGGAGAAAATCTGACAGATATGAACACCAAAAAACTGCGCAGATATCTTGGTACAGAGATCGGCATGGTATTTCAGGACTGTAAGGGGGCACTGTGCCCTGTACGCAAGATCGGAGCACAGATATACGAGGCAGTGTCAGAACATGAAAAGATCAGCAGATGGGCAGTCAGGGAACGTGCCGGAGAGATCATGAGAAAGATCGGCCTGGATGACAGTGATCGTGTGCTGGACAGTTATCCGTTTGAACTCTCCGGTGGAATGAACCAGAGAGTGGGAATCTGCACAGCCATGATCATGCGTCCGAAACTTCTGCTGGCAGATGAGCCAACCAGTGCACTTGATGTAACCGTTCAGAAGCAGGTAGTGGAGGAACTTCTGCTTATGCGCAGAGAATACGACACAGCCATGATTCTTGTAACACACAACATTGGTGTTGTGAGGATGATGGCAGATCGAACACTGGTGCTGCAGAACGGACAGGTGAGAGAGTATGGGGAGACAGGGGCTGTACTGGATCACTCTGAAGATCCCTATACAAAGACACTGATGAGTTCTGTGCTTCATCTGAAGCGGGACAGGATCCGGAAGGAGTAAAGGATATGGCAGAGATCATTTTAAAAGCCGACCATCTGAAAAAAATCTTTGTATCCGGCAAAAAATCCACCACAGCGGTAGATGACGTAAGCTTTGAACTGGCGAGAGGAGAATGCCTCGGGATCGTAGGTGAATCCGGCTCCGGCAAAAGTACGATCGCCAGAATGCTCACACATCTGGAAGGCGTCACTGAGGGAAAGATTTTTCTTAAAGGAAAAGATATCACGCATGTCGGAGGCAAGGCTTTGCGTAATATCTATCAGGATATGCAGATGGTTTTTCAGATGCCGATGGAATCGTTTGATCCAAGACGCACACTGGGAGATGGAATTGGGGAAAGTCTTCGGAATATGGGGATAACCCGTGCCGAAACGCGTAAACGTGTGGAAAATCTCCTCGAAAGATGTGGCCTCGACAAAGAATATGCAGACCGCTATCCGCACCAGGTCAGCGGAGGCCAGTGCCAGAGAGCAGCAATCGCCAGAGCCCTGGCAGTCAGCCCGGAAATCCTGATCTGTGATGAGGCGACCAGTGCACTTGATGTAACCGTTCAGAAACAGATCCTGGAACTTCTGATCGAACTGAAGCAAAAAGAAAATCTGTCATTTCTCCTGATCTGTCACGACCTTGCACTGGTACAGAAATTCTGTGACAGGGTTCTGGTTCTCTATCACGGAAAGACAGTAGAATGCGGAACCCCGGATGAGATCATCAATCATCCGAAGATGGAATATACAAAGAAACTGATCGATTCAGTCTTATAAAATCAACAGTATAATAATCGATAAATAATGAATAAAAAAAGGTACTTCCCGCGGATTGGAAGTACTTTTTTTATGGGTTTCTTTGTGCATCATCAGGTGGAGGTCGATGCACCTTTATTTGATAAAATAACACAGATCTTTGTGTTGTTTATATTTTATCAAAATGCAGTATGAAAACAAGCCTCCCGGGGGGATAAAATGCCATGAAAAAAACCGAAAAAGCTATGCTGTATAAGAATGGGTCCCGGCTGACCTTAACTCCCCGTTCTGAGATATCATTTCTTATTTCTTCTTATTAAATTCTTCAGCAACCTGTCTGATCAGTTTCAGCTGGTCAGAGTTCAGATCCTGGAGAACCTCAATCAATTCATTAATTTCTTTAGGATAATCTGTATGCATATCAAAAAAATCTCCCGGAGTGATCTTCAGGTACTCACAAATATAGAAAAAAACCTGCATAGACGGAAAAGCCTTCTGATTCTCAATTCGATTTATGTAGCTTGGATTTTGTCCAAGATCCAGACTCATCTCTCTTGCGGAAATATCCGTATCCGTTCTTAATTTGGCCAGTCTGGTACCAAAAGCTTCTTTAGTATTCATATCACATTTCCCCTTTTTTGTGACATTTTATATCACCGGTATCCCGAAACCAGGATAATCAAAACTCGAAATATAGAAAAATAAGACATAAATCAGAAACAATCAAACTATTTTTATCTGATAGTCTTTCATGTCGAATGCCTTTCTTTATGGACATTATATATCACATAAGGCAGAAAAACGGGATATTATAGCCGTTATTGCGGTTGACATGAGATAATTAATATCCTATAATCGAAAAAGAACGTTACATAATAACCGATTTTGGGTCAGAGGTGCTTTCAGATGCAAAAATTCCCGTACTATGCGATCACAGTCAGGAGATACAATGTCCTGTTCCGACACACAGACTGGCTTAAGAAGACACAGGAACTCTATAACGAGATTCTGCTCTTTTACTACAGACTCTATCTGGAAACATTTCCGGATCAGCAGCCCGGGACACAGGAAGCACTCCGCATCCTTGAGACACTGACCATCGTAGGACGCGATAAACAGCCGGTTCCAACCCCTCTTCCCTGGAAGAAGATTCCTCTTTATTTCCGACGAGCGGCGATCAACACCGCCACAGCAGCGGCAAAGAGCTACCTGGCAAGAGGAACACAGGAACATCCTACCGAGAAATTTACAGAATCCGTTACCTTTTACAAGGGAATGTATCGTGACTTTCAGGACAATACGATTTCACTGAAGCTCTGGAATGGCGAGAGCTGGCAGTGGTCCAGATTACGACTAAGAGGAAACACCGTACCGGAAGCAGGACAGATGATGTCCCCGGCACTGGTTTTAACAAAGGACAGAGCAGAACTTCATATTCCCTGGAAACTGCCGGTCTCTGATGGGCGAAGTGCCAGAGAACGTATTACAGCGGAAGAGAACATCTGCTCTGTTGTTTTTACCGGACAGGACACCTGTGCCGTGTGCTGCATTCTGAATGCAGACGGCGGGCGGGAGAACAGCTTCTTTATTAAAGGCGGCAGCAGATATGCCGGTGCCTGCAGACAGATCACGGAGAAACTGGATAAATCCAGAGAGGTTCAGGGCGGCGGTGAGAATCCCAGAGCGAATGCTCACTACTGGGAGAGACTCCGTAACATCCACGACCATTATGCCCACCAGTTCAGCCGACAGATCATAGACTACTGCAAGACTCAGAATGCCAGGATCCTGGTCCTGCCGGAATTCGACAAGGACTACAGCCAGATCATACTGGCAGCCGCCGGCAGAAACTCACCCATCCGCCTGATCCCCTCTATTCGGGAGAAACTGAAATATAAGGCATGGCAGGAGGGCATCGTAGTCGTAGAGATACAGCAGCATCAGATATCCTCTGTGTGCAGTCAATGCGGAGCAAAGATCCGGCGCAAAGGAGGAGACTTCCTCTGCCAGAACGGACACAGGGGAAACCGTTACCTGAACATGGCACATAACCTGGGACAGAAATGTCTGGACGGCTTCGCCGCCACAGCAGACCAGGAAAAATCAAAATAAATTCAGGAAAATTCAGTGAGAAATTCACTGTTTTCATGCAGCAGGAAATTTTTTCCTCTGTATAAATCGTGGGAAACCACAGAGAGGACCGTGTCTACATGGCACAGCCCTCGGGCAGAACACCGCCCGCCGGAGTCCGACGCGGATCCCGGGAAGACTGCATGGCCCGCAAGGGTCTGGTGCGAGAGTGTTTGAAGTTATATAAGAAGCAAAGTTACAGGAAACAGAATTTACAAAACGGAGGAGTTTATGAACGAGAAAGCAAAAGCAACTGTAAATAATAATCAGGCAGAAACAATGTCATCGTTATTTTTGGCACAGTCCTACCAGGACGCATGGGATGATTATGCTCGTTCATTAAAGAAAGAAAATTTCGCTCGATGGGATTATGTAGTATTAACCGCTTCCAATGAGGAGCAGGCAGAAGGATTTCAGGCACAGATCGCACTGAGACAGGAAGAGAAACTGCTTCCGTCACAGACCAGATTCTTAATTCTGCCCGATCCTGATGGGAAGCGTGTCGGCAGTGGCGGAGCGACATTGAATGTACTCCGTGCGATTGCAGAGGCAGAGGGAACCGGAGATTTCAGCAACAAGAAGATCCTTGTCATCCACAGCGGAGGAGACAGTAAACGAGTGCCACAGTATTCCGCACTTGGCAAATTATTTTCTCCGGTACCACATGAACTCCCGGATGGAAGAACTTCCACACTTTTTGATGAGTTTATGGCGGAGATGAGCGGAGTTGCCGGACGCATCCGCGAGGGAATGGTACTGCTTTCCGGAGATGTACTGCTGTTATTCAATTCTCTCCAGATCGATTTCCCGGGAAAGGGAGCCGCCGCAGTTTCCTTTAAGGAAAACGTTGAGACCGGAAAGAACCATGGCGTTTTTCTCATGGGAAAGGATGGAAATGTAGCCAGATTTTTACACAAACAGACAACAGAGAGCCTTCGAGCACAGGGAGCAGTCAATGAACAGGATGCCGTAGATATTGACACCGGAATGGTTATCTTCAGTCCGGAAATTCTGAACGGTCTGTACAGCCTGATCAGCACAAAGGGAAATTTTGACAGAGAAAAATATGACACCTATGTAAATCAGACCGTTCGTCTGTCTCTGTACGGTGATTTCCTCTATCCACTTGCCGAAGAATCTACCCTGGAAGATTTTTATAAGGAAAAATCAGAAGGAGAATTCTGCCAGGAACTGACCGCTGCAAGAGAAGTTGTATGGGAAATCCTGCGTCCATTCAGAATGAAACTTCTCCGTCTCTCTCCTGCAAAATTCCTTCATTTCGGAACTACAGGAGAAATCCTGAAACTGATGACAGAAGGTGCAGTCAGATATGAGCACCTTGGATGGAAAAAACAGATCAACAGCAGCGTAGGGCAGAATCCGTCCTACGACAGAGAAGGAAGTAATCTTGTGTCAGACAACGTATGGAAAGGCGGCAGACCGGAGACGATCAGCAAATGTTCCAGAGCAAGAGAGGTTGCATCCATGAACAGTATCCTGTCCACAAATGCGAAATGCGGAGAGGGATGTTATCTGGAAGTCAGCTATGTACATCCGGGATCTGCGGTAGGAAATCATGTGGTGCTTTCTTACATTGATATCCACGGCGAAACCATTCCGGATGAAGTCGTTCTTCACGGACTGAAACAGAGAGACGGAAGATTCGTTGTACGTATTTATGGAATCCATGACAATCCGAAATCGTCCCTGGACGAAAACGGCTGTACCTTCATGACAGGAAGCTTGCAGCAGTTCATGGACAGAAACGGAATTTCAGAAAATGAGCTCTGGGACGAAGGAGAGAACAGAACTCTCTGGACGGCAAAATTATATCCGATCTGCACGACAATCCCGGAAGCAGTGGCAGCAGCTCTGAATATTTATGAAATGATAAACGGAAACGGAGACGTCAGTGCCTGGAAGACAGCAGAACGCAAGAGCTTATGCTCCGGTTTTGGCGAGGCATCACCGAAGGCTCTGATCGACTGGCAGAACCGTATGCACGAACTGGTCAAAATGGACAGCCTGGAACAGGTAATCCATATCGGAGGCACTGTGCAGGAAGCACAAAAAATCCTTCAGAAAGACTCTCTTACCAAGATTCAGAGAGAATGGCTGGACCGCCATATCGGAAGAGGCGGATTCAGCAGCATGATTCGCCTGTACTACTACATCGGATGTGCACTGGGCGGATCCGAAGGAGAAAAATACATAGACAAATGCTTCCAGACTATAGGAAAGCAGATTCTGGAAGGAACACTGGATACGATCAAAACCAATATGGACTGCCACATTCAGTGCGATGAGCACCATGTAAACCTTCCATTACGCGTAAACTGGGGCGGCGGCTGGAGCGACACTCCGCCATACTGCAACGAAAACGGAGGAACCGTCCTCAATGCAGCAATCAGCCTGAACGGCGACCTTCCGGTAAAAGTAACCTTACGCAGACTGAAAGAACACAAAATCGTCTTTGACAGCCGTGACATGGACACTCATGGAGAATTCACAGAGATCGAACCATTACAGTCCTGCGGCGATCCATACGACCCATTTGCCCTGCAGAAAGCAGCCCTTCTGGTATGCGGGATCATTCCGACAGAAGGATCAAGCCTGAACGAAGTACTGGACCGCATTGGCGGCGGAATCTTCATGAGCACGGAAGTTGTAGGTGTACCAAAGGGCAGCGGCCTTGGCACCAGCAGTATCCTTGCAGGCGCCTGCGTAAAGGCTCTGTTTGAATTCACAGGCGTCGTCCATACACAGGAAGACCTTTACGATCATGTCCTCTGCATGGAACAGCTCATGTCCACCGGTGGCGGCTGGCAGGATCAGGTCGGCGGCCTCTCCATGGGACTGAAATACATCACCGCCGAAAGCGGCATGCACCAGTACCCGAAGGTACAGCAGATCGAACCGAAACAGGAAACAAAAGACGAACTGAACAGCCGTTTCGCACTGATCTATACAGGACAGAGAAGACTTGCACGAAACCTGCTCCGCGATGTCGTAGGACGCTATATCGGAAACGAGCCGGATGCACTGTATGCCCTGTCCGAGATCCAGAGAACAGCAGCTCTGATGCGCTTCGAGCTGGAACGCGGCAACGTAGATGCCTTCGCGAAACTGCTCTCTGAACACTGGGAACTTTCCAAGAAGCTCGATAAAGGAAGCACAAACACCTGCATCGACCAGATCTTCGCCGTGATCGAAGACCTCATCGATGGAAAAATGATCTGCGGCGCCGGCGGAGGCGGATTCCTCCAGGTAATCCTGAAGAAAGATGCCACAAAGGAAATGCTGGAAGAAAGATTAAACAACGTATTCCAGGACAGCGGCGTGAATGTCTGGGAGAGCGAGATTTTGTGGTAAGGGAAAGAAAAGGTGCGAGAAATGGAGTATAAGAGAAAAGTTGATAAAGGACTCATTCCAACTTGCAATATCATGGGAGTCAATATTGCGGCAATCAATATGGAGTGGTTGGTAGACTATCTCGAAAAAAATATTT
>OLGO01002011.1_pt1 | contig 11241 bp, 10 predicted proteins | sample 1605861 | NCBI WGS metagenome assembly OLGO01 (sample SAMN03283253) | human gut metagenome | biome: human-associated habitat; material: feces | host: Homo sapiens | place: USA | collected 2013
GAGGAAACGGGCAGAATGGCGGCAAAGCGTGCCGCATCCCATCTGGGGGCAGTGTCTGTGCCAAGTGGGAAATACGATGTGATTTTCGACGGCAGGGCGATGGTTTCTCTTTTAGGCGCGTTTGCAGGGGTATTCTTTGCGGAAAATGCGCAGAAGGGCTTCTCTCTTTTGCAGGGCAAAACGGGCGAAAAAATCGCATCCGAAAGGGTTACACTGCGGGATGATGCCCTGCTTTTGGGCGGCTATGGCACACAGCCCTTCGACAGTGAGGGCGTTTCGGGCAAAAATAAAGCCGTTATCGAAAACGGCGTGCTGAAAACCCTGCTTCATAACCGCAGGACGGCGAAAAAGGATGGCGTGGCATCCACAGGCAATGGCTTTAAGATGGGGCTGACAGGCTCTGTCAAAACTGCGCCCACCAATTTCTATCTGGCAAAGGGAATGCTTTCGCAGGAGGCTTTGCTTGCCCAAATGGGGGATGGTCTGCTGCTTACCAGCCTGATGGGACTGCATGCAGGCACAAATGCCGTTTCGGGCGATTTTTCCCTTTCGGCGGAGGGGTTCCGTATCAAAGGCGGCAGAATTGACACGCCTGTGGAGCAGATTACCGTTGCAGGCAATTTTTATCAGCTTCTGGCAGAGGTGGAGGAAATTGCCGATGACTTATATTTCGGCTCCGGCGGTGTCGGCTCGCCCTCGGTTTTAATACGCGGGCTTGCTATTGCGGGCAGCTAATAAAAAAAGACCTAAGAGCGTGTCTCTTAGGTCTTTTTTTATATAAGCTTATCCGTCTAATTTGTCGCAAAGGTCGTTGATTTGCTTGAGCATCTTTTCCATATCCCGATTGGTGCCGCCCTTATTCAGATTGATAATCTGCTGCAGGCGTTTATTTGCCAGATCAAGCTGATTTGCCAGATACATCGCGCGCTTGCCGCCCTCGGAGGCTGCATGTCCCCTTGGCAGCTCCTTCGGTGCAACGGGGATTTTTACGCCCTCGGAAATCATCTGATTTGCCGCTAAATCAAAGCAGGCACCGCTGTAAGGCGCAAAGGCATTGTAGCCGTATTCTTCTTTTAAGCATTTTGTGAAGTCCTCGCAGACCAAATCCTCACCATGTACTACAAAAACGCGCTCCGGCTTCTTCTCGAAATGGTTCACCCAATTCAGAAGTCCCTTCTTATCCGCATGACCGCTGACCCCTGCCAGCTCCTCGATATGCGCGTTGACGGTAATTGTCTCGCCAAACAGGCGCACCTCTTTTTCACCCTCGATGATATTTCTGCCAAGTGTGCCGATTGCCTGATATCCAACGAAAAGAATCGTACACTCGGGCCGCCAGAGGTTATGCTTTAAATGATGGCGGATACGTCCTGCCTCACACATCCCCGATGCGGAGATGATAACCTTCGGGCTTTTATCGAAATTGATTGCCATGGAATCATCCGGCGTTACGGCAACCTCAAGACCCTGAAAGGTCAGCGGATTGATGCCCTTCTGTACCAATGCCATTGCGTCGGTGTCATAGCAGCCCAGATAGTTTTCCGCAAACACGCGCGTTGCTTCGATTGCAAGGGGGCTGTCCACATAAACCTTGAAGCCCTCATGCCCCCGCACCAGTCCTCTTTCCTTGATTTCGCGGATGAAATACAGCATTTCCTGCGTTCGCCCGACGGCAAAGGAGGGGATGACCAGATTGCCGCCGCGGTCAAAGGTCTGCTGAATCTGTCCGGCAAGCTCTGCCACATAATCGGGCGGCGCGGTATGGTAACGGTCGCCGTATGTACTTTCCATAATGACAAAATCCGCTTCGGTGGTATAACGGGGGTCATGGATGATGGGCTGATTGATATTGCCGATATCACCGGAGAATACGATTTTTTTCGATACGCCGTTTTCCGTCAGCCAGATTTCGATACTGGAGGAGCCGAGCAGATGCCCGACATCCGTAAAGCGGATTTTCACCCCTTCGCAGACCTCGATTTCCTTCATATAATCGCAGGGAACAAAATGCTCCATGACTGCCATCGCATCCTCTGTGGTATAAAGCGGCTCAAAGGGAGCTTTGCCGGCACGCTTATTTTTGCGGTTGCGCCACTGCGCTTCAAATTCCTGAATATGCGCACTGTCCAGAAGCATGATGCGGCAGAGGTCTGTGGTGGCCTCGGTGGCGTAAATCTGCCCCTGAAAGCCGTTTTTGTGAAGCAGAGGGAGTAGCCCCGAGTGGTCAATATGCGCATGGGAAAGGAATACATAATCAATCCTTCCTGCCGCTACGGGGATTTCCTGATTTTCATAGGTATCCCGTCCCTGCTCCATGCCGCAGTCCAAAAGGATGCTCTTGCCGCAGGCTTCGATATAATGGCAGCTGCCGGTTACCTCGTGGTCAGCACCTAAAAACATCAGTTTCATAGAGATCACTCCTCCTTGATTGCAGTATTTTTATGAAAAATGGACAAATGTCTTTTGTAATTCCTACTGTTAGTATAGACCTTTTGCGTTCTGCTGACAAGTACCGTCTGAAAAACATCAATTTTCGTAAAAAACAGGAACGGTTTTGCCAAAATATGGCTCTGTTTTCATCTGGCAATACGTTGGAAATATGGTATAATAAATAAAATATATCAAGGAAACAAACACAAGCAAAAGGGAGGGAGACTATGCTCACAACCACAAAGCTTTATGATATTTTTCATATCGTCAACGGGGAACACAGCGACCCCCATACGGTGCTGGGGATGCACGAAATGGAGGAGGACGGCAGAAAAGCCGTTGTGGTGCGTGCCTTTTTGCCGGATGCGGCAGGCATTACCGTGATTGACTATGCAAATAAACGGAAAAAATACCCGATGGAGCGGCTGCATGCAGACGGCTTTTTTGAGGTGACGATTGCGGACAGGGAGGAATGGTTCCGCTATCAGCTGGAGTACACCGATGCGGACGGCAACACATGGCGCAGCTATGACCCCTATTCCTTCTCGCCGACCCTTTCTGAATTTGACCGACATCTTTTCGGCGCAGGGACGCATTATGAGATTTACGAAAAAATGGGCGGCAGGCTTATGACGCACGAGGGCGCAAGGGGGGCGGCATTTTCCGTCTGGGCACCCAATGCGAAGGCGGTCAGTGTAATCGGGGATTTCAACAACTGGGATGCGCGCAGAAGTCCCATGCGAAGGCTGGGTGAATCTGGCATCTGGGAGCTGTTTCTGCCTGCGGCGGCAGAGGGGGATAAATATAAATTCCATGTGACGCAGTGTGATGGCAGGGTGGTTGATAAAACAGACCCCTACGGTGTGTATGCAGAGGTGCGCCCGAACAATGCATCTGTGCTGTATCCTCTGAAACGCTATAAATGGAAGGATCGCCGTTGGATGACGGCACGAAGGAAATATGATTTTAAGACAGCCCCCATGAATATCTATGAGGTGCATTTGGGCAGCTGGAAGCGGGCAGAGGGCGATCGTTTTCTAACCTATACCGAATTGGCGGAGCAGCTGATTCCCTATGTGAAGGAAATGGGCTATACGCATATCGAGATGCTGCCTGTGGAGGAGCATCCCTTTGACGGCAGCTGGGGCTATCAGGTGACGGGCTATTATGCTCCGACGAGCCGCTACGGCAGCCCGGACGAATTTAAGCAGTTTGTGGATGCCTGCCATCAGAACGGCATTTCCGTCATTCTGGACTGGGTGCCGGCGCATTTCCCGAAGGATGATTTTGCACTGGCACGCTTTGACGGCACGGCGCTTTATGAGCACCAAGACCCCCGTCTGGGGGAGCATATCCAGTGGGGGACGTATATTTTCAATTACGGCAGAAAAGAGGTTGCGAATTTCCTGCTTGCAAATGCGCTCTACTGGATGGATATTTTCCATATAGACGGGCTGCGCGTGGACGCGGTGGCATCTCTTTTGCGGCTGGATTTCTGCAAGGAGGAGGGGCAGTGGCTGCCGAATGTATACGGCGGCAGTGAAAACCTTGAGGCAATCGAATTTCTCAAGCACATGAATTCCGTCATTGCCGAGAGGGAGCCGGGCGCACTCATGATTGCGGAGGACAGCACCGCATGGCCCGGTGTGACGAAGAAGGTTGATGAGGGCGGTCTTGGGTTCAGCCTGAAATGGAACATGGGTTGGATGAATGATTTTCTCTCCTATATCAAGCTTGACCCTATTTATCGGAAATATCATCAGAATAAGCTGACCTTCGGCATGGCATATCATTATGCGGAGAATTTTGTGCTGGTGCTTTCGCATGATGAGGTGGTACATACAAAATCCTCGATGATTGGGAAAATGCCGGGGGATGTTTGGCAGAGCTTTGCGAATTTGCGCCTTTCCTATGGCTTCATGATGGGGCATCCGGGGAAAAAGCTGCTGTTTATGGGCGGTGAATTTGCGCAGTACAGCGAATGGAGCGAGGCACGCTCTCTGGATTGGCATCTGCTGCAATATGCCGACCATCAGGAAATGCAGGCGTATGTGAAGGAGCTGAATCACCTTTACACAGAGGAGCCTGCCTTCTGGGCGGAGGATTTCGACCCGAACGGCTTCCAATGGATTGAATGTGACGATGCGGAAAGCTCGATTGTTTCCTTTGTGCGCCGCAGTAAGGAAAAGGAACTGGTTTTCCTCTGCAATTTTACACCGGTGGTGCATCGTGGGTTTTCGCTCGGCGTGCCGCAGGAGGGTGTTTATCATGAACGGCTGAACAGCGATGCCGCACGCTTCGGCGGCAGTGATGTCATCAACGCCGTACCGCTGCAGAGCAAGGCGGAGCCGGCAGGCCGCTGTCCGTTTCGGGTAGAGCTGGATGTGCCGCCTCTGGGGATGGTCATTCTGGAGCGGGAGCAGCCGAAGAAGCAGCCGCGGACAAAAAAGCCTAAGACGAGGACAGCGGCAAATGGTACAAAAACAGATGCAAAACGGAAGCATCCCGAAAAAAATACGGAAAAAACCGCAAAACAGGCAGATTTGCCATGATTTTTCTTGAGAATTTCTCTTAGTTCTTATTGACGTTGCGCGAGTTTTTGTGTATAATTCTTAAATGTATGGTAAAAAAAGGCGTAAAAGCACCTTTCTTGCCATCAACGAATCTCGCACTGGGAGGGAGGGAAATTCATGTCAGAGGTAAAAGTTAAAGAAAATGAATCCTTGGACAGCGCACTGCGTCGTTTTAAAAGAACATGTGCCAGAGATGGTATCATGGGCGAAGTACGCAAAAGAGAGCATTATGACAAACCCAGCGTAAAACGCAAAAAGAAATCCGAAGCCGCTAGAAAACGTAAATTCAGATAATCGTATGAAAGCGTTTTCCGTGGCTGTCAACAAAATGACTGCTTGCAGGCATTTTTGAGCAGACACGAGAAAACCTGAGTTGATGAGTAAAACGAAGTTTTACGAATTGCTTTCATGGTTTGATAAGTTTTACTAAGTTTTACGAAGCGAAAAGGGATGATTATATGTCATTAAAAGAGCAGCTTTTTGCAGATTTGAAAACTGCTATGAAAGAAAAGGATACCATCAAGAAGGATACGATTCAGCTGATTCGTTCCGGTGTTCTGCAGATCGAAAAGGATAACAAGGTTGAGCTGGATGATGAAGGTGTCATCGAGGTTATCTCCAAGCAGCTGAAAAGCAGAAGGGATTCCCTGCCCGACTATGAAAAAAGCGGCAGACAGGATCTGATCGAAAAACTCAATAAAGAGATCGAAGTTTTGTTAAGTTACCTTCCAGAGCAGTTAAGCGAGGATGAAATTCAGAAGATTGTTGAAGACGCCATCGCACAGACCGGAGCCTCTACCATTAAGGATATGGGCAAAGTCATGGGTATCGTGACAGCCAAGGCAAAAGGTCGCGCAGATATGAAAATTGTCGGCGGTCTTGTGAAAAAAATGCTCCAAGGCAAGTAATAATCGAAACCATAGGGTCACAGGCGATTGCCTGTGACCCTTTTACGTTGAAGGGGGAAAGGCTATGAAATTCAGAAAAATGATGGGCGTAACGGCGGCTTTTTTGTGCGCGGCACTGGCTTTATCCGGCTGCGGCAGCACAGACGAAACGGCATATCGCATCGGCATTGTTCAGCAGGATGAACATTCTTCTCTGGATGCGGCAACGCAGGGCTTTGAGGACAAGCTGATGGAGCTGCTGGGAGAAGAAAATGTCACCTTCGATTATCAGAACGCGCAGGGCGAACAGGCAAACAGCACCACCATTGCTACGAAATTTGTTTCCGATGGCTGCGATTTGATTCTGGCAAACGGCACAACGGCTTTGCAGTCTGCGGCAGCGGCAACGGCGGATATCCCTATTGTGGGTACATCCGTAACGGATTATATCGCGGCAGGTGCAGTAAATTCCAATGAAAAGCCCGGCACAAATGTCACAGGTGTTTCCGATTTGGGCGAAATCAAGGCACAGGTGGATGTGCTGCTTACATTCTGCGAGCCCGATACGAAGATTGCGGTGGTTTACTGCTCCGCAGAGCCTAACTCCATCTATCAGGCGGAGCGTGCGGAAAGATATCTGAAGCGGCTCAAACGGGACTGCGCTATCTACACCGTTGCGGATTCCAATGATGTGCAGGCGGTGCTGACAAAGGCGGTGCAGGAATGTGGCGCTATCTTCATCCCGACCGACAACACCATGGCGAACAGTATGGAAATCGTAAAAAATATCACGATTCCGGCAGGTGTGCCTACCTTTGCAGGGGCGGAATATATGAGCCGCATCGGTGCGCTGGCTACGCTTTCCGTTCGTTATTATGACCTGGGGGTGAAGGCGGCGGAAATGGCGTATAATATTCTGGTAAACGGCACAAAGCCTGCCGAACTGCCAATCGCGTTTGTTTCCGACGGCGTGACACCGAAGTATAATGCGGAAATCGCAAGAGCTTTGGGCATCACTCCTCCTGCCGATATGGAAGCGTTGGAGGAAACCATGGAATAACCTTCCCCTTCGCAGAGGATGAAAGCGCCTGTATCGAAGAAACAGTTTTCTCGATACACTTAATCGAAAAATTAGATTTACTGTTGACAATCAAAACAGGGATGCTATAATTCATTTTGCGATGAAATTATATGTCGAAATCAGACATGAAAAAAATCAAAGAGGGAGAGGGTAGATTATGAAAATGAAAAAAGTAACAAGCCTTCTGGCTATGACCGTAGCGGCAGTAATGGCAATGACAGGCTGCGGCGGCAATGATGCGGCAGATGACAGCGCAGGGAATAAGGTATATCACATCGGCATTATTCAGCAGATGGAGCACGGTTCTCTGGATCAGGCAACAAAGGGCTTTGAGGATAAGCTGACAGAGCTTCTGGGTGAGGATAATGTGGAATTTGACTACCAGAATGCACAGGGGGAGCAGGCAAACTGCACCACCATTTCCACGAAATTTGTTTCTGACGGCTGTGACCTGATTATGGCAAACGCAACCACAGCATTGCAGACAGCAGCGGCAGCAACCTCCGATATCCCCATCGTCGGCACCTCCGTTACAGATTATGTGACAGCAGGCGTGGTAGAATCCAATGAAGCACCCGGCAAAAATGTTACAGGTGTTTCCGATCTGGCTTCCGTCGAAAAGCAGATTGATGTGCTGATGCAGTTCTGCGATAAGGAAAACACAAAGGTTGCAGTGGTTTACTGCTCCGCAGAGCCAAACTCTACCTATCAGGCAGATCTGGCAAAGAAATATCTGGATGAACAGAAGATTCCTTATGCAATCTACACCGCAGCAGATTCTAACGAAATTCAGGCGGTTGTGACAAAGGCAGTTGCAGACTGCAACGCAATGTATATCCCTACCGATAACACATTTGCAAACAATATGGAAATCGTAAAGAATATCGCAGTTCCTGCACGCGTGCCCACTGTTACAGGTGCGGAAGCAATGTGTGAGGTTGGCGCATTGGCAACATTGTCTATCAGCTACTATGATCTGGGCGCAAAGGCTGCCGAAATGGCTTATGATATTTTGGTGAACGGGAAGAAGCCTGCGGAAATGCCCATTGAATATCTGACAGATGGGCTGGTTCCCAAATATAATGCAGATATCGCAGAGGCATTGGGTGTTACAATCCCCGAAGGGATGGAGCCGGTTGCTTAAGCGAAAGACCTGCGGTTTGATTTGAATTAAATACAGGAATAAGCGAAGCATGTGCTTCGCTTATTCCTGTAAAAAAAGAAAGCATAGAAAGAGGTATATTTATGAATATTATGGCATTGCTCAATGCCCTTCCGGGCTCCATCGCCCAAGGGCTGATTTGGGGTGTTTTTGCCATCGGCGTTTACATCACCTTTAAGGTATTGGATTTTGCGGATATGACCGTAGACGGCAGCATTGCGACAGGCGGCTCCGTTGCAGTTATGATGATGCTTTCCGGGCATAATGTAGCGGTTGCTCTGGTAGCGGCTACGATTGTCGGTATGCTGGCAGGCATGGTAACAGGTATCTTCCATGTGGCTTTGGGTATCCCCGGTATTCTGGCAGGTATCCTGTCCCAGCTGGGTCTGTATTCTGTCAATATGCGTATTTTGGGTAAATCCAATCAGGCAATCAGCGTAGATAAATATAATCTGATTCTCAGCCTGAGAGATATCCATGGTGCAATCATTGTTTCCGCGATTTTCTGTATTGTAGTCATCGCGCTGATGTATGGCTTCTTCGGTACAGAAATGGGTCGTGCCTTCCGTGCAACGGGCAATAATGAAAAAATGGCGCGCGCACAGGGCATCAATACCAATACAATGAAGGTTCTGGGGCTTATGGTATCCAATGGTCTGGTTGCGCTTGCAGGCGGTCTGTATGCGCAGTATCAGGGCAATGCAGACGTAAACATGGGGCGTGGTGCCATCGTTATCGGTCTGGCATCCGTTATCATTGCGGGCGTTGTATTCAAGAGATTTGATTATAACTATGCACTGCGTATGCTTGGCGTTGTCGGCGGTGCAATCCTATATTATATCGTTATCGCAGTGGTGCTGTGGCTTGGTCTGGAAACCACCGACCTGAAACTGATCAGTGCCTTGATTGTAGCGGCATTCCTTGCTTTGCCCCACCTGAAGGGCAAATATGCTGCCAGCCATGTAAAGAGAGGAGGCGGCAAGAATGCTTGAGCTGAAAAATATTTATAAAACCTTCAATCCAGGTTCTATCAATGAAAAAAGAGCCTTAAACGGCATCAATCTGACGCTGGAGGATGGCGACTTTGTTACCATCATCGGCGGCAACGGTGCAGGGAAATCCACCATGCTGAATGCCATTGCGGGCGTTTGGCCTGTAGACAGCGGCTCTGTTATCATTGACGGCGAGGATATCACAAAGCTGCCCGAACACAAAAGAGCAAAATATCTGGGGCGCGTATTCCAGGATCCCATGAACGGGACAGCTGCCGATATGGAAATCGAAGAAAATCTGGCTGTAGCAAAACGCCGCGGACAGACCCGTACCCTCAGATGGGGGATTACAAAAAAAGAGAGAGAAGAATATGTTGAGCTGCTGAAGCCACTGGATCTGGGGCTGGAAACCCGTCTGCGCGCAAAGGTAGGTCTGCTTTCCGGCGGACAGAGACAGGCACTGACCCTTCTGATGGCAACGCTGAAAAAGCCCAAGCTGCTCCTGCTCGATGAGCATACTGCGGCACTGGACCCGAAAACAGCGGCGAAGGTTCTGGAGCTTTCCGATAAGATTATTGCGGAGCATAACCTGACTGCGCTGATGGTAACGCATAACATGAAGGATGCCATTGTGCATGGCAACCGTCTGATTATGATGTGGGACGGCAAGATTATTCTGGACATCAAGGGAGAGGAAAAGAAAAACCTGACCGTTGATGACCTGCTGCATCAGTTCACCGTTGCCAGTGGCAAGGAATTTGCAAACGACCGTGCTTTGCTCGGCTGATTTGAAAACAGAAAAAACAAAAAGGACACTCTATAGGATGTGTCCTTTTTTTGTGCGCGGACGGTGGATACAGGTATACAAAATACTTGCAAAAAAGGGAGGATTATGCTTGACATTGAAGATTTGAGTGCTATAATGACTTTAACAGTGTGACGCGGATATGCGTGCATGTAATAAAGCAAAACCCGGAAGGGGAAACTGAGGAAAAAGGGAGAGATTCTTATGAAAAAATGGATGAAAATGACAGCCACAATGATGGTTGCAGCGATGGCATTGACAGCCTGCGGCGGCAATGATGCGGCAGACGATTCCGCTGATGCAGGCGAAACATATACAGTCGGCATCATTCAGCAGCTGGAGCACCCTGCATTGGATCAGGCAACAAAGGGCTTTGAGGATAAGCTGACAGAGCTTCTGGGCGATAAGGTAAAATTCGATTATCAGAACGCACAGGGCGAGCAGACAAACTGCACCACGATTGCAACAAAATTTGTTTCCAATGATGTTGATTTGATTATGGCAAACGCAACCACAGCTTTGCAGGCGGCAGCAGCGGCAACAGGGGATATTCCTATCGTTGGTACCTCCGTAACAGACTATAAAACAGCAGGCGTGGTTGATTCCAATGAAAAGCCCGGCAGAAATGTAACCGGTGTTTCCGATCTGGCACCCGTTGATCAGCAGATTCAGCTGCTTATGAAGCTAGTTCCCGATACAAAGAAGGTTGGCATCGTATACTGCTCTGCAGAACCCAACTCTGCATATCAGGCGAAGCTGGCAGAGGCTGAGCTGGATAAGGAAGGCATTGCTTGGGCTGAATTTACAGCAGCAGATTCCAACGAAGTACAGTCTGTTGTAACAAAGGCAGTCGGCGAATGTGATGCACTGTATATCCCTACAGACAACACCATCGCAAATAACACAGAAATCGTAAAGAACGTAGCGGTTCCTGCAGGGATTCCTGTTGTAACCGGTGAAGAAGGCATGTGCAGCGGCTGTGGTCTGGCAACTCTGTCCATCAGCTACTATGATCTGGGCGTAAAGGCAGCGGAAATGGCTTATGAAATTCTGACAAACGGCGCAGATCCCGCACAGATGGCAATCGGCTATGTAACTGATGGCATCACAGAAAAATACAATGCTGACATCGCAGAAGCACTGAATATCACCATTCCCGAGGATATGGTAGCCATCGAAAACTAAAGAGCAGCAATCAAAAATGAAGCAGTTCCTCTCACATGAGAGTTCCTCTGAAAAAAATGAATGCGCACAGCGAAAAGGCGGAGCAAAGGCTCTGCCTTTTTGCATGCAGAAAATTCTAGTTTATCC
>OLGO01002015.1_pt1 | contig 11224 bp, 11 predicted proteins | sample 1605861 | NCBI WGS metagenome assembly OLGO01 (sample SAMN03283253) | human gut metagenome | biome: human-associated habitat; material: feces | host: Homo sapiens | place: USA | collected 2013
GAAAGACCTCCCGGATCGCGCGCTTGAGGCCCTCGTTGGCGTCGCCGGTGACGCAGACCGCGCCGTCGACCCCGCGTGCGCGCAGCGACAGCAGGAACGACTACCAGCCGTCGCAGGGCTCGGCGCCGATGGCGTCGAGCCCCAGAAGGCGCCTGTGCCCGCCCGAGCCGGAGCCGATGGCGGTTACCAGCGCGGTCGACTGCACTCGGCCCGCGTCCCCGCGCTTGATGTATAGGTTGCGTCGAGCCAGATGCAGGGGGCAGGTGACGTCTGACAGGTCGCGTTTCTGTAGGTCGGCGACCGACTCGTCCGGCGACGAGCGCATCCTCGACACCTGGCTGGCGCTCATGTGGTCCATGCCCATGGCCCGCGCCGCGCGCCTCATCTTCCCGGTGGGCACGCCGTTGGCCACCATCTCGGGCACCGCGGCGATGACCGCGCGGTCCACGCGCGAGTGCCGCCCGATGAGGTCCTCGGGGAAACAACTGCCGGCGCGCAGCTTCGGGATCCCGAGGTTGATGGTGCCGACGCTGGTGACGAGCTTGTGCTCGCGGTGGCCGTTGCGCCGGTTGCCGCTCTCGCGCGTCTCGTCGGCCTAGGCGTCCATGATCTCGTTGACGAGCGACTCGGCCATCACCCTTATGAGCTCGGCCATGTTCGCCATGCCGTCGTTGAATCTCGGCATCAGGGCGCCGTCGCCCGCGATCTCGTGTAGCTTGTCCATATGCGGTTATCGCCTTTCCGCGAATCCTGACTTCAGCAATTAAGATTCTGGGCGATAACCGCTTCCTGCTTTCTGCGGTCAGGGAATCGGCCCCTTACACCAACATTCGGCACGCGATCGTATTGGACACACTTTTTGTCCTATAACCCTAAAAAAGCGCGACCTTGCGGGTCGCGCTATCTATTGCCTTTCGGATGTGAATATTGAAAGCTAAGTTACCGAACGAAGCCCCTTCCCCCATTTGCCTTCAAGCGCGCTATCATTTCACGCTTCATTTCGGCAGTAATACCCCCAGCTATGGTGTATTCGCTCTCGAATACCGCATGGTCTGCGACCTGCTTCCAACAACGTGTCACATAGTCATCTACGTCGCAAATTACTCGAGCGGGAACTCCTGCCACAACCTTTCCCGGAGGGACGTCGCGGCTGACAACAGATCCCGCACCAACGATACAACCCCCCCCCAACTGAACACCGGGCAATATTGCACTGTCTGCCCCAACGAACACGTTGTCACCGATGCCGACAAGGCCAATGCGCGTATAGCCAAGACGCTTCTTTGTGCTCGCATCATGAGCGAGAATGTGCACTCTGGGAGCAATTGTCACATTATTCCCGATGGATATTAACCACGCATGCGAAGAATCGATCTTGCACCCACCCTGAAGTTGGAGATTTTCCCCGACAGTCATGCCGCGTTTAACGAGGCTTTTTACATTTGCATCGCCTCGGAAATACACCTTCCAAAAGTGTCTAAAAGCATCAAACGGCATGATTATTCACCCAAATCTTCCAGGGAGGGTTTAAAGAGTCTTCCGTAAACCACTGCAGCAAAAAAGCGATAAGCAAATACAGTTGTCTCAGATATGCTAACCGCTATGCAGAGACTAATGGCATTAAGATTGCCCGACCAACTCAGTCCAGATAGAAGCAACAACTGAACAACCGCACCGACTACATTAGATTTATTGGCATAACCAGAAAGACCCATTGGTACCAAAATAGGAAAACAAACTATATATGTAGGAAGGATGACGGCAATTGCCGGAATTAAGCATCGGATCAATATTGCCGCCCCAGCATAACCTCCGCCGAACACAAACAAGCAAATCGGTTCAGCAAATACAAACAGTGTGCCGCACAATAACAAAACAACAGGCATCACCAGCACTAGCAGCTTTATACAAAGACGATAATTTTTAGTACGAATCATATAGGGATATAGGCTATCCGCAATAGGCGACGAAAAGGTTTTGGAAAGCGACAGGAGCTTGTCAGCAGCCCCGTAATGACCAACAACCGCTTGACCCGGATACATCCAACTTAAGATGATCGAGTTTAGGGATTGATAAAATGTTGATGCGAATCTGGAAATAAAGTATGGGAAGCTAGTTCTCAACATACCCAATGACCCCCCAATGGAGGGCGTCTGTAAGACAATTTTATACCGATGGGAAAGGTGTACAAAGCTCGCCAACACGGCAGCAAAATTGCCAATCCCAATCATCAGCGGTATCAAGTAGGCATCAGCCGGACGCCGCAGAATCAGGAACAACGGGAGCATTGACCCTGTTCGCACTAATACCGTGCGAACAGTAATCGACTTCATATCTTCAATACCACGATATACAAAGTCGGGAAGCAACCCGTTCAGCACATACGCACCGTAATACAACAGGAATAGAGCCCTATCCTGCGAGAAGGGGGGGATCGTGTTAGCGATACCATAGACAACGACACCGATAATCACACCGATCATCGCTTTCGCCATCGTTACATCAGTGAGAACCCTTCCAAGATGCGTGCAATCATCACGGTGCTTAACGACAATTTCGGTTGCGGAAAGCAAAAAACCAAAATCCATAACCACCGAAACGATAAGGGAGAGAGAAACACCAAGAGCAACCATACCGTAAACGGACGGACCAAGTACACGCGTCTCAAACGGGATAAGAAATATATTGATGAATTGCGACGAAAAGCTAAGGACGTAAAGCGCGAGGGTATTGCTCGCGAGACTTGAAAAGGACTTGCCCATGTTACTTGGTCCTCCTTTGTAACAAGAGACGAATCCTTGTCCTCATGGAAAGTGGAATAAACCGTTTGACGAGACCCTTAACCTTCTTCTTCAGGCTTAGGCCCGTCTGATACTTTTTCTCAAACTGCTCGTATGGCATCTCGAGCAAATCAAAATAGATTCGGTCTCGTTGAATTGGACGCCGTGACGGCCTGTGGAGCTGGGCGTTCGCCCTTATTTCTGCTTCATAATCAAACGGAGCCACAAGAAGCGCTCCCTTCTCCAATGCATCTTGCAGCAGATTCCCCCCTTTGACAGAGTTGACCAATATTGAAGACGCAGATTCTACGGGGGCAAATTCCATATAATTCGATAGGGTCGCGCAATCTCCAATAGTTAAATCCCCAGGGCGCATCGCATTGGCAAATTTGCAAGAGTAGCAGGATTCACGGAATGAAGAACTATCAAGAAATGTAGAATAGTATGCATTACGTTCATTATTTCGTTTATTTTTTCGCTTATAGTTTAGAAAACTAAAATCATCTCTCTCCCATGCCGACCTGTGCCTAAACAATAAATCTTTCCCATTATTCACAAATCCTTCATTAACAAGCTCTCCAAATGCCTTTTCCCAAAACAAGGGTGAAGGGACGCCATGACATATCAAGTCAACACCGATTATATTGTCTCCATAAGCAGTTAGAGCGGATCGCATCCCGTAAATTTGACAAGGGGTTCCAAAGAATAAGAGTTTCTTTCCGCTCTGCAAGGCAACTTGGCACTCATTCAACAACCCTGAAGTCACGTCACTCTGAACGTATTTCGAACCTTGCAGGATCCATGCATCAGCCATATCCTCAACAAGGCGATGACATACTCGGCCATCTTCCTCCATCACACAACCAGCAACAACCCACCCTCCCAATGACAAAACATAGCGAGTGAGGGCATCGGCTATTCCGCCAGAAGAGCTTCTTGATTCCATTGAATATGAAGAGGACAGCGCGATATAACCCTCGGTTATCTCATTGGCACCTGATACGATCTTCGGATTAGCTGCGCACACCTTTTGGCATTTTCCGCAAGAGATACAGAGGTCCTGATTGACATGAGGGTATAGGAATCCCTCATACGAAGGCTCAAAGGTAATTGCCTCGCGAGGGCAAACCTGTGCACAAGCTGCGCACCCCGTACATCCACTAGTATCAAAGGACAAAACGGTTGAAGAATTATCCACGGGAAGCACGCTCCAACCATTCAAGGCACTCGAGTCGCTTGACCGCAAGATAGCGATCCGCCTTATCAAATCCGCAAATGCCTAGATCTCGATATCTCGCATCAGCCACAAAACGATTTTCGAGCCCACAACAAGTCAACAGATCAAGCATTCTGGTATTGTTGCCAGTTTTTGACGGAAGCGTAGCAAACGGCGTGGAATAGTTAATTGAAAACGCAGTACCATGAAAAGAGTCAGTTACAACAAAACTGGCGTTGTGGATAAGCCATAAAAACTCTTGAGGAGTCATGCCCAGTAGCTGGCGATTGACCCATTTCTCTCTATATGAATTGTTCGTCAGCCTCCAAACAGGCAAATCCAGGTCTTTGCTTAATTCCCTCCAAAACTCAGCACCATCCCTATCGTTTGACCTGAGTGTAAAAGCCAGTATGTATCTATCCCCCTCTTCAACACCAATCGGTTTTTTTTCTTCAAGAGCCCACTGCTCGGAAGACAAAACTAAAGTTGGATCAAGACATTTAAACGGCCTTGAACCCATCAAGCCATTAATCTGATCGCCTAAATAATCTTCTCGAACGCTCACGGCGTCGTATTTTTCAAGTGCGTGCTTCAACTCTTCCTGTTCATCCCGTGTAAACTTATGACTTCCAGCGCTGGATGCAAAAGATATTCTCTTAGCGGCATCGACGGAATCCAGCATGAAGACGGGGTCCAATTTCCCTCCCGATATTTCCGGATTCCAAATTTGATCGCTACCTGCAACTAGAACATCTGCATGCAGCGATGCAAGATCATTGGCGCCCTTTACAGGAGATGTTCTTTTTAATCCTTCATGAAATGCATCGAATGCCGAAAGCGCATTACCGCGGCAACCAAACACTATGTCTTTAATAGCAGTCGCAACCGCCTCTTTTATATTTCCTGACACCAAAAAGTCAAATGCTGTCTTTGGCCTTTCATCGACATTCAAATAATTAATTAAAGCTGCCTCATAGCCCAGGTTTTCGAACACGACCAAACTGGCATATGCTTGCAAGCACGCGCCATAGTTCCAAGATTTATGATATGTAGCAATTGCAGCAGTCTTCCTAGACATTTTTGCTCCCATCAATAACGCTTCAAAAGATTGAGATACTGTTCGCAAATCCGTTTTGGACTTATCTTCGTAAAATCAAAATCTTCAAATGGATAATTGTCCGAATTTATATCTCTCAAAGCCTCTCGATACCTCGATAGATCATCAATTGGACTAATCAAATATCGACTCAGCCTGTTAGTAAGAATCTCATTGGGCCCAAAATTGCAATTCGATAAAACAACTGGAACACCCAATGAAAGTGCCTCGATTGGAGTGCAGGGAAAAGCCTCAGAATCAGATGTTGACAATAATCCCTCAGAATGAATCATCCAAGAATACGGATCAGCTTGAAAACCCGCAAATATAACTCGATCATCCAGATGCAAATCAGATACTTGCCTTTCAAGTTGCTGGCGTAATTCACCGTCACCAATAATCAAAAGCTTAAAACGCTCCATCAGCGGGTGGTTCATAATCTCGATTGCACGATCAACACGCTTGAGCCTATTCAAACGACCCACGACACAGAAGTACGGCCCATTTATTTTGGGGTCAAACGTCTTATCGACCCTTGGAAGCGGAATTGGATTATAGACAACAGTTACGTCGTCTGATCTAAAGCCATAATCGTTAACAAGCTCTGATTTCAATCCTTGAGAAACGCAGGAAATCATCCGACGACCATACACAGCATGAAGATACAGCCTGTATAGGAGAGACTTATTGGGATCATAGGGCCATTGCGCACCATGCATAACATAAATTGCACGACTCGATACAGAACAAACTCTCGTAAGGAATTGAGCCATTTGCAAATGTGAGGTGATGAGCGCATACGGCCCATTTTGTGACTCGCGCCGTTTAATCCACATATTTACGTGATGGACTGATCGGAGTATCTGGCCTGCTCGTTTCGCTTGGTTCGCGTTTTCACTAATATGAAGGCACAAGTGTTCAAACTGAAATTCAAGGTTGTAACTTGGACGATCGTATAGGGTAATGAAATCTATGTTGAAACCCATATTTGAGTACTCTTCTGCGAGATTTGCGCAAACCCGTTCCGCCCCGCCCCCACCAAGAGAGTTGGCGATAAATAGTATCGTTTCTGAACTCATACGACCTTCAATCCTGATTTTCCCTTAGCAACGCTTCGTGACAACCGTCTATTCATGAGTAAGTGGTGAATCCCTCCACCGAGATTTCCCTTCTCCATTGGCGAGAGCGTCGAGTTATTTCGATTACACAGACGACCTATCTCTTGAGCATCGAGTTGCAGGTATTACCGCCAAAATCAAAACAGTTGCTTGCAAATAAGTAGCATCGAAGTTTAAGCAGAATAGGCAAAAGACCGCGGCGACCGACATCGAAAAGACATCGCCATCGGAATTGAACACACACAATAGCGAGCCAAAAAGGCACGTGAAACCAAACAGACCACTCTCCGCCAAAGCACTCCAAAACGTGCTGTGGCAGTGTACATACCAGCCCGCAACTTCGACCATATTAAAACTTCTAAACGAGCTAAGACCATTTCCAATTAGAGGTGATTGCAGAAAAAGGGAACGTGCGCGATCCCATAATTCAAATCTAGTGAGAATCGTTTGAAGATAATTAAGTTCTATGATGTCCGCAGCGAAAGGAGCAAGCAGTGCGACAGACGCCATGAAAATACAAAGGGCTTTACCAACCAACTGGAGTCTTATCGAAAATAGCCGGCTGATAACGAGAACTGCAAGGATAGCAATAGAACCAAATACTATGGTACGCGACCAGCTTAATGAAATGGCAAACAACAAAAGGCCAGCGACCGCAGTTTTTGATAAGACGTGCTTGAAGTTCGACGCAAAAAGGGTAATCAAACCTAATGCCGCAAAAAAACATGCGTAATTCGGATCCTCCGCAAATCCCGAAACTCGAAAATGTTGACCAAATAAATTAAAATGCTCTCCTCCCGATTGGAGGACTCTGACACTACCATCACTTAGAAATAAATCAATTGGAACACCGAAATATACAGCGACCTGACTAACTGCTAAAAATATGACGGAAACAATGATGCATTTTTGTATAAAATGTAACCCGAAATTGGAACGGTTGAACAAAACTAGAAGAACTACTGCAAGGTTAAACAGAAAAACAATCACCAGATTAGAGTAAGACTGTTTCACCATTGGAAGCCCATTCCACGACCATGCAATGTTGGAAAATAAGGCAACAATGAGATATAGGGATAACCACATCTCGGGAAGATTCGGTGGCACCACCTGGTAGTGTATCAATCTGTCGAAATTAGCGTTCGTGAGCGATAACAATAACACACACAATATCAGAGGAAATAGAAAAAGGCGCAAATCAATGTGCAGGGGATTAAATTCACGATTGATGGAGGTGAATACAAATAAAAATACCGTGAACTTGAAGAATTTATTCTGCATCGACCGTCCCATCGATGAGTTTTTCTATGACCTGAATGCGCTTTTCCAAATTGAAGTAATCTGCAGCATAACCTGCTTTGGCCTCGTATCCCCTATTCCTAACCGCATTTAGAACCATATCGACTACAGCGGCTGTTGAATTGTCGCAAATTGTGACAGCGTCATATATTGATGCCAACTCATCCATTCCAGCACAATTTGTAGTAAAAACGGGCAATCCTAACACTGCAGCCTCACTGGCAGTTGTGCTAAATCCTTCCGCAGTCGATGTGCACAAGAACGCATCAGCTTTCCTGAAGAAAGGAAATGGATTACTTTGATATCCCATTAAAGAAATGTATGAATCAAGGTGCTTCGTTAAAATCAGGTCTCTAAGGACTGAATAGTCAGGACCTTCTCCCAATATAACGAACTTGGCAGAATAACCCTCGCGCCTCAAAGCTTCTGCCGCTTCCACAATTCTGGAAAAGCTTTTTTGGGGACAGATGCGTCCAACTGACAAAAAGAGAGGACGATCAGCTTCAGAAATAGGGCCTAAACAACAGTCCTCCATGCTAAGTTGCAAAATCTCATCGATATCTAGCGGATTATGGATAATGCTGCAGATGGGTGCAAGCTCAGGGTTTTCGGACAGAAAGGCCTTTTGGACTCCCGCAGAAACAGAAATAATTTCATCGTACTGAGAATATGTAGACTTCTCTTCCGCTGCCGATTTATAGAATCGATGCGATTTTCCTTCATGGGACAAATCAACATGTACCCAAGCTATTTTTTTCGATGATTCGTTCGATGAGGACGACACCAATTTGGTAGCTGGCCCTTCAAGAAACGCTATCTCGAGATCGAATTTCTCTTTGATAAAGATACGGTACAGAAGACCGATGGGGAAAAAGCGCCAGAATAATGTGTAAGCAGAAGCGGCAATCTGTTTGCCTCTCCCTCCTCCTGCCAGAAGGCTACCAGACGAATTCTCGACTTTTGTAGAAGCAGTTTTATTATTTAAGGAGCGGGGAAGCTTAAATATGCTCTTATACTGCACCTCGCCCGGAATCTGTGACCGATAAATCCCGCTATCAACAATAGACAGCACTGTAATGTTGTATTTCGACTTATCTAAAGCTTTAACGACGTTAATCAACACCCGTTCAGCACCGCCACCGCCGAGGGCATGGATTACGAATAGAACGTCCTTCATATCATTTTCCTTTTGCCATCGCCTTGAACGTCTTCACGAAGATCCGCAGGTCCAGCGCAAGGCTCGCGTGGCGCACGTAGAAGAGCTCGAGCATCTGGCGGTCGCCGTTCTCCCAGGTCGCCGCGTTGCGCTCGGTCACCTGCCACCAGCCGGTGATGCCCGGCTTGCAGGAGAGGAACTCGTCGCGGCCGTCGCCGAACTCGTAGGTCTCCTCGAGCGTCACGGGCCTGGGGCCGATCACGGACAGGTCGCCCGTGAGCACGTTGATGAACTGCGGCAGCTCGTCCAGGCTCGTCCTGCGCAGGAAGCGGCCCACGCGCGTGATGCGCGGGTCGTCGTCGAGCTTCTGCTCTCGCCTCCAGGTCTCCAGCTGCCCGGGCGTCATGTACCGCTCCGGGTTCGAGTGCGCGTCCGGCACCATGCTGCGCAGCTTCCAGATGTAGATCCTCTTGCCACCGCGGCCGATGAGCTCCTGGCGGAAGAATGGCCTGCCCGGGCTGTCGATGCAGATCGCGGCGCACACCGCGGCCACGGGGATAGCCAGGACGGCGCAGACTCCCGCGGAGAAGCAGACGTCGAACGCCCTCTTGACGAAGCGGTAGCCGGCCCCGCCGGGCTTTGGCGCGGGCACGGTGTCATCCGGCGGCGGGCACTGGAACTCGCCGCGCGCGTAACGGCGCACCGAGCGCTCCTCCTGCCTGGCTGATTCTCTTGTTCCTGCAATGGGAATAGTTGTGGGAGCTGGAACGACCGTGGACTCAACGCCCCTCGTAGCCGAATCGTCGAGCGCGGCCACCTCGGGGCTGTCTACAGGTTGCACAGGGAGCTGCCCCCCCCCGGTACGTTTGTAAGTCTAGCGTCTGAGGCTGTCACCCTTTGACGCTGGTATGTCTTCTCTTCGACCGACAATTCCCAGTCCCACCTTTATTGCGACTCTTCGTCCACATATCTCAAGCTCCACAAAGGCAAGGTTCTTATGGCGGTTTACGTTCGTGATACGCGCCTCGTGCCCACGGAGGGGGCCGGAGAGGACGGCGACGTGTTCCCCCTCCATAACACCCACGCTCATGTCCACGCATCGACTTCCCTTATTGGTAAGGGCTTCGATCCATGCGCGCTCATCACTGGCCAAGGGAACGAACGACTCTCCCATCTTGAGGAGGCGGGTGAAGTCGGGAATCTCGCGCAATGCGCGTATAACCAAATCAAGCCGACTGCTCACCACGATCACATATCCGGGCAGCAGCGGCTTTTCGACATCGACCCTCTCCCCCTCACGCTTTATCTGCGTGGCATACCTCGGCGAGAAGCACTCTTCCACAGCGCCTTCTGGCGCCATGCGCGCAATCAGATCGCACAGCTTACGCTCGGCACCCGTAGGCACTTGAATCACATACCATGAAACTGCAGCCATGGCTTCCTCCTCTTCGCGCGGCATAGCTTCGCCATAGGCGTACGCCATGCGGGAAAGTCGTATTCGCTCTCTTGGCACCGCTGGGCTCTGCACGTGGCACGATCCCCTTAGGAGCAAGATATGTACGCAGAAAGCTTTACCGGCCTCCTGCCCCGTTTGCGCTCGAACCCGTGTTCAAGTGCAAACGGGGCAACATGCCAAAGCAAATTCTCTTATAGGATATCAGTTTAGATCCTCATATGCGACCCACGTCGTGGATATTTGTCGATTGCGCGAGCAAGATACATATAGTGTTCGGGCCTATGCGCATCGCTTGCAATATACCGATACAGATTGCGGTCAAACAGCTTCTTAGCGGGCTTTTTCTCTTTACCAAAGCGACCCCCGGCAAGAAAGTCGGAAGAGGCCTGCAAGTGGCACCCCATTCGCACAAGCCGCTCTGCAATGTCGGGGTCTTTTTGAATTGCTCGATACCGCTCGGGGTGGGCGATAATCACCGAATAACCGAGACCTTGAAGCTCAAAGATGGTCCGCTCGTAGTCGGCAAAATCGCGCTCAGTAGCGTGGGGGTCAAGCTCAAGGAGGAACTCGTTGCTCCCATCAAAACACAGGTAGGGCGCCCACTGCTCCACCCCCAGCTCCATGAGTTTAGGGTGCGCCACCTCAAAACCCATCTGCAGAGAAAAGCCATCCGCATGAGCCTGCAGCTCGCGGAATGCCGCCCACATAGCGTCGAAGTCAAAATAAGGATCACGGCAATGGGGTGTGCAGACAATACTCGTCACACCAGCAGCCTTGGCAGCCTCGAGCATCGAAAGGCTCATGACAAGATCACGAGCGCCGTCATCAACGCCGGGAAGTATATGGCAATGGATGTCTCTCATGACTGCCCCCTCACTTCTTTAGTAAAGCTCCGCCGTGCTCGTGGCACGGCGGAGTAGTCGATGCTCGGTGTGGCGCTTAGTTCTTTTTGGCGCCTGCGCTCATACTTGCAATAAACTGCGCCGTCGAGTCGGGAGCAATCTTACCCGCCGACGCACCGGGAGTATTGGGCAGGGGCTTAAGGCCCGGAGCGGCATTCGCCGGGCGCGCAGATCCTGCAGGACGGGTGGCGGGGCGCGACG
>OLGO01002032.1_pt1 | contig 11175 bp, 6 predicted proteins | sample 1605861 | NCBI WGS metagenome assembly OLGO01 (sample SAMN03283253) | human gut metagenome | biome: human-associated habitat; material: feces | host: Homo sapiens | place: USA | collected 2013
CCGTTATCCGAAGTGTAAGGTGATCAGTAATGAAAAGTCATTTATGTTTATGCACCAGTTCGGTTTCAATGTTGAAGGACGCAAGGAAGAAGTTAAAGAAGGAGATACAAAATGCTTCGGCGCCCATACAGTGACGTTTGTCGCTGCACCGATGGTACACTGGCCGGAGGCAATGGTGACCTTTGATACAACAAACGGTGTTTTATTCTCAGCGGATGCATTCGGAACTTTTGGTTCTCTTGACGGTAAGCTGTTTAATGATGAAGTTAATTTTGATAGAGACTGGATTGATGATGCGAGAAGATATTTCTGCAATATCGTTGGAAAATACGGTCCGTTTGTACAGCATCTTTTAAAGAAAGCGGCGACTGTGCCTATTAAGATGTTCTGTCCGCTGCATGGTCCGGTATGGCGCACAGATTTGGGTTATTACATCGACAAGCATGACAAATGGAGCCGTTATGAGCCGGAAGAAAAGGGTGTCTTAATTGTATATGCATCAATGTATGGCAATACAGAGGCTGCTGCCCAGGAGCTTGCAAGTACATTGTGTGAAAAGGGCATGACAAATGTAGTTGTTTATGATGTGTCAAAGACACATGTATCTGAGCTTGTTGCAGAAGCATTTAAGTACAGCCATATCGTTCTTGCTTCAGTGACATATAACTTAAATATTTATCCTGTAATGTATGATTTCCTGCATCATTTAAAAGGACTGAATTTCCAGAAGCGTACGTTTGGCTTGATTGAAAACGGTACATGGGCGATTAAATCCGGTTCTCTGATGAAAGAGTATATTGAAGAAAATTTAAAAGAGTGCATGGTTTTAGGCGCTCAGGTCAGTGTAAACTCTGCGGTTGACGAATCAAATAAGGCAGAATTTACATCACTGGCAGATTCTATTATTGAATCGATGAAATAAAAAACATTGCTTGCTGAATCCATAAAACTGAATCCATAAAAATTGTTCATTTGAAAAATCCATGATATAGGGCGGCGGGGAAATCCCGCCGCCTTAAGTTTTGCGCTGCAAAATGCGGTGTATGAAATTTTGTCCGCGGGTTATGACTGGGGTACGGATTCGCTTGTGCCTGTCATATTAGAAGTGTCCTGTGCTGCGTGGGAACTTTCTGGCGCCGTGTCGTTTGTCTCATGATTGTTTGCTGGATTGTTTGTTTCACCGATTTCTTTGCCGTCTGAATTTGTTGTGCCGTCATTGATCTGGTTGGAGTGGCTGCCATAATTATTAAAGAGCGCCTCCTCGACATTGTCCTTGCCGCGGATAAAGGCGGACTGGAGCTTGTCTCCGGCATAGCGCAAAACAGCAACGGTGCCGTCAGCAAGGCTGTACATTTCAAAGCTTTCTTTTTCGGCTAAGGCGCTGTCGCTTTTGCCGAGTAAGTCTTCAACATCACTGCGCTTCATATCGGCGTAAAGTCCGCGGATATGTTCGGAAGTCAAGTCGCTTCGTGTCTGCGCGGACATTTCTTTGTTGGAGCAGCCGTAAAGGACAGCTGTGAGTGCGAAAATGGCACATACAAGAAAAATTCGTGCTTTCTGAATGTTTTTCATTGGAAAAACCTCCTTAAAAAATATTACTGAATTTCAATTTGTAGTGTGTCCTGAAATTAAAAAAATATACAAAAACAGCCGGAGTCTTTTGAAACTTCCGGCTGCTGTATATTAGGTGTATATCATGTGTAGGATAAGTTTTCTGATGGATATTCGGGATCGCATGTCATATCGATGCCGAGCTTTCTGAATGTCTGTTCGTCGCCGTGAGGCAGCATCACAGTCGAATGTCCCTGAACGCCGTTTAATTCCTGGAGCTTTTCAAGGGCATATTGTGCCATCGGATTTGTGACAGCACTGATACTTAAGGCGATTAAAACTTCTTCCATACTTAAGACACAATACTTGCTGTGAAGGTTGTTTGATTTTAAGTGGAAGATTGTATTTAAAACATTCGGAGAAATCAGAGGGATCTCGTCGGCAATGCCTGCAAGGTGTTTGATAGCATTCAGCAGGGCGGCAGCACCGGAAACCATGATTTTGGAACTTCTTCCTGTAATAATTGTGCCGTCGTTTAATGCGAGGGCAGTTGCGGCATAAACTTCTTTTGTGTTGTCCGGATTTGAAGCTGTTTTGGCTGCGGCAAATTCGCGGGCAGGAACAACAGGGATTCTGTCCTCCTGGTGAAGTCCGACTTCTTCCATGATAAGCTTCATGCGCTGCACAGCGTCAAAATCAACCTGTCCTTTTTTAAACTCACACTCGGTCTTAAAGGAGCGGCGGATAATTTCCTGAAGGGCTGCTTCGCGGACAACTTCATCATCAACGATGCCAAAACCGATGCGGTTGACGCCCATATCTGTCGGGGATTTATAAACGGATTCTGTCCCTGTAATACGCTCAATAATGCGTCGGATGACAGGGAACATCTCAAGGTCACGGTTGTAGTTGACAGCTGGTACATTATAAGCGTCAAAATGGAAGTAATCCATCATGTTCGAGTCTTTTAAGTCCACTGTGGCAGCTTCATAAGCAATATTGACAGGGTGCTTCAGCGGAAGATTCCATACAGGAAATGTCTCAAACTTTGAATAGCCTGCGGATTTTCCGAGACGGTGTTCATGATAGAGCTGGTTTAAGCATGTGGCAAGCTTTCCGCTTCCCGGTCCGGGTGCGGTGACAACAACAATCGGCTTCGTTGTTTCAATATATGGATTGATACCGTAGCCTTCATCGCTGACGATTGTATCGACATCTGTCGGATAGCCTTTGATTGCCTTGTGCGTATATACTTTAATGTTCTGACGTTCCAGTTTCTTAATAAATACAGTTGTTGCCGGCTGATGGTCATAGCGTGTAATGACGACGCTGTTGACTTCCAGTCCGTAGCCTTTTAAATCGTCGATGAGCCGTAAAACGTCCATATCATATGTAATACCGAAGTCACCGCGGATTTTGTTGCGCTCGATATCACCGGCATAAACGCAGATAATAATTTCAGCTTTATCTTTTAATGTCTGTAAGAGCTTAATTTTTGCGTTTTCATCAAAGCCGGGAAGGACACGCTTGGCGTGAAGGTCAGAAATTAACTTTCCGCCAAATTCGAGATATAACTTATCGTAATTGTTGACACGTTCGAGAATATACTGAGATTGTTCAGTAATATATTTCTCGTGATCAAAGCCGATTTTCATAACATACACCACTTTCTTAGATTTGTTCAATATAAGTTATAAGTTTATCATACCCAAAATCAAACGTAAAGAGTAATTCGACAAGTTTTAACAAAAAAATTTGTGATAACATTCAAGAATTGCTTGCGTAAATTGCGCCGGTATGGTACACTAGACAGTGTTGATTTTAGGAGGTGTGGACCCGTGGAAATTTTAAGAATTGTAGTGACAGTGTTATTTGCGCTGGATGCGCTTGTGCTCGCAATTATTGTAATGATGCAGGAGGGCAAGGCAGCCGGTTTATCAGGTGCGATCAGCGGTATGGCAGATACCTACTGGGGCAAGAATAAAGGTCGTTCTATGGAAGGCAAACTTGAAAAAGCGACAAAAATTTTAGCAGTATTATTTTTCGTACTGGCCTTAGTTTTAAACTTAAGCTGGGGACGCTGATTTTGGGACAGATAACACTCTTAGAGATAAGGGTGTTATTTTTTATGACATAGGAAATAGGTATGACATAGAAAATAGGAGGTGACGCATATGGATGAAATTTTATATAACATAAGAAAAGAAATGCTCACAAATTTATTTAATGATGAAAATTACCGGCCAATGAAGCTGAAAGAATTGTGTGCGATGCTCAATGTACCAAAAGATGAACGGACGGATTTAAAGCTTATTTTGGATCGTATGATTTCAGAAGGAACGATAACTGTCGGCAGCCGGGGCTGTTATGAAAAGCCGTCGCCGGACGAGTTTTCGGGTGTTTTTCTTGCGACTCAGAGAGGTTTTGGCTTTGTCCGTATTGAGGGCAGGCCTGATGATATCTTTATTCCGGAAGAATATACGAAAAATGCCTTTCATGAAGACACCGTGACTGTCTGCCTGACAAGTGAGGCCGGTGGCGGCCGGAGAGCCGAAGGTATTGTGACGGCCGTGGTTTCGCGGGCACATACAAGAATCGTCGGCACATATCAGAAAAGTAAAAACTATGGTTTTGTCGTTCCGGATAATCAAAAGTTTACGAGGGATATTTTTGTTCAGAAAGAAAGAGACATGCATGCAGTCAGTGGCCATAAGGTTGTTGTGCAGATTACGGATTACGGCAGCAGATATAAAAATCCTGAGGGCAGAATTGTAGAAATACTCGGACATGTCAACGATCCGGGGACAGATGTTATATCCATTGTGAGAGCCTTTAATTTGCCGGAGGAATTTCCTGATGATGTAAAAGAACAGCTGTTTGCGATACCGTCAGAAGTTTCTGAAACGGAGAAAAAAGACCGGAAGGATTTGCGCCATCTTCGGACCGTGACGATTGACGGTGAGGATGCCAAAGACTTGGATGATGCTGTGACGATTGAAAAAAACGGCGATAAGTATCTTTTAGGTGTTCATATTGCTGATGTCAGTCATTATGTGAAAGAGGGCAGTCCGCTTGACAAGGAGGCTGTAAGGCGGGGAACAAGTGTCTATCTGACAGACAGAGTGATTCCGATGCTTCCGCATGCGCTTTCTAACGGTATATGCTCCTTAAATGAAGGTGTGGACAGGCTTGCCTTAAGCTGCATGATGGAAATTGATGCGGACGGTACGGTGATCGGTCATGAAATATGCGAGTCTGTCATATGTGTTGACAGGCGTATGAGCTACACGGCGGTGAAGCAGATGATCGAGGATAAAGATGAGAGTGCTTGTGAAAAATACAGGGATTTCGTGCCGATGTTTGAATTGATGTATGAACTTTCGGGTATTTTAAGGGCAAAGCGCCATAAAAGGGGCGGTATTGATTTTGATTTTCCTGAAACAAAGGTCATTGTTGATGATAAAGGACGCCCTGTGGATATACGGCCTTATGAGCGCAACTCGGCGACAAAGCTTATCGAAGACTTTATGCTTGCAGCCAACGAAACAATTGCCGAGGATTTTTTCTGGCAGGAGCTTCCGTTTCTTTACAGAACACATGAAACGCCGGATTCCGAGCGTATTCAGAAGCTGATGATGCTTATAAGCAAATTTGGGTATTATATGAAAGTCAACAAAGAGGCTGTTCATCCGAAAGAGGTTCAGAAGCTTCTCGGAAAGATTTCAGATACGCCGGAGGAGGCAATGATATCAAGACTTGTGCTGCGCTCAATGAAACAGGCCAAGTATACGACAGAAAATACAGGACACTTCGGGCTGGCAGTCAAGTATTACTGCCATTTTACATCGCCGATCCGCCGGTATCCGGATTTACAGATTCATCGCATTATTAAAGAAAATATAAGCGGCCGCCTAAATGACCGCCGTATTGCCCACTATCATAAGCTGCTTCCTGAGATTGCCGTATCTTCAAGTATGACAGAGCGTCGTGCGGATGAGGCTGAAAGAGAAGTGCTGAAGCTTAAAAAGACAGAATATATGTCTCATCATATCGGCGAGGTGTTTGACGGTATTGTGTCGGGGCTGACAGGTTACGGCATGTATGTGGAACTTGAAAATACGTGTGAGGGTATGGTAAGGCTTCAGTCGATGGAAGATGACTATTATTTTTATGACGAGGCAAATTTTGTCCTTGTAGGCGAGATGACAGGCAGAAAATTCGGTCTCGGCGATAAGGTGCGCGTCATTGTTGCCGGCGCGGACAAGCTGACGCGGACAATAGATTTTGAACTTGCAGAGGGGGACGAATATGTCGAAGGAGAGCATTAAATTAATTGCAAACAACAAAAAAGCTTATCATGATTATTTTATAGAAGACACGTATGAGGCAGGTATTGCCCTTGCAGGCACGGAGGTTAAGTCGCTGCGTATGGGACGCTGCAGCGTCAAGGAAGCGTTTATCCGTGTTGAAAACAGTGAAGTCTATATTTATCAGATGCATATCAGTCCTTATGAAAAGGGCAATATTTTTAATAAAGATCCGCTGAGAGTAAGAAAGCTTCTGCTTCATAAAAATGAGATTAATAAACTGATGGGACAGGTTGCCCAAAAAGGTTTTACGATTGTGCCGCTGAAGGTTTATTTTAAAGGAAGCCTTGTCAAGGTGGAAATCGGACTGGCACGCGGTAAAAAGCTTTATGATAAGCGGCAGGATATTGCTAAAAAGGATCAGCGCCGTGAGGCGGAGAGAGAATTTAAGGTTAAAAATCTTTATTGAGATTTATGCGGGCGGGGCTTGACAGCATCCGCCCGATGCGATATGATAATCAAGTATCACAAACAAGAGATACCTTACGTCTGCCAGCCATACATCTTTTAAGGGTTTGTACTGGTTTCGACGGGGATTTTGAAGTTTGGGAAGCCATCCGCAGACTCCGGAGCTGCGCAAAAAGCCGGAAACTAAATATAAACGCAGACGAAGAAAACTTCGCAATCGCTGCCTAAGCGCAGCTTGTCACCATCAGATTGCTCACTGTCTGATGACTGGCATCGACCTAAGTGGGAAACTCCGCTGCCAAAGCTTTGAGGCTGCGGAAGATTTATGAAGCTACTGATGCTTTGAGCCTGTTTGTGGGCGCAGGGCAGAGGGAATGTTAAAACACAGACTGTGATGGGAGATGCCTGGATGAATGAGTCTTCGGACAGGGGTTCGATTCCCCTCAGATCCATACTTAAAAGCCTTGCGTATGCAGGGCTTTTTTATGACATAGGAAATTGCTTCCTATGTCATAAAAAAGCTCCGCGAGGGATATCTGGCGCGCAAAGCGGCGCAAGTCCCTTGGGGACTGAGAAATTTAAAATAGTTGACAATAGTATAGAAATATCTATTTCCCGACAGCCCCTGTTTTGATATGTTAAAATTTTAATATTTCCATAAAATCATCTTTGGTCATGGTGGAAATGGATGTGCCTTGACCGTCCAAAATCTGTTGAGCCAGTTTGTATTTACTTTCTTGCAATTCAATAATTTTATCTTCAATCGTATTTTGGGCAATCAATTTAAATACAATTACCTGTTTATCCTGACCGAAGCGGTGGGCGCGGTCGGTTGCCTGATTTTGGGCTGCCAGATTCCACCATGGATCGAAATGAATGACAATATTGGCTGCCGTTAGGTTTAATCCTGTGCCACCGGCTTTTAAGGAAATTAAAAATACGGGAACATCATCGGAATTAAATTTCTCAACAAGGAGAATACGTTCTTCTTTTGATGTCTGACCGGTTAACTTATAATGTGAAATTTTCTCTTGTCTGAGGCGCTTCTCAAGAATTGGAAAGATGCTTGTGAATTGAGAAAATATCAATACTTTATGATTTCCCGATATTGCCTGATGGACAAGTTCCATGCATGCATCCAGTTTACAGGCAGTTTCCTTATAATTCTCGTACAGTATTTGTGGTGCGCAGCAAATTTGTCGTAACTTTGTCAGTTCGGCCAATATTTGAAGCTTGTCTTTTTGAACATCTTCAGTACTCTGATTTTTAAGAGTATTCATAAGCTGTATTGCATGAGCTTCATATATTTTTCGCTGTTCCGGTTCCATGTTGGTATATACAACCTGCTCTATTTTTTCGGGAAGCTCTTTTAAGACTTCGTTTTTAATTCGGCGGAGTATAAATGGGGCAATCATCTTTTTGAGTCTGTCTGTAATCTGTGCATCTTGATTTTGTACAATCGGAAGTTCATAGCAATTACGGAATTTTTCGTATGTTCCTAAAATGCCCGGCATCAGAAAATCAAAGATACTCCATAATTCACTTAAACGGTTTTCAATAGGAGTACCGGTTAAGGCAAAACGGATATCAGCTTGGATTTTCTTCACAGCTTTGGCAGCTTGTGTGCCGTGATTTTTTATGTTCTGTGCTTCGTCAATAACTTCCGTGTCAAAATGGCAGTCTGCATATAAGCGTAAATCTCTTTTAATCATGTCATAAGATGTAATCCATACATTGCTATTCTTATCATTCGTGATTAAGCTTTCGCGCTGGGCAGCATTGCCTGTAATCACATTTACTTTAAGCTCCGGCGCAAAGCGGTTGAGTTCACGCTTCCAGTTATAGACAAGGGAGGCCGGACAAATAATAAGGTGTGGAAGGTGCACGGCGTCAGTCTGTTTTCTGTAGAGTAAATAGGCAATCATTTGAAGGGTTTTTCCAAGGCCCATATCATCAGCGAGAATACCTCCAAATCCAAGATGGGCAAGGGTGTTAAGCCATCGAAAACCTGTTTTTTGGTATTCGCGGAGTGTCTGAGATAGGGAGAGAGGCACAGAATAATCACTGTCCTCCACATTTTTCATATCGCGGATGATTGCCTTATAATCTGCGTTGCGATCTACATGAAGCGCGGCATCTTTTTTGCGCAGTATTTGGTCAATATAGCAGGCTCTGTATTTTGGAACTTCAATATTTTCATCTGCCAAATCTTTTGCCGATAAACCAAGTCCGTCAAGCAATTCAGTCAATGTTGACAACGCATTATCTTCCAGCTTTATATAGTTTCCGTTTTTCATACGGTAGTATTTTTTCTTTTTTCGATAACTATCCAATATGCTGCTCAGTTCATTGTTAGAAAAGGCATCGCTTTGTACATTCAGATCAAGAAGACCGCTCTTTAGTGCGATACCGATATGAGCTTTTGGTGAATGTATGAGCTTTTTTCCTTTGATTGCGCTTGTTGCATAGACGGTGCCGTCTTCTTCAAGCTGACCGATGCCTGTATTTAATAAATGATACATGCGGTCGTCATCATCAGAGGAAAAATATAAAACCTTTTCAGAAAAATCTTCATTTGGAAAATAAGAACGGCCTAAATTGACAGCCCGGAGTTCCTTAGTGCGGTCATGGTATTCATTGGCAAAACTTGGCGGATTTAAAAGGTTATAAGTCTCATCGCCATAGGTTCCGGTTGTTTTTAATGTAACACGACCGTTTTCATCATCCAAATAGTAGGTAATTTTTGCTTCTTTTGGTTTAAATTCATCTAAATTTAATTTTGTCTTAGTAAGTACATTGGCTTTTTGAAGTTCAGGGAGAACTGATCCGCAAAAAGCAGGCATATCTTTTCTTGCAATACAGTATACGGATTCTTTTTTTGTGTCTGCCAGTGCGAAAAAGTATCCGGCAGAGGAAACAAGATCTGCAGAACATGGATACAGTATATCTTTTATAATGGCGTAGTATTTAATACGGCCGCTCAGAAATACCAATGGCGGAATTTTTATGGAGAAGCTGCCGTCGTCATTTTCACTTAAAGAAAGTTTTACAGGTAATTCTTTTTTTGTAAAATGCAATGCAGTTATATTCGAATTGGGCGATTCAAATTCTATCGTCTTTCCACAGTTTATTTCGTAAAATATATCCCAAAGATCTGCAGATAAAGGCAGCTCCTTACCTAAAGATTCGAAGCTGTACGACATTTGATTATTGATGATAGTCATCATTTTTATATATTCCCATGCCTCCTTGGTAAATATATGCTTGCTGTGAACAAAGGACAGCTGTTTTCCGTAGGAATACATTTCTTCTTTACGTATATGGTCTAAGAAATCTCCGAGATTTTTTAGTACATATTTTCGACCATCTGAGGTACCTATCTTAAATGTAAGTATATAGTCAGGATTTGAATGATAATAAGTATGGATTTCGTGTAATACGGGAATAAGTTCAATATTACCACAAGCAGTTTGCTCATCTAAACGTTTGCGTAGTGCAACAGCTTCTATGATGTCGAGTATTTTTTCGTCAGTTGTCACTTCACGGGGGCGGAGGCCGGAAGCTAGTGGTGAAGAACAGCTGAATTCTGAGGTTTTTCTCTGTTCGATATACTCAAGTGCTACAGCAACGCAATGTTTGCACATGCCGCCGTAAGAGAAAAAGGCCGGACAGTCACAGGAGTAGTCTATAATTTCACCGTCCGGTTCATCAAGACGGATTTGGACATTATATTCATTATCATAGCTGCCCTGTACAAGACCATTAATAAAAAAGCCTTTTTTTGTTTCATTGGTATTAATATCCCATACATAGTCGTTTTTAAATAATCGTACACCTCTGTCTATTGTACTTTGATTGCTGACATTTTTTACAATATCTTTTTCTGTAAACATCGTATGTAATCCTCCAAATGTTTTGAGAATCGCGGAAGCACAGAGTGCGGCGCAATCCGGTATCTAAAGGGTTAAAAGATTTTGAGCCCCTCTCTGATGTTATTATAATATATGCAGCAGAAAAAAGATATGGGGGAATTTCCTTTTATGTCGTTTCTTGTGTTATAGGTAAAAATCAGTTAAAATAGAACAAAGAAAGTATGAAAAGTTGGAGGCGATATAATGTTAGCATACACATATAAATCAGCGGGGACGTTTAAACTTGAAGAAAAAATCCGGCCGCAGCTTTTGAATCCGCAGGATGCCATTGTCAAGGTAAGTCTTGCAAGCATATGCTCCAGTGATATTCACATCAAGCATGGAGCAGTGCCAAGGGCAGCTGCGGGAATTACAGTCGGTCATGAGATGGTCGGCGTTGTGTGTGAAGCCGGCAGCAGTGTGACGAAGGTAAAACCGGGCGACCGTGTGACAGTGAATGTAGAAACTTTTTGCGGCGAATGTTTTTTCTGTAAAAAAGGTTTTGTTAATAACTGCACCGATGAAAACGGCGGTTGGGCGCTTGGGTGCAGAATTGACGGCGGACAGGCAGAATATGTCCGTGTGCCTTATGCCAATCAGGGCCTGAATAAAATTCCCGATACAGTCACCGATGAACAGGCGCTTTTTGTCGGGGATATTCTTGCAACAGGCTATTGGGCGGCCGACATCTCTGAAATAGGCCATGAAGATACGGTCGTTATTATCGGCGGCGGCCCGACAGGACTTTGTACGCTGCTTTGTGTTATGTTGAAATGTCCGAAAACAATTATTTTATGTGAGACAGATCCGGCAAGAATTGATTTTGTTAAAGCGCATTATCAGGATATTCTTGTGATAAATCCAAACGAAACTGATGTGGAGACTTTTGTAAAAGCACACAGTGCCCACGGCGGCGCCGACAGGGTGTTTGAAGCCGC
>OLGO01002035.1_pt1 | contig 11148 bp, 9 predicted proteins | sample 1605861 | NCBI WGS metagenome assembly OLGO01 (sample SAMN03283253) | human gut metagenome | biome: human-associated habitat; material: feces | host: Homo sapiens | place: USA | collected 2013
CGGGCATGCCCGGCCCCTACGGACTGCTGTGAACGGGTTGCGGACGAGATGGAGAGCTGCCGTTAATCTCCCGGCCTTCGACAAACATTTTAAAAAGGAGCTGGTATTATGATTGCACAGCACTATAAAGATATGCTGGGCTCCAAGTCGGTTATCCGTCAGATTTCTGAATGGAGCACCGCCCGCGGCGCGGAGATCGGCTATGAGAACGTGTTCGATTACTCGCTGGGCAACCCGTCTGTCCCCTGCCCGCCGCAGTTCACCACAGCTTGCGCGGACCTGCTGGCCCACACCGACCCCGTCAGGCTGCATGGCTATACGCCGACGCTGACGCTGCCGTCCACCCGCAAGGCCGTGGCCGAAAGCCTGAACCGCCGGTTCGGCATGGACTACACCGCCGACCATATCTTTATGACGACGGGCGCGGCGGGTGCGCTGGCCCATGCTGTGCGCTGCGTCGGCGTGCCCGGGCAGAACATCGTAACGTTTGCGCCGTTCTTCCCCGAGTACAAGCCGTACATCGAGGGCGCGGGGCTTACCCTGCGCGTGACGCCGCCGCGGTGCGCGGACTTTCAGATCGACTTTGAGGCGTTCGCGCAGCTCGTGGACGAGAACACCGCCGCCGTGCTCATCAACAGCCCCAACAACCCCAGCGGCACCGCCTACAGCGAGGAGACTCTGCAGCAGCTGGCCGACTTTTTGACCCAGGCAAGCGCCAAATACGGCCACCACATCTTCCTGATTTCCGACGAGCCGTACCGCGAGATTTCGTTCGGCGGCAGGGTCACGCCCTACCCCGCAAAATTCTACGATGATACGCTCACCTGCTACTCCTTCTCCAAGAGTCTGAGCGTGCCGGGCGAGCGTATCGGCTATGTGGCCGCCAACCCGCGGTGCGAGGACGCCGCGTACATCGTGCCGATGTGCGGCCAGATCTCCCGCGGGACCGGCCACAACTGCCCGTCGTCCCTCATCCAGATGGCCGTCGAGCGCTGCCTTGACGTGACCAGCGACCTGTCCGTCTACGAGACGAACATGAACCTGATCTACGACGAGCTGATCGCGCTGGGCTTCACCGTCGTCAAGCCGGACGGCACGTTCTACATCTTCCCGAAGGCGCTGGAGGACGACGCAAAGGCGTTCTGCCAAAAGGCGCTGAAATATGACCTGGCGCTGGTCCCCGGTGACAGCTTCGGCTGCCCCGGCTACTTCCGCATGGCGTACTGCATCGAGACCGAAAAAGTCCGCCGCAGCTTTGCCGCGCTGGAGAAATTCGTGGCCGAGGAGTACGGCGTCACCAAACACTAAGGAGATTTTATGTCGATTCTACGCCGCATTTTTCCGCTTCTGCTGACGGCTGCGCTGCTGTGTGCCTGCGTGCAGATGCCCAACACCCCACAGGACGTGCTGCCCGCCACGACGCCGCAGCCCACGGCGGCCCCCGCCGCCACGCCGGAGACAAGCCCCACGCCGACGCCCGAGCCGACAGCGGCCCCCGCGATGGCGACGGCCACGAGCAACGCCACCAAGGACGCGCCGCAGATCAAGGACCCGACGACCTGGGACGACAACGCCGCAAAGACGCTGGCCGGGCTGAAAACGCAGTTTTCCGCCTACGGCCTGACGCTGGACGCGAAGGAGGGCTACCCCTACCTGCTGGCGGTCAACAACGCAGGCGGCGTGGTCACGGTCTACGCCGTGGATTCTGCCACAAAAAAGTACGCTGTGCCGTTCATGGCGATGGTGTGCAGCGGCGGCATGGACACCCCCACCGGGTATTTTTCGACCCCGGTGGACTACAGCTGGCGGCTGCTGATGGGCCCGAGCTACGGCCAGTACGCGACCCGCATCTATGACAGCTACCTGTTCCACAGCGTGCCCTACTACAGCCAGCACAAGGACGATGTGGAGTACGACGAGTTCAACCTGCTGGGCACCCGCGCCAGCTTGGGCTGCATCCGGCTGGCCGTGGTGGACGTGAAGTGGATCTACGACAACTGCCCGCTGGGCACGCCGGTCATCATCTACAACGACGCCGACGACCCAGGCCCGATGGGCAAACCCGGCACGATCTACACCGACCCCGCCGACACCGAGAAGCGCGGCTGGGACCCCACCGACCCCGACCCGGCCAACCCGTGGGACGATGCCTTTGAGAGCGGCACCGCCATCCGCAGCCAGGCCGCCTGGGACCAGTGGGAGGCCGAGCGCGAAAATTGGATGAGCAGCCTGACGCCCACCGATTTGCAGGGGTGGAGCACCGATTCCAAGATTGAGGGAACGCGCGGTTGATTTTTGCGCCGTAGGGGCCGGGCATGCCCGGCCCGGAGGTTTTCCGTTAGCAGACGCCACATCAGCGCCCTGTCTACCCGACGGAGGGGTCAAGACCCCTCCCTACAAAGCACCCGTGAACGTCAGCCCGTAGGGAGCGGTCTTGACCGCTCCGCGGCACGTTTCGGAAAATGCCTGTCAATCAAAAAGCACCTGCCTTTTTATCGAAGGCAGGTGCTTTTCTATTGCAATATCAGCTGAACATCACCACGTCCTGCGCGGGCTTTTCGCCCGGCTCGACGGAGATGGCGGTCAGGACAGGGCCGGTGGAATCGGGGGTCTGGCCCTTGTAGATGGGGTGGTACTTGACGTTGACCTTGGCCGTAATGTTGATCCAGCTGCGCTGCTCCAGCGACTTGTAATCGTCGTACTTGCAGGGCATACCCACAAACTGGATGTCCTGCACGCAGCAGGTCATGGCAAAGCGTCCGGGCACAAACGCGCCCTTGCCGGCCTGGGGGGTCTGGCAGACCTGAGCCAGATATTTGACCGTCTTGCCGTCATATTTCTTCGGGTCGTCCATGCAGTCCATGTACCATATACCGAAGCACTCCTCGGGGATCTCAATGACCGGCGCGTCCACGTCGAAGGGCAGCGGGTCGGGGATGTCGTCATAGGCGACGCTGCCGTCCTTGAACTCGTAGGCGATGTCGCAGCGGCGGCTGGCCTGGCGCACCAGCTTGTGGATGAGCTGGCGGCTCTCGTCGTCGTTGACAGCCTCGGCGCGGTTGACGACCAGCAGCTCACTGCCGCGCAGCTTGTCCAGCAGCAGGCTGCGCATGGCGCTGTCGCCCGCGTAGGTCTTGATGGTCGTACCGTCGGCGGTGGCCAGGCTCTGGTAGACGAGCCAGTTGTCGGGCAGGGCGTCGTACAGCTCCTGAATGAGCCACATACCGTTGTACTCGATGATGACGCGGCCGCAGCCGGACTTCTTTTCGAGCGCGGTCAGGTTCTCGGCGGTCAGCTCGCTCTTATCCTCGATCTGGGCAACGTGCACGCCGCCGAAGGCGAACTTGGACGGGTCGTACTCGATCTCGCCCTCCTCGCAGACCAGCAGCAGGGTCTTGTCGCCGGAGTCGAAGTTGGGGTCCTCCATCGTTTCCTGAATGAATTTCGTCTTGCCGCTCTCCAGCTGGCCGACGAAGAGATATACGGGGATTTGTTTAGGCATAGGGGACGTCCTTTCGGTTAGTAGCAGTCAAAGGCTTCTCCCCCGGGGGAGAAGCTGTCCGCGAAGCGGACTGATGAGGGGAGAGCTGATTGCGGCCTGTCATTCGTGGGCTGCTGCGGCAGGCTCGCCCCTCATCCGCCCTCGGTCGGGGCCTCGGGCACCTTCCCCCAAGGGGGAAGGCATTCTTATCAAACGTGGAACAATTCCGCGATCTCATGCTCCTTCAGCTGGGAGCCGATGACGCAGAGCTTGCCGGTGACGTCGGGGCCGCAGGTGCGGATCTCGTGCTCGCCGGGGACCATGTCGAACTCGTACCAGGTGTCGCCGCCGTCCACAATGCCCTTGGCGCGCAGGATCATGCCGTAAGCGCCCTCGTCCAGCGCGTGCAGGGCCTTGTCCAGATCCTCACGGCTGTATTTGTGGGCCGTCTCCTTGCCCCAGCTCGTGAACACCTCGTCGGCGTCGTGGTCGTGGTGGTGATGATGCCCGCAGGAGCAGACGCCGTGCTCGTCGTAGTGGTGCTCATGGTGATGCTCGTGCTCGTCCTCGTCGTCGTGGTGATGGCAGCAGTCGTGGTCCTGGTCATCGTCATCATGGTCGTGATGGTGATGCTCGTGCTCGTCCTCATCATCGTCTTCGTCGTGATGATGGTGGCAGCAGCAGTCGTGGTCGTGCTCGTCCTCATCGTGGTCGTGATGGTGATGGTGGTGGTGCTCGTGCTCATCCTCGTCGGCATGGGCCACGTTGGCGGCGCGGGCCTCGGTCAGCAGCTCGGCGACGAGGTCGCGCTTGCCGTCCATGACGGAGACGATCTGTGCGCCGGTCAGGACGGTCCAGTCGGTGGTGACGATGGTGGCGGTGGGGTTCTTCTCGGCCAGCAGGGCGACGGCGGCAGCGACCTTCTCCTCACTGGCGTTGCCGGTGCGGCTCAGGATGATGCAGGACGCATGGCTGACCTGGTCGTCATAGAACTCACCGAAGTTCTTCATATACATCTTGACCTTGTTTACGTCGGCGACGGTGACAAAGCTGTTCAGGATGACGGGCAGATCCTCGGCGACGCCCTCGACGGCGCGGGTCACGTCGGACAGCTTGCCGACGCCCGACGGCTCAATGAGGATGCGGTCCGGGTGGTAGGTCTCGACGACCTTCTTCAGTGCCTCGCGGAAATCACCGACCAGGCTGCAGCAGATGCAGCCGGAGTTCAGCTCATTGACCTGAATGCCGGCCTCGCGCATGAAGCCGCCGTCGATGCCGATCTCGCCGAATTCGTTCTCGATCAGGACGATCTGCTCACCGGCGAAGGCCTCCTTGATGAGCTTTTTGATAAGGGTGGTCTTGCCGGCGCCGAGGAAGCCGGAGAAAATGTCGATTTTGGTTTTCTTTTCAGCCATAGTTGGGTACCTCTATTCAAGATATGTTCAGATGTTCAGTTGGTTGGCAATCTATTACACTAACTGCTAATACTATTATAACAAACGCGTCAAGGGGTTTTGCGCCATTTTGCGCGGGAAATTTTGAATTTTTTGCAAAATTTATTGGATTTGGGCAGCACTGTAGGGGGCGGACATGTCCGGCCCGGGGGTCGGCGCGGCCACCCTTTAATGGGCAATTGCCTTTAATGCTGCAGGCCGGGCATGCCCGGCCCCTACCGCGCGGCTGCCACCGGCTGCCTCGGAGGGGGCAAGACCCCTCCCTACGGGCTATCGTTCACGGGTGCTTTGTAGGGAGCGGTCTTGACCGCTCCGCCGGGTAGGCAGACGTTAGCGGGTTGGCCCGTAGGGGCGGCATACATGCCGCCACGCCCGCCCCCTACGGCGCGCCGCATTTTTGTATGTGCCCCCGGGCGCAAACTCCACCTTTTTTATTATCTATTATCTATTTATTATTTGCAGCATTCGTGGTATGATATACCTAACCCCAATATCTATCACAAAAAGGAGCGATCCATTTTGACTACCAATGAAAAAATCGCCGCGCTGCGTGCCACTGCCAAAGCGGCGGGCGCGGACGGCGTGCTCATCATGACCAGCGACCCCCATTGCAGCGAGTACCTGCCCGGCTATTATAACGCTCTGCCGTGGTTCTCCGGCTTCATCGGCGAGAACTCGACCCTCGTTGTGACTCAAGACCGCAGCGCCCTGTGGTGCGATGGCCGCTTCTACGTGCAGGCCGACAAGCAGCTGGCCGGCAGCGAGATCGAGTGCATGCACGCGGGCTCCGCGGGCGTGCCCACCGTGGCCGAGTACCTTGAGAGCCACTTTGCGGACGGCCAGACCCTGCTGCTGGACGGCAGCTGCGTGCCCGCCACGATTGCCAAGGAGTACATCGACGCATTGGCCAAGAAGGGTGCCTCCCTCAAGAGTCAGGACGTGGCCAGCCCGATCTGGGACGCCACCGGCGAGCGCCCGGCCCTGCCCGACACCCCCTGTGAGCTGCTGACCCCGGCCCAGACCGGCGCGACTGCCGCGGACCGCATCACCATGGTGCGTGCCGAGCTGCAGAAGGCCGGTGCCACTGCACTGGCCGTGACCGGTCTGGACTGCGTGGGCTGGCTGCTGAACCTGCGCGCCCGCGACCTGCCCTGCACCCCGCTGGCCGTCGCCTACGCGCTGGTCACGATGGACGCCTGCACGCTGTTTATCGCGCCGGGCCGCCTGTCCGACGCCGACGCCGCCACGCTGGCCGAGAGCGGCGTGACGCTGCGCGGCTACGAGGAAATTATCGACGCCGTCCACGCCCTGCCCGCCGACGAGGTGTTCCTGGTAGACGAGAAGGCCACCAACTACGCCCTGTACGAGGCCCTGACCGCCCACAAGACCGTGGCCGGTGCCGACCCGATTTTTGCCCTGAAGGGCATCAAGAACGAGACCGAGCTGAAGAACATCCGCGAGTGCCATATCCGCGACGGCGTCGCCGTGGTGCGGTTCCAGATGGATCTGGAAAAGGCGCTGGCCGAGGGTAAGCAGCTGACCGAGATCGACATCGACACGATGCTGCAGAAGCGCCGCGCCGAGATGCCCGGCTACTTTGAGGACAGCTTCTCCACGATTGCGGCCTACGGCGCCAACGCCGCCATGATGCACTACCACGCCGAGGGCGACGTGAACAGCGTCATCGAGCCGCGCGGCTTCCTGCTGGTGGACAACGGCGGCCAGTACGACTGCGGCACCACCGACATCACCCGCACCTACCCCGTCGGCCCGCTGACCGACAACGAGCGCCGCTATTACACCTGGGTGCTGCAGAGCCACATCGACATGGCCCGCGCGGTGTTCCTGGACTACTGCACCGGCTTTGCACTGGATACCTTTGCCCGCGGCCCGGTCTGGGCGCACAAGGTCAACTACCGCTGCGGCACCGGCCACGGCGTCGGCTTTATCTCTGGCGTGCACGAGGGCCCGCAGAGCCTGCGCCCGAACAACCCCGTGATTTTTAAGCCCGGCATGACCATCACCGACGAGCCGGGCATCTACGAGACCGACGAGGTCGGCATCCGCATTGAGAACGAGCTGGAGTGCATCGACCTGGGCGAGAACCAGTACGGCCACTGGCTGGGCTTTGCGCCTTTGACGCTGGTGCCCATCTCCACCGAGCCGGTCCTTGTGGACGAGCTGAGCCGCGACCAGATCAACTGGCTGAACGACTACCACGCCCACGTCTACGAGATGCTCAGCCCCCGCCTGAACGAGAACGAGAAGGTCTGGCTGAAGGAGAAGTGCGCGGCGATTGGCAGATAAACAGCTGACAGGTGTTTATCTTTTATATTCCTGTAGGGGCCGGACATGTCCGGCCCGCAACATAAACCGGAAAGCAGGTGCTTGCCGGTAAGCTGCGGGCCGGCCATGCCCGGCCCCTACGCATCAACAATGTTTTACCATGCAATAACGGCACACGTCCCCGGAACGGTCAAGACCGTTCCCTACAAAGCACCCGTGGACCCCGATCTGTAGGGAGGGGTCTTGACCCCTCCGCAGCTGCCGTTTGCCATTGTGACGCAGTAGGGGCCGGACATGTCCGGCCCGCAACATAAACCGCAAGCAGGTGCTTGCCGGTAAGCTGCGGGCCGGGCATGCCCGGCCCCTACAGAGCGGCATACTCAATGGCTATTTATTTCTCGCACGCGCCGTCGTTGCCCTCACCACACCCGTCGCAGTCACTCTCAAACCGGACGGCGTTCTTCGCCAGCTCGGGGTCAAGGCGCTGGGCGACCTGCATCATCAGGGCGCACTCCATCCGCTTGCGGAACACCTTGCAGCCGTACTCATAAGTGCCGTGGATGTCGCCGGTAGCGTGCAGGGCGTTGGCCGCGCAGCCGCCCGCGCAGTACAGGCGTGCCCAGCAGTCCTTGCAGTCGGGGCGGGCATAGACGTTGCACAGCTTGAACTCGTCGCGCAGGGCGGTGTTGGTCACGCCGTCCCAGACGTTGCCCAGCTTGTACGCCGGGTCGCCGACAAACTGGTGGCAGGGGTACAGGTCGCCCCAAGGGGTCACGGCCATGTACTCGGTGCCGGAGCCGCAGCCCGAAATGCGCTTGTAGATGCAGGGGCCGTGCTTGAGGTCCAAAATATAATGATAGAACGTGATCGGCTTGCCGGCCTTCTGGCGGCGCAGCATGTCGTTGGCCAGCAGCTCATACTGGTCGAACAGCTTGGGCAGGTCCTCCTCGGTCAGGGCCTCGGGGGAGTCCGGCGGGGCGACAACCGGCTCCATGGACAGCTCGGTAAAGCCGAGGTCGTCGGCCATGTGGAACAGGTCCTTCGTAAAATCAACGTTGTGATGCGTAAACGTGCCGCGCATATAGTAGCCCTGGCCGCCGCGCGCCTTGACGAGCTTCTGGAACTTGGGCACAATGCGGTCATAGCTGCCGTTGCCCGCGAGGTCAACGCGGAAGCGGTCATTGACCTCCTTGCGGCCATCCAGCGACAAAACAACGTTGTGGCATTCTTTATTGCACCAGTCGATGACCTCATCCGTGATGCCGATGCCGTTGGTCGTCATCGTGAAGCGGAAGTTTTTGTTGTACTTTTTCTCGATGCTGCGTGCATAGGCAACCAGCTGCTTGCAGACCTCAAAGTTCATCAGCGGTTCGCCGCCGAAGAAATCGACCTCGAGGTTGCGGCGGGTGCCGGAGTTTTCGATGAGGAAATCCAGCGCGCGCTTGCCGGTCTCGAAGCTCATGAGACCGGCCTCGCCGTGGAACTTGCCCTGCGCGGCGAAGCAGTAGCTGCAATTCAGGTTGCAGGTGTGGGCGACGTGCAGGCAGAGCGCCTTGACCACATTAGAACGGTTTTTAAAGTCAAAGGCGTGGTCGGCGTAGGCGTCGGGCGCAAACAGCTGGCCCGCGGCGGTCAGCTCGTCGATGTCGTCGAGCACGTCGCTGATGTCGGCGGCGGTCACATCGGCGCGGTTCGCGTACTTTTTGGCGAGGGCTGTAGCAGCCTGCTCCCGGCTGCTGCCTTGGTCGATCAGGGCGATGGCGTCATAGGCGACGTCATCCACCGCATGCACGCTGCCGCTGTAGACATCCAGCACAATGTTGTAACCGCTTAATTTGTATTGATGGATCATGGTTTTCTCCGTTTTGTTATGGTGCAATGCGGCGGACAGCCACGGGCGGATATGGAATCCGCCCCTACGGCATTTCCCTTGTAGGGGCGCATTCTATATGCGCCCGCCGCACCCTTTGTATCATAGAAAATGCCGGGCTGCCACACGGCATCCCGGCATCAAAGCCAGCAAAAATTACTTGTCGGTCTTCTCGCAAGGCTGGTTGGCAATGCCGCAGCTGGTCTTGCAGGCGCTCTGGCAGGAAGTCTGGCACTCGCCGCAGCCGCCGTTCAGCAGGCTCTTAGCCATGTCGCGGGTCTCGAGAGTCTGGATGTGCTTCATAAAACAGTCACCCCTTTATACATTTTAGAATTATTATTATTGTACACGGAAATCCGCGGTTTGTCAATAGGGGCGGAAGGGAAAACAACAGACAGCGGGAGGCCCGTCGGAACCCTTCCGGCCTGCGCTGCGCGCGGCCACCTCCCCTGATGGGGAGGCTTTATTCGGGCATGCGCCCGCGAAAGGCTCCCCATCAGGGGAGCTGGCCGCGAAGCTGGCCTGAGGGGTTCCGACGGGCCTTGCCGCTGCCTCCCTTTATAAATTACAAAACCGCAATCTCCTCCGGCCCGCTGCCGCCCGTATGCTTCAGCGCGGTTCCGGCCTGCTCCAAGGCACGGCAGGCCGTCACCAGCTCTGCTGTCACTTCCTCGCCCGGTGCCACCAGCGGCACGCCGGGGGGATAGGCCCAGAGATACTCCGCGGCGGTCTCCCCCACCGCGTCCCGCATCCTTACGGCCCGCGCGGGGCGCAGCAGCGCCTCGGCAATCGTGCAGCGGGCCGCGCCGGGGGCTGGCAGAATATGCCGCGGGGCCGCGGGCGGGGCCGCCGTTTTGTCCCAGGCGTGCAGCACATCGGCCAGCCGTTCCAGCGCGTCGGCGTCGTCGCAGGGGCTGGTCATGGCCAGCACGTTCGGGCCGCAGACCATCTCGGGCTCAAAGCCGTCGGCCCGCAGGTACGCCGCCCCCGCCGCGCCGATTTGCAGCAAAATTTTGCCGCTGTCATGCGCAAAAAGGTCAGGATGCACCGTCAGTGCGTCCGCGCCGCAGCACAGTATTTTTGTATTTTTCAGATCCCGCACCGCCGCGTCAAAGGCATCCAGCCGGGCGCGCCACGCGGCAAAGGCGGCCTCTCCCTCGTCGGCCAGCCAGCGGGTGCAGCCGTCCAGACTGACCATGAGCGGGTAGCTCGGTGAGCTCGTCTCGAACACGTCCAGCTGGCGCTCGACCTCGGCAGGGTCGGCCAGATCGCCGTTCAGCTGCAAAAACGCGGTCTGGGTCAGGCTGGGCAGCGTCTTGTGGGCGCTCTGCACGACCAGATCGGCCCCTGCGGCTACGGCCCCGCCGCGCCAGCCGTACCGGGCGGCAAAGGGCAGGTAGTGCGCACCGTGGGCCTCGTCCACCAGCAGCGGCACGCCGCGGGCGTGGCAGATTTCCGCGATAGTACGTATATCGCTCAAAACACCCTCATAAGTCGGGCTGGTCAGGATCACGCACCGGGCGTCGGGCGCAGCGTCCAGCGCGGCGGCCACATCGGCGGGGCGCACACTGCCGTAGATGCCAAACTGCGGGTCCACGGGCGGCGTGAGCCAGCGGGCCGTCAGCTGCCCCAGCTCAATCGCGTGGTAGACGGCCTTGTGGCAGTTGCGCGCCGCAATGACCGTGCTGCCGAACGGTGCCAGTGCGCGGATGCCCGCCAGAAGGCCGACGGTGGACCCGCCGACGAGGTACCAGCACCGCCGCGCGCCGTACAGCGCCGCCGTGCGGGCCATGGCGTCGGCCAGAATGCCGTCCGCGTCGTGCAGGTCGTCCGCGCCGTCGATCTCGGTCAGGTCCCAGGCATAGCAGCCCAGCCCCGGTGCGGGCGGCACCCGCCGCTTATGCCCGGGCATATGCAGCGGGTAACGCGCCGCGGAGAGGGTTTCCAATTGTTGATGCAGCGTTGATTTTGTCATATTTTTATACTTTTTATAAATAAGTGCAAGCTAAAAAGCCTCCCCTTTGAGGGGAGGTGTCCGCGGGGCGGAGGGGTGGGCG
>OLGO01002046.1_pt1 | contig 11118 bp, 11 predicted proteins | sample 1605861 | NCBI WGS metagenome assembly OLGO01 (sample SAMN03283253) | human gut metagenome | biome: human-associated habitat; material: feces | host: Homo sapiens | place: USA | collected 2013
GGACGTATTCACCGCCAACTTCCCGGACCTCTCCGGCTCGGGCTACTGCACCGCCTCCAGCAACGGCTTCTGCGTCTTTGACAACGGGGATCAGGCCAAAATTCAGGCCGCCAAGGATTTCATCCGCTTCCTCTACACGGATGAGGAGGTGATGAAGTACACCCTGGGCACGCTGCCGGTCAACCAGTCCATCGTGGAGCGGTACGGGGACGAGATCTGGATGCTGCGGGCCTACGGGGAGAACACGCCCAACACGGTGGACAATATTCGGAGCAGCCTCAACTGGCAGGGCGTCCGGGATGTGTTCTATCCCAACATCCGGGACCTGCTGATGGGGACAAAGACGCCGGAGCAGGTGGCCGAGGTGCCGGGCAGCTTTACTGGCCAATACCTCAAGCCCTTGCTGGAAAAGGACGCGAAACTCCGCGCAGAGGGCAAATAAAGCAGTATAAAACAGAGCCGCAGTCTCCCAAAAGACTGCGGCTCTGTTGTTTGCAAAAGTTTCAGATAGAACAAAAAGCTCTTCAGTCTCTCGACTGAAGAGCTCTGGTCCGAGTGGCGAGAATCGAACTCACGGCCTCTTGAACCCCATTCAAGCGCGCTACCAAAACTGCGCTACACCCGGTTATCATCCGTTGCCTCCCTACCGAAGCACCGGCGACATAAGATATTATACTCGGATAAGGCAGTCTTGTCAACAGATTTTTGTAATTTTTTTGGACTTTTTTGAAGAAAGTATGATTTTGACGGTGATGAGCTGCTTTGCATCGTACTAATTCCTCCCGCCGTCGCATAAATTTCTTCCAAATGGCTTTCAAATGGGAAGAGAGGGGAGAGCATTTTGGCAAAGCAGGAACGAATCGAGCAGGCGGCAGTCTGCCGCGAGATAGGAGCCCGCACCGGCGGCGACATCCTCATTGGCGTGGTGGGGCCGGTGCGCACGGGCAAGAGCACCCTCATCAAGCAGTTTATGGAAAAGCTGGTGCTGCCCGCCATCGGCCCGGAGGACGCGAAGCTCCGCGCCCGCGATGAGCTGCCCCAGTCGGCGGCGGGGCGCACCATCATGACCACAGAGCCCAAGTTCATCCCGGAGGCGGCGGTGCCGCTGGCGCTGGAGGGCGGGGGAGAGTGCAGCATCCGGCTCATCGACTGCGTGGGCTACATGGTGGAGGGGGCCATGGGCCACGAGGAGAATGACAAGCCCCGGATGGTCAAAAGCCCCTGGTTCGACGAGGAGATCCCCTTCGACCTCGCTGCCGAGACCGGCACCCGCAAGGTCATCCGGGACCACTCCACCATCGGCATCGTCGTCACCACCGACGGAACCATCAGCGAGATACCCCGCGAAAACTACATCCCGGCAGAAAAGCGGGTCATCGACGAGCTGGAAGCGCTGGGCAAGCCCTTCGTCATCCTGCTCAACAGCACCCACCCCGACGCCCCCGAGACAAGAGCGATGGAGGCGGAAATGGAAGAGAGCTATGGCCGGACCGTTCTGCCTGTGAGCTGCCTCGACCTCGACGAGGCGCAGCTGGGCGAAATTTTGCAGAAGGTGCTCTACGAGTTCCCGGTGCGGGAGCTGGATTTCGCCCTGCCCCGCTGGGTGACGATGCTGGACAAAGGCCACTGGCTCCAGACCGAGGTATACACAGCGGCCATGCAGCTCTCCGAGAAAATTTCCCGGATGAAGGATATCTCCGACTCCGGCCGGGCGGCGCTGGACTGCGAGGCGGTGGAAAATGCTGCTCTCAGCGGGATGAACCTCGCCGACGGTGTGGTCCGCATCACGGTGCTGCTCAAACCCGAGGTGTTTTATAAGGTGCTCAGTGAGCAGACGGGCCTCGAAATCGGCGACGAAGCCGGGTTGATGCCCTGCATCATCGAGCTGGCCAAAGCCAAGCGTGCCTACGAGAAGATACGCAGTGCGATGGAGCAGGTGGAGGCCACCGGCTACGGCATCGTGATGCCGTCCATCGACGAGCTTTCGCTGGAACAGCCCGAGATCGTCCGGCAGGGCGGGCGGTACGGCGTCCGTCTCGAGGCCAGTGCGCCGTCCATCCACATGATGAAGGCGGTCATCCACACTGAGCTGAGTCCCATCGTGGGAACGGAGAAGCAGAGCGAAGACCTCGTGCAGAGCCTTTTGAAGGATTTCGAGGACGACCCCGTCCGCCTGTGGGAGTCGAACATCTTCGGCAAGAGCCTCCACGAGCTGGTCAACGACGGCCTGCAGAACAAGCTACTCCATATGCCGCAGGAGGCCCGGGGCCGTTTGCAGGAGACGCTGGAACGGGTCATCAACGAGGGCTGTACCGGACTCATCTGTATCTTGATCTGACAAAAAGTCCGCTGCACGAAACCAACGTGCAGCGGACTTTTGTGTTATTTCTCTTCTTCGGTCAATTTGGTGATGAGCATCTGGTAAATTTCATTGCCCTTCAAAATGAACTGCTTTTTTACCATCTCAGCGCTCAGCCGGTCGGGAGTGCCGATGTCCAGACAGAACAGCTCGCTGTCCAGCGCCTTCACCTGACAGCGCACGGAGCAATGGCCGTCGGCCTTTTCGCTGATGCGGGCGCTGTACTCGGCTTCCTTGCGCGCCCAGGTCTGGCTGCGCAGCACGGCGGCGACCGCCTTTTCCCGCACACTGCGGGGCAGGTCGTAGGCCAGCTCCTGCGCCACTTTCCGGCCCTTGTCGGTGATGGTGTACCGGTCGCCGTCCGCCGTCACGAGCTGCTGCCGGGCGATGTCGTCCAGGCAGGAGCCGATCTCAAAATAATTCACCAGTGCCTCTTCCATCAGGGCGTTTTCGATCTCCGTCCGTGTGATAGGCCCGGCGTTCTTGACAAGATAACACAGCAGCAATCGTATCTCGGTGCTGTTGGTCAGCCCACCGGGACGCACACCGGCGGTAAAAGCATCGTTGGCGGCCATTGTTACTCCCATCTCCCGTGTTCTATAGTATTAACTATAGTATAAAGGGTTTCACGCCGGATTGCAAGCCATGACCGAAAAATCCGTCTCGATGCGCTTGTGGCTCTCGGGGGTGGAGTAGAGCCAGTGGTCGAGGTGGCCCTCGGTGATGAAGTACCGCAGCTCGAAGCGGTGGCTCTGGCTGAGGGCGTGGTTGACGATGACGAGCTTTATCTTCATCTTCTCGGGCAGGATGTTCTTGATGTAGACGCTCACGGCCTGCCCGGGGCGCAGGTCGGGGCAGCTCTCGGCGAGGCCCGCGAGGTTGGGCGCGATCTCGATGAAGGTGCCGTACTCCTCCACGCTCCGCACGATGCCCACCACCGTTTCGCCCACTGTAAAGGCGGCAGCGTTCTCGGCCCAGGTACCCAGCAGCTCCCGGATGGTCAGCACGAACCGCCCCTGTGCGTCCCGGCTCTTGATGGCGCAGAGTATCTGCTGCCCTACGCTGACCCTGTCGGCAGGGGAGGAGATACGGCTCACCGACATACAGTCGATGGGCAGAAGGGCGCTGATGCCGCAGCCTACGTCACAGAACGCGCCGAAGGGCTCGATGTGGGTCACGATGCAGGGCAGGATGTCGCCGGGCTGGAGCTGGTCGAGGTATTCGGCCTTACACATCCGCTGGGCTTCAGCGCGGGAGAGGCGGTAGACAGTCTGTCCGTTTTCGTCGGTGTCGATGCCCTCGATGACAAAGCAGGTGGGCCGGCCTACCCGCGTCAGTACGGCGATGTCCCGTACGCTGCCGGTGTCGGCCCCGTCGGCGCACTGCCCGAAGGGCATTACAGCCCGGCAGCCGCCCAGCTCGAACCGGAGCTGACGCTGGGTGTCGAAGGCCAGCGCCGTGCTCTGCAAGATCTCGCGGCTGGCCATCGCAGCCCGCAGTTCGGCGGCGCTCAGGCGGGAAGCATTGCGGTAGTTGTTTTCGGTACGAAACGCTTGCATCATCTTTCATTCCTCTTTCTCTGTTTTTTTGGGTAGCATTGCAGCTATAAAAGAAGCTGCTTTCGTAAGCAGGGTGCGCCGAATGGCGAGAATTTTTGTCAGCAAACAAGGCGATTTTCCGCAGCAATCCTGACGGATTGCAAGGGAAAGCAACGCAGTGTGCTGGCAAAAAGACCGCTCAAGCGGTGTGCAATGCTTATGAAAGTGGCTTCTAAACCATATGCAGCTGCATTTGCATTTTATACGAGTTTGGATTATACTATAGATGTGTGTCTCTCTTTTGGACACACGGCCTGTACTATCAATGTGCAGACAGGAGGGATTCAATATGGATATTGCAGTCGGCGATACCATCCTCACCCGCAAACAGCACCCCTGCGGAGCAGCAAGCTTCGAGGTGCTGCGGGTGGGCATGGATTTCAAGATCCGCTGCACGGGCTGTGGCCGCGAGGTCATGCTGCCCCGGGCGAAGATCGAGAAGAACATCAAAAAGGTCATCAAACCGGGCCAGGAATAGCCCGGCGGCACAGCACATTCAGAAACTGTTTTGTAAGGAGAACTGCCTGATATGCCGAATCTGACTTCCCAAATGGAGGCCGTCTGCCGCCGGTTCGAAGAACTTTCTATCCGTCTCAATCAGCCCGAAACTGCCGCCGACCCGGCGCAGTTCCGCCGCCTGATGCAGGAGTACCATGAAGCACAGCCGGTGGTGGACGCTTACCACGCCCTCACCACTGCGCAGGACCACCTGGCACAGGCGAAAGCCCTGCTGGAAGGGGACGAGCCCCTCGACGCGGACTTTAAGGCTATGGTACAGCAGGAACTGAGCGAAAAAAGTCAGGATGTGGCAGAGCTGGAAAATAATCTCAAAATTTTGCTGCTGCCGAAGGACGCAAACGACGAGAAAAGCGTCATCATGGAGATACGCGCCGGTGCCGGCGGCGAGGAAGCTGCGCTGTTCGCCCACAGCCTCGTGCGGATGTACACCATGTACGTCCAGAGCCGGGGCTGGGAGATGGAGCTGCTGAACCTCAACGAGACGGAGCTCGGCGGAACCAAGGAAGCCGTCTTTGCGGTCAATGGCCGGGGCGCCTACAACCGCCTCAAGTACGAGAGCGGCGTCCACCGGGTGCAGCGTGTACCCGAGACGGAGACGCAGGGCCGTATCCACACCTCGACGGCTACCGTGGCCGTGATGCCGCAGGCCGAAGAGGTGGACTTTGCGCTGGACATGAAGGATCTGCGCATCGACACCTTCCGCTCTTCGGGTGCGGGCGGCCAGCACATCAACAAGACGTCCAGCGCCATCCGCGTCACCCACATCCCCACCGGAACCGTGGTCGAGTGCCAGAACGAGCGCAGCCAGTTCCAGAACAAGGACAAGGCTCTGGAGATCCTGCGCAGCCGCCTGCTGGCCCAGAAGCAGAAGGAGCAGCAGGACGCCATCAACGCCGACCGCGCCGGTCAGGTGGGAACAGGGGACCGCAGCGAGAAGATACGCACCTATAACTTCCCGCAGGACCGCTGCACCGACCACCGGATCGGCCTGACGGTACACAACCTCGACAAGATCATGGACGGCGATCTGGACGACATCATCGACGCCCTCGCCACCCGTGAGCAGGCCGAGAAACTGCAAAAACTAAACGCATAAACTTGCGCAGAATGCGCACGAAAAGCTGTAAAGAATGATTACTTTACAGAAGAAAAGAGCGATGATTCGTATGAGTATCAATACTGAAGTCCGCCCGGCTGACACGGAGGGCATTGCCCGCGCAGCCGAGCTTCTGCGGCAGGGCGAGCTGGTAGCCCTGCCCACCGAGACGGTCTACGGCATCGCGGCCGATGCCCGCAACGGCGAGGCCGTGAGCAAGATCTTTGTGGCGAAGGGACGTCCGCAGGACAATCCCCTCATCGTCCACGTCACAGGCCCTGAGATGCTGCACGGCCTCGTCAGCGAAGTGCCGGAACGCGCCCAGCTGCTGATGGCGGCGTTCTGTCCCGGCCCGCTGACCATCATCATGCCCCGCGGTCCCGAGGTGGCAGCGGAGTGCTGTGCCGGTCTGGACACCGTGGGCATCCGGATGCCCAGCCACCCGGTGGCACGGGCCGTCATCGAGGCCAGCGGCTGCGCCTTTGCGGCCCCGTCGGCCAACCTCTCCGGCAAGCCCAGCCCCACCAACGCACAGGACGTCTTTACCGATATGGATGGCCGGCTGCCCCTCATTCTGGACGGCGGCGAGTGCGACTGGGGCGTGGAGTCCACCGTCGTGTCGGTGGTGGGCGAAAAGCCCACTCTGTTCCGCCCCGGCCACATCACGCTGGAAGACCTCGAGCGTGCGCTGGGCGAGGAAGTGGAAGTTTCCAAGGCCATCCTCGAGAAGCTGCCGGAGGGCGCGGTCGTCCGCAGCCCCGGCATGAAGTATAAGCACTACGCCCCCAAGGCGGATGTGACCCTTCTGGACGGCACCTTCGAGCAGTTCAAAGCCTATGTGGATGCCCACGCCGCCGAGAATCCCAGCTGCCTCTGCTTTACCGGCGAGGCCGAAAAGCTGGGCGTACCCTGTGTGGAGTATGGCCGGGAGGGCGACGGAGCCGACCAGGCAAAGCATATCTTCCGCTCCCTGCGTGCGCTGGATGAGCAGGGCGATGCGGTGGTCTACGCCCGCTGCCCCCAGAAAGACGGCCTGTCCATGGCCGTCTATAACCGCCTCATCCGTGCGGCCGCGTTCCGGGTGATAAAGCTATGATGACGCTGGGCATCACCGGCCGCAGCGGCTGCGGCAAATCGACGGTCACGGCGGTGTTCGCGGCCCGGGGCATCCCGCTGGCAGACGCCGACCAGCTCTCCCGCGAGATCCTGCTTCCGGGTTCACCGCTGCTGCCCCAGCTGGCTGAGCGCTTCGGGGCAGATATTATAAAGGAAGACGGCACCCTTGACCGCCGCCTGCTGGCCGACCGCGCCTTTGCAACGCCCGAGGGGAAAGCTGCGCTCGACGCGCTGACCCACCCGGAGATCGTCCGACGCATCCGCGCCGCCAAACAGGCCGCGCAGCAGGCGGGGGCGAAGCTCTTTGTGCTGGACGGCGCGGTCATCATCGGCACGGCGGCAGAGGCCGAGTGCGACAAGCTCTGCGTGGTCACGGCACCGTTTGAAGTCAGCGTGGAGCGCATCGCGGCCCGGGACGGCATCTCGCCCGAGATGGCCGCCCGCCGTCTCAACGCCCAGACGCCGGAGGCTGTGCTGACCGCCAGGGCAGACTACATTCTGCCCAACACCTCCACCCGTGAGGCGCTGGCGAAGGCAGCAAACGAGCTCTGTGACGCTCTCATCGGGGAGGGATGCTGCGCTTGAAAACGCTGTTCCGACTGCTGCGCAGACTGGTGGTGCTGGTCTGCATCGCGGCAGTGCTCCTGATGGCTCTGCCGCCCCTCGCCCGGGAGGCCGATCGGCTGCTCTACCCCCGCAAATACAGCCGGCAGGTGGAGCAGTGGGCCGCAGAATACGAGCTCGACCCGCTGCTGGTCTATGCGTTCATCCGCACGGAGAGCGGCTTCGACCCCGCCGCCACTTCCAGCGTGGAGGCCCGGGGGCTGATGCAGATGACCGAGGAGACCTTTATCTGGCTGCGCAGCAAGATCGCACCGGACGAAGGACTGCTCTTTGCAAATCTCTACGACCCGGAGACCAGCATCCGGTTCGGATGCTATTACCTGCACCTGTGCATGGAGCGCTACAACGGCGATGTTGCCACTGCCGCTGCCGCTTATCACAGCGGGTGGGGCACGGTAGATGCTCTTTTACAGATGGAAGAGCACTCCGCAGACGGCGAAACGCTGCAGGGCTTTCCCTATAACCAGATGAACCACTACGTAAAAAAGATCACTTCCTGCTATGCGCGGTATCAGCGTATCTATGCAGAAAGCTGAGAGGAGATAAGGAACATGAGCGAGAAACTTACCGCAAAGCAGGCTGCCGAACAGCTGCTTTACAAGCCGGAGTACGCTGCCGACAAGAGCGCCGACGTGAAGGAGAAGGCTGCAGCCTTTGCCGAAGGCTACAAAGCCTTCCTGAACGCTGCCAAGACCGAGCGCGAAGCTGCCGCCGCCAGCGAAAAGCTGCTGCTGGAGGCCGGTTACGAAAAGTTTGAGCCGAAAAAGACCTATGCCCCCGGCCAGAAGATCTACTTTGTGCAGGAACACAAGGCGGTGGTGGCCGCTACCATCGGCCGGAAATCTTTTGAGGAGGGCTTCCGTCTGGTGATCGCCCACATCGACAGCCCCCGTCTGGACCTGCGCCCGAACCCGCTGTACGAAGCAGACCACCTCAGCTACTTCAAGACCCACTATTACGGCGGCATCCGCAAGTACCAGTGGGGCACCATGCCGCTGGCCATCCACGGCGTGTTCACCCGTGCCGATGGCTCCAGCGTGTCCTTTGCAGTGGGTGAGGACGAGAACGACCCCGTGTTCTGCATCACCGACCTGCTGCCCCATCTGGGTGCCGAGCAGAACGACCGCAAGCTCAGCGAGGGCATCAAGGCCGAAGAGCTGAACGTGCTCATCGGCTCCGACGCTGTGGAGGATGCCGACATCAAGGAGGCCGTCAAGCTGAACACCCTGATGCTGCTGCACGAAAAGTACGGCATCACCGAGCGGGACTTCACCCGCGCTGAGATCGAGGTGGTGCCCGCCCATAAGGCCCGGGACGTGGGCTTTGACCGCTCCATGGTGGGCGGCTACGGTCACGATGACCGGGTGGACGCATACCCCGCCCTTATGGCCGAGATCGAGACGAAAGATCCTGTGCACACCACCGTCTGCGTGCTGACCGATAAGGAAGAGATCGGCTCCGACGGTGTGACCGGTATGCAGAGCATGTATGTATTCCACTTTATGCAGCTGCTGTGCCGCGCCGCCGGTCAGGACGACATCCTTGCCTTCCAGAACAGCGTGTGTCTCTCCGCCGATGTGACCGCTGCCTACGACCCGTCCTGGGCAGGTGCCTTCGAGCCGCAGAACGGTACTTACGCAGGCCGCGGCGTGGCCTTCTTCAAGTACACCGGCAGCCGCGGCAAGAGCTCTGCCAGCGATGCTTCCGCTGAGCTGGTAGGGGATATCACCCGCCTGCTGGATGCCAACGGCGTGGCATGGCAGATCGGTGAGCTGGGCCGTCTGGATCTGGGCGGCGGCGGCACCATTGCCAAGTACGTGGCCAACCGGGGCATCCCGGTGCTGGACATCGGCGTGCCGGTGCTGTCCATGCACTCGCCCTTCGAGGTCATCCACAAGACCGACCTGTACATGGCTTACCGCACCTTCTCGCTGTTCTGCCAGAACGCGGAATAAGATTTGGCCCCGGAATGCCCGCAGCAGCAGGTTTTCCGGGGCTTTTTTTGAAAAAAACTTGACCTTCAAGTGTCTTTAAGGTGTAATGTGAGTGCGGAGGTGAAGCAAATGAACATCAAACAGGCTTCGAAACAGAGCGGGGTGTCTGCCCCCAATATCCGCTTCTATGAAAAAGAAGGACTTCTGAATCCCGCCCGGCTGCCTGGCAACGACTACCGTGATTACACGGAACAGGACATCCGCACTCTCCGGTTCATCCGGATGCTGCGGATGCTGGATGTGCCGCTTCCGGTCATCCGATCCGTGCTTGCAGGCGATGCATCGCTGGGGAGTGTCCTGCGGGAGCAAAAGACCGCACTGGAACAGCGCGCAAAGCAGCTGGAAGGGGCGGCGCGTTTTTGTGCAGAACTGGCCCGGCAGGACCCGTCTGTGGCATCACTGGATGTGGACGCCTGCCTGACCCGGATGGAAAAGCCTGCCGTACAGGGTGCGTTCTGTTCTGGCTGGCTGCAGGATTACCGCACGCTGGCGCAGGTGCAGCATCAGAAACACTTTTTCTTTATCCCGCAGGGCAGCATCAACACGCCGCAGGAGTTTGCCGCGGCCTTGCAGGCGTATGCAGAGGAACACGGGATGCAGCTCAGCCTGACAAAAGAAGGAATGTACCCGGAATTTTCGCTGGATGGGATCCTATACAAAGCCTACCGCAACCCGGGCAAGTACCGCGATGAGATCTGCTGTGATGCTGCATCTCCGGAACAGCTGAACACCGGGCTGCCGTCCCGGCGGGAGCGACAGCTGCAGGTCCTGCGCATCCTTCTGCCCGCAGCGTTCACCTTTGCCGCCATTCTGGCGGCAGGCTGGGTGGCGACCGGCGGAGCGGACTGGCTCTGGCTGGCAGCACTGGCAGCGGCAGGGGTCCTGCTTGGCCGCGGCTTTGAACACCGGCTGTAACTGGGCCAGTCTGCTCAGCTTAGCGGCAGAGCCTCGGCAACGGTCAAAAAGGTGTAGCCGTTGTCTGCATACCACCGGATAATGTCCGGCAGTGCTTCGGCGGTGGTGTGTGTGGAGGAAGAATCGTGCATCAATACGATGCAGTTCGTCTGCTGCCCGGTCTCATGCACCACATTGCGGTAAATGGTGCCCGCGCTTGGGTGTCCGCCCACAGCATCCTCGGCGCACACGTTCCAGTCCACCCAATGCCAGCCTTTCTGCTCTACTTCGGCTTTCAGCTGCTTCATCAGGCTTTTGCCGCCGTAGCGCCGGCTGACGGTGTTGGTGCTGCCGCCCGGAAACCGTAGATACCGGATGCTCTCGGCATCCACATAGGGCGCAATGCGCTCCTTTAAAAGGGCAATGTCCTCCCAATAAGCGTCGCTGCTGCGGTAGATATCGCTGTACTCGTGGGAAGCAGAGTGCAGCGCGATCTGGTGCCCGGCGCTGACCGCTTCGGTGAGCAGGGGCAGATACTTCTCGTTGTAACCGGTAGCCACCACAAAAAATGTGGCGTGCACTCCGGCCGCGTTCAGCGCGCTGAGCACATCCGGTGTGGTCTTGCTGGGGCCGTCGTCAAAGGTCAGGCAGACCCACTTTTCCGGCAGCGGCTGGGCAGCAGGCTCCTGCTGCTCCTGTGCCAGAGCCGAAACGGCGGGGGAGAGCATCGAAGTGTCCGGTGCCGGGGTAAGATCCTGCGCCTGACATCCGGTGACGACCGGCGGCGCAGCAGATACGAACCCCATAATGAGGGCGAACAGCATCACGGCCGCAACTCTGGCCCGCCTGCGCCGTGCGAGATATTCTGCAAGCTTCAAGAGCAAAACCTCCTCGTATTATAAAAGAGTAGTATTTATA
>OLGO01002054.1_pt1 | contig 11078 bp, 10 predicted proteins | sample 1605861 | NCBI WGS metagenome assembly OLGO01 (sample SAMN03283253) | human gut metagenome | biome: human-associated habitat; material: feces | host: Homo sapiens | place: USA | collected 2013
TGCGCCGAGTGCGCATCCTCGCGGAGCGTTTTTATCGTATGGAAACGAAGTTTCCATACGATAAAAAAACGCCTGCCGACAATATCTCGGCGTCATGCAGCTGCTGTCAGAAAACAGCTGTATGGCGCCGAATTGTTTTTGCCCTTCGCAGCTTTCCAAGGAAAGGTCTTGAGAAATACGCTCCCTTTCGCTATAATCAGGTTATATGGGCAGATTTTGCCCAAATACAGGTTGATCTGTCAAAAAACGTTGCCGCCGCTGGTGACAACAGCAAAAGAGAGGGTATTATGGAGATCCAATTACAGAACCTGACAAAGAAATTTCCGAACCGAAACCGCAAGCATCCGGGGGATGTCATCGCGGTCAACGAATTTAACTTTACGATCCCGGACGGTCAGCTGATCGGTCTGTTAGGACCGTCGGGCTGCGGTAAGAGCACGACGTTAAACCTAATCTGCGGTCTGGAAAAGCCGACCTCGGGCAAAATTTTCTTCGGCGGCGAGGATGTGACGGGCGTGGAGCCGGAGCATCGTGGTGTCGGCATGGTATTTCAGAATTACGCGCTATACCCGCATCTGACGGTGCGGAAAAATATTATGTTCCCGCTGGAGAATTTAAAGGGAAAAGATCGCCTTTCCAAAGAAGAGATGGAAAAGCGCGTGCTGGACGCAGCGAAGATGGTTTCGCTGGAAGAACTGCTGGATCGAAAGCCAAGGGAGCTTTCCGGCGGTCAGCAGCAGCGTGTAGCCATCGCGCGTGCGCTGGTAAAAATGCCTCGTGTGCTTTTACTGGATGAGCCGCTGTCGAACCTGGATGCGCGCCTGCGCCTGCAGACCCGGGAAGAAATCCGCAGGATTCAGCGCGAGACGAAAATCACGACGATCTTCGTCACGCACGATCAGGAGGAGGCACTGAGTATTTCCGATCTGATTGTTGTCATGAAAGAAGGCATCCTGCAGCAGATCGGCAAACCGCAGGAGGTCTATGACCAGCCGGCAAACCTGTTTGTGGCAAAATTTTTGGGCACGCCGCCGATCAATGTCTTTTCCGGAAAAGTGACAGACGGTCAGGTGAAAATTGGGGAAGAGACGGTGCTGCTTGCCGATCTGCCTGACCAGGAGGTAACGGTCGGTATCCGTCCGGAGGGCTTTGTTGTGGACGAGGACGGAACGTTTTCCTGTGCATTAAAGGGCATCGAGGTGCTGGGCAGAGATATCAGCATTGTCGCGTCCCATCCGGCTGCGGAAAATGCATCCATCCGCGCGATCGTCGGCTCGACCAGGTTAAATCAGGATATGGCACAGGCAGTTTTCTTTTCGCTGAAAACAGATAAGGTATTTTTGTTTGATGCAAAAGACGGCAGCCGGATTGAGACTGTGTTAAAGCTGCCTGCAGGCAAAAGGAGCTGACCATGAAAAAACAAACCCTCAGGGCATGGCTGTATTTGCTGCCTGCCATTTTATTCCTGGGATTTTTCCTCGTCTATCCGCTGATTGACGTGTTCGTCTATTCGATGGAGGAAGGCTATAACTTTGCGTCCCAGACCTATTTCGGAACCGGATTTTACAACTATTCCTATGTCCTGCACGACCCATATTTTTTGCAGGCGGTCAGAAATACATTCCTTCTGGTTATCATCACAGTGCCGCTTTCTACAGGCTTTGCACTGCTGATTTCCCTGGCGCTCAGCTCGATCAAAGCGCTGCGCGACCTGTACCAGACGGTATTTTTCCTGCCCTATGTGACCAATACGCTGGCGGTTGGCATGGTATTTATGGTGCTGTTCCAGAAAACAGAATATACGGACGGTTTAATCAACCTGATGCTGCACTGGTTCGGCGCAGGACCGGTCGATTTTATCAACGGTCCCTATTGGGCGAAGATGTTTGTCCTGTGTTTTTACACGATTTGGGTTGTTATGCCCTTTAAAATTCTGATCTTAACGAGCGCCCTCGCTTCGGTAAATCCCGACTATTACAAGGCGGCGAAGGTGGACGGAACCTCGAAGACGAGAATTTTCTGGAAGATCACAGTGCCGATGATTTCCCCGATGATTTTTTATCTGATTATCACCGGCTTTATCGGCGCGTTTAAAGCCTACAGCGACGCAGTTGCGCTGTTTGGGACGGATTTGAATGCGGCTGGGATGAATACGATTGTTGGCTATGTTTACGATATGCTTTACGGGGATAGCGGCGGTTTCCCGTCCTATGCTTCCGCGGCGGCGATCCTTCTGTTTGTGATCGTTTTGACGATTACCTGTATTAATCTTCTCGTAAGCAAAAAACATGTGCATTACTGAAAGGCAGACCGTTATGGACAAAGAATTGGATTATGGACAAACCGAAGAACGGGACCGAAAAAAAGCCAGGGCTGGCAAGACAGGAACCTATATTTTTCTGACGTTCTGGGCGCTCGTGGTGTTGTTTCCGTTTTACTGGATGCTTTTAACCTCCGTAAAAAGCTACGGTTCCTATAACGCAGAGCATATCCCGAAGCTGTTTACGCTTTCACCGACGCTGCAGAACTACGCAGATGCGTTTACTTCTGTACCACTGGGAAAATATCTGCTCAATACGCTGATTTTCACGATCGTGACGACGGCGCTGATGATGATTGTGATTACGCTTGCGGCTTATGCGTTTGCACGTCTCTCCTTTCCGGGGAAAAATCTGGTGTTCACGTTCTTTCTGTCCCTGATGATGATTCCGGCGGAGCTGGTCATGATCACCAACTACGCGACGATCACACAGTGGGGCATGCGCAACAGCTTTGCCGGATTGGTGCTGCCGTCCGTGACCTCGGTGTTTTACATTTATTTATTGAAAGAAAACTTTGAACAGGTTCCAGATGAGCTGTACCGCGCGGCAAAGGTGGACGGAACCTCTGATTTGAAATATCTCTGGAAGGTGATGCTGCCGATCTGCCGCCCAACCCTTGTTACCGTCGGGATCTTAAAGGTCATCGAGTGCTGGAACTCCTATCTCTGGCCTCGTTTGGTGACGGATGATCCGGCATATTATCTGGTTTCCAACGGTATTCAGGAGATCCGGGAAAACGGCTTCGGCAGAGAAAATATCCCTGCCATGATGGCGGCGGTGGTCGTGATTTCGGTTCCGCTGATCGTGCTGTTTTTGGTGTTCCGCAAAAAGATTATGGCGGGCGTATCGCAGGGAGGGGTAAAAGGATGAGACCATTCTGGAAAAAGATGCTGTCCTGTGCGATGGCGTTCGTCTGTCTGACCGGGGCTGCAGCAGGGCTGACCGGATGTCACGGCTCGAAGGAAAAGGCTGTGTTTGAAGTGCCGGAGAGCTTCGACACGACAAAGCAGTATGAGATCACGTTCTGGGCAAAAAACGACACGAACATCCGTCAGACGGATATTTACAAAAAAACGATCGCGAATTTTGAGGCACTCTACCCGAATATTACGGTCAATCTGAAGCTGTACACGGATTACGGTAAAATATACAACGACGTTATTACGAATATTGCGACGCAGACGACGCCGAATGTCTGCATCACCTACCCGGATCATATTGCAACGTATTTAACCGGCAGTCAGGTAGTCGTACCTCTGGATGAGCTGATGGCAGATCCCGCCTATGGACTTGGCGGAAGCAATCTGGAATTCGATTCCCCGACGCAGGAGGAAGTAATTCCGCAGTTTTTGAAGGAATGTTCCTTAAACGGACATTATTACGCGCTTCCCTACATGCGTTCGACAGAAGCCTGCTATATCAACCAGGATTATGTGGAGCAGCTGGGCTATACGGTTCCTGACGTGCTGACCTGGGATTTTATCTGGGAAGTCTCTGAGGCAGCTGCGAAAAAGGCCGCGGATGGAAAGTATGTGTTAAATGGGGACGACGTTATGATCCCGTTTATCTACAAATCCACCGACAATATGATGATTCAGATGCTGCGTCAGAAAAACGCCGGATATTCCACGCAGTCCGGCGAGGTCGAGATTTTCAACGATACGACAAAGGACATTCTGTTTACGATTGCGGATCATGTCCGTTCCGGTGCATTTTCAACGTTTAAGATTTCGAGCTATCCGGCGAATTTTTTAAATGCCGGTCAGTGCGTATTCGCCGTGGATTCCACCGCAGGCGCGACCTGGATGGGCCCCGATGCGCCGCTGTCGGATATCAGCGACGAGGCAAAGCAGTCCTTTGAGGTGGCGGTGCGTCCCGTTCCACAGTATGACCCGGAAAATATGCAGATGATTTCGCAGGGACCCTCGGTTTGTGTTTTTTATAAGGAAGATCCGCAGGAGGTGTTGGCGTCCTGGCTGTTTACCCAGTACCTTCTGACCAGCGACGTGCAGATTTCCTATTCTGAGACAGAAGGCTATGTACCGGTCACGTCCAAAGCGCAGGAGTCCGCCGAATATCAGGATTATCTTGCGCGGGAGGGCGAGGATGCGGACACCCATTACAAAGTAAAAATCGAAGCGGCGAAGCTTTTGTTAAATCATACGCAGGATACGTTTACAACGCCCGTCTTTTCCGGCTCGGCTTCCCTGCGGGATGCGGCAGGACAGCTGATTGAAAAAACGGCAAAATCTGTACGTCGAAAAGAAACCGTGGACGAGGCATACACGGATAAGCTCTTCGATGACGTGACTGCGCTGTATCACTTAAATGATACGCTGCAGAGCACGGCGGGCAAACAGGATCTGGGACCGCTTCCGACGACCTCCGTCGTATTGCTCAGTGTGATTGGCGCTGCCTGGGTGTTGATTCTTTTGTATGTGGTCTGGCAGCAATTGCAAAAAAGCAAAAGAGGGGATTGATTTTCCGGACATTTCGGCTATAATAAGAGTGTTTAAGCAAAAATGGTTTTCCATGGGACGGGAAACGTCCTGGAGACAAAGGAGAAGAAAGATGAAAAAATTACTGGCAATGGTTCTGACCGTTTCCATGACTGCAGCAATGGTTGGCTGCGGACAGGCAGCAGAAACCACAGAGACAGCAGCTGAGAGCACTGCAGTAGAGACTGTTGAAAGCACTGCAGCAGAAGAGACCGCAACTGAGAGCACAGAAGAAAGCACTGCAGCAGAAGAAGCAGCAGGCGATGTTTTATCCTATGCAGATTATGTTGCAGCAGATCTGGACAGCGAAGTGACCATCGAGAGCTACGTTCAGGCAAAACAGTCCTGGTGGGAAGACAAGGCTACTGTTTATACACAGGACAAGGACGGTGCATACTTCCTGTATGACATGGCTTGTTCCGAAGAAGATTATGAAAAGCTCGTTCCCGGCGTAAAAATCCGCGTAACCGGTTACAAATCCGAGTGGTCCGGCGAAGTTGAGCTGATGGATGCAACCTTTGAGTTCGTAGAGGGCGCAGACGAATATATCGCTCCTGCAGTTGATGTTACTGACCTGCTTGGCACAGACGAGCTGATCGATCATCAGAACCAGCATGTTACCTTTACGGATCTGACTGTAGAAGCGGCTGGTCAGGATGCAGACGGCAACGATGTTCCTTATCTGTACAACTACGATGGTTCCGGTTCTGAGGGCGACGACCTGTACTTCAACGTTTCCAGCAACGGCGAAACCTACACCTTCCTGGTTGAGTCTTATCTGTGTGACAAGGACAGCGATGTTTACAAGGCTGTTAAAAATCTGCAGATCGGTGATACCATCGATGCAGAAGGCTTCCTGTACTGGTACGAGGGTGTAAATCCCCATATCACAGCAATCACAGTAAAATAAATCCGACGCTGCAGCTTGCAGCCGATACAGACCGCCGGCGGCTTTTTCGAAAGCCCCGGCGGTTTTGTTATCTTTTCCTTAAATTTTTACGAATTCTTTTTGCCCTGTATTGACTTTGGAAATATTTGTGGATAAAATACAGACTTAGTAAAGATAAGGTTAGGAAAAACAAAGGATAAGGGTTCTAAATGTACTGTGAATGTGAATATGGGGACGGCAGGCTTCCATTATTGTTTATTGTAAATCCTGCAGCCCACTCAGGAGAGGGCTATGCGCTCTGGAAACAGGCGGAAGCAGTTTTGCAGGAGCGCAGTATTCCTTATGAGGTTTATTTTTCGGAAAAGCGCGGCGATGTCAGGCAGCTGGCAAAACGGCTGACGAATGTTTCCGAAGGAGCGGAACGGTTTTTAATTGTGCTCGGCGGAGACGGAACGCTCAATGAAGCCATACAGGGGATGCAGCATTTCGAACAGGTTCGGCTCGGTTATATCCCGACCGGTTCGAGTAACGACCTGGCGCGGGATCTTAAGATTGGGCACGACATCAGGCCTCTGATGAAAAAGCTGCTGGATGGCGGCACAGAGCACCGGATGGATCTTGGATGCGTCACATGGAATGCTGATGGAAAAACGCAAAAAAGGCATTTTCTGGTCAGCTGCGGCATAGGATATGATGCAGCGGTTTGTCAGGAGGCGCTCGATTCCCCGATGAAGGACGCGTTAAACAAACTCGGGCTCGGCAAGCTGACGTATCTTGGGATCGGCTTGAAGCAGATGCTGACGCTGCAGTATTGCAGGGCGTCGATTCGCTTGGACGGCAGGGAGATCATCAAAGCAGGAAAGCTTTTATTTGCAGCGGGAATGATTCACCGCTACGAGGGCGGCGGCTTTTGCTTTTGTCCGAAGGCAGACGATCAGGACGGGCTGCTCGACCTGTGCGTGGTCAATAACGTGCCGAGATGGAAATTCCCGATCATTATCCCTTTTGCATTGAAGGGAAAGCACGGAGGATTTAAAGGCGTGGATCAGTATCGCGCCTCCCGGATTGAAATTCGTACGTCGACGCCCTGCTGGGTGCAGACAGACGGAGAGATCCCGGGAAAGCTCGACAGAATTGAACTGACAGTAGAAAAACAGAAGCTTCGGTTTATCATATAACGATTGTATAGAACGTATAAAAATAGAAGAAACGCTGTTTTTCGTGAGGATGGAATCGCTGCCCGGCAGCGAAAGAGGAGAGCAATGAAACGCTATTATGAGAAATATAAGCATATTATACCGTTGGCAATCTTCGGTGTGATCTACGTTCTGTGGTTTTATTTGCTGGAGCACCGCACCAATGTGCAGTATATGGTAGTGCATATGAACATTGATGATTATATACCGTTCTGTGAATATTTTGTCGTGCCGTACCTGCTCTGGTTTGCTTATGTACCAGCTGTGCTCGGGTATCTGTTTTTCAAGGATCGGCGCAACTATGACAGATGTGCAGTTTTTCTGTGCACGGGAATGCTGATTTTTTTGGTGATTTCTACGTTTATTCCGAATATTCAGCATCTGCGGCTTCACACCATGCCGCGCCACAATGTATTTACGGTTCTGGTGAGTCAGCTTTGGCAGACGGATACGCCGACCAACCTGTTCCCAAGTATTCATGTATATAATTCCCTCGGAGCGCATTTCGCGGTGATGAACAATGAAACGCTCTCCGGCAAAAAGTGGGTGCGCAGAGGCTCCCTGATTCTCTGTGTTTCGATCATTTTATCCACGATGTTTATCAAACAGCATTCGATGTTCGACGTTTTGATGGCGTTTATTATGGGCGCTGTGATGTATGCAGCGGTTTATTATTACGACGTCGTAGGCGCATATCGTTTCCAGACAGGCAAGCGACAGCGCAAACGGGCGAGAATCGGATAAAAATAGTTCTTGCGTAATTTGGTAGGCTATGTTAGAATATCCCTCAATGGCGCACAAGTGTGTGCGACATAAGAACATAAAGGGGGCGATATTATGACAGAGCCTACCAAATATTTTGTGGTGACAAAAAAAGCGGTACCGGAGGTATTATTGAAGGTTGTGGAAGCGAAACGGCTGTTGGAGTCGGGAAAGCTGCCCACCATTCAGGACGCGGTAGATGCGGTTGGTATCAGCAGAAGCTCTTTTTACAAATATAAGGATGATATTTTCCCGTTCCACGACAGTACCCAGGGAAAAACTGTAACGCTTTCGATGCAGATCGAGGACGAACCGGGACTTCTGTCAGATGTGCTTCAGGTCATTGCACAGTTTGGCGCAAATATTCTGACGATTCATCAGAGTATTCCGATCAATGGCGTTGCGGCGCTGAGTATCAGCGTACAGGTTCTTCAGACGACGAAGGACATTTCGGAAATGCTGGATGCGATGGAGAAGCGGACAGGCGTGCACAGCGTAAAGATTCTGGCGAAAGAGTAGAAAACGGAGAATAGCAAAGCATGGTAAAAGCAGCGATATTAGGATATGGTACAGTGGGAAGCGGCGTGGCTGAAGTGCTTTCCTGCAATCAGGAGCTGATTGCAAAGCGTGCCGGTAATCCGATTGAAGTGAAATATATTCTGGATCTGAGGGATTTTCCCGGAGATCCGAATGAGACGAAAGTCGTACATGATATAGAAGTTATTTTACAGGACCCGGAGATTTCGATTGTCTGCGAGACGATGGGCGGAAACGAACCGGCATACACGTTTTCCAAGCGTGCATTGGAAGCCGGAAAGAGTGTATGCACTTCGAATAAGGAGCTGGTTGCAAACCACGGCGCAGAGCTTCTTCGGCTGGCGCAGGAGAATGGCTGCAATTACTTTTTTGAGGCGAGCGTAGGCGGCGGTATTCCGATCATTCGTCCAATTAACAACTGCCTGACGGCGGAGCGGATTGTGGAGGTTTCCGGTATTTTAAATGGAACGACGAATTATATTTTAACAAAGATGGAACAGGAGGGCATGTTGTTTGAAGAAGCCCTTGGTCAGGCGCAGGCACTGGGCTATGCGGAGCGCAATCCGGAAGCAGACGTGGAAGGCTACGATGCGTGCCGCAAAATTGCGATTCTGACCTCCCTCGTAGCGGGAAAGACCGTTGATTTCCACAAAATCCATACGGAGGGCATCACCGGAATCGATCCGACAGATTTTGCCTATGCAAAGAAGCTGGATGCGACAATCAAGCTTCTGGCGGTCAGCCGGGAGACGGAGGATGGCTATCAGATATCCGTTGCGCCGTACCTTCTGAAAAAGGAAAATGCCCTTGCCGGTGTCAACGATGTGTTCAACGCCGTGGCGGTATGCGGCAATACGCTGGGCGATACGATGTTTTACGGACGCGGTGCCGGAAAGCTGCCGACTGCGAGCGCGGTAGTCGCCGATGTGGTGGAATGCGCGAGACATCTACAGAAAACAGTCGGATGCCTGTGGGAAGAGGGCGAGGCAAAAGTCGCCGACTTTGACAGTCAGGAGGGACGCTTCTTTGTCCGGGTGTCAAAGAAAGCCCGGGCGGATGTCGAAAAGGTATTCGGAGCCGTAGTGCCGGTCGTTTTGGACAGCGCTTTGGAGGAATTCGCTTTTGTGACAGAATCCATGCAGGAAGCAGAGTTTGAGAAATGTCGGGAGCAGATCTTCGGATTTGTGAAAAAGATCAGAATCAAGGATTGAAAAAAGACAGGAGAATACAGAGACCATGAGAAAAGTAGTAAAATTCGGGGGCAGTTCCCTTGCGAGCGCACAGCAGTTTGAAAAGGTCGCGGAAATCGTCCATGCAGAAGCATCCAGAAGATACGTTGTACCGAGCGCGCCGGGCAAACGGTTCCGCAAGGACACAAAGGTAACGGATATGCTGTATGGCTGTTACGCGCTGGCGGAGCAGGACGAAGATTTTTCTGAAAACCTGCACCAGATCGAGGAACGCTATCAGGAGATCATTGACGGTCTGTCCCTGACGTTGTCTCTGGAAGACGAGTTTGCTGTCATCGAAAAAAACTTCCGTGCTCATGCCGGAAAGGATTATGCGGCATCCCGCGGAGAGTATTTAAACGGTATCGTAATGGCGGCTTATTTGGGATATGAATTTGTCGATGCGGCACAGGTCGTATTTTTTAAGGAAAATGGCGAATTCGATGCAGTAAAGACCAACGAAGTACTGGGCGAACGCCTTCAGAACATGGAAAACGCGGTTGTGCCGGGCTTTTATGGCGCAAATCCGGACGGAAGCATTCGCACGTTCTCCAGAGGCGGCTCCGATATCACCGGTTCGATCGTTGCAAAGGCGGTTCATGCGGATGTTTACGAAAACTGGACGGACGTATCCGGCTTTCTGATCGCAGACCCGAATATCATCCCGAACCCGGAAAAGATTGAGACGATCACTTACAGAGAACTGCGCGAGCTTTCCTATATGGGCGCGTCCGTGCTGCATGAAGAGGCAATTTTCCCGGTCAGAAGCGAAGGTATCCCGATCAATATCCGCAACACCAACGAACCGGACAACAGTGGCACCTGGATTGTGGAGAGCACCTGCCAGAAGCCGAAATTTGTCATTACAGGTATTGCCGGCAAGAGAGGCTTTTGCTCAGTTAATATCGAAAAAGATATGATGAATTCCGAAATTGGGTTCGGCAGAAGAATTTTACAGGCTTTTGAAGATAATGGAATTTCGTTTGAGCATGTACCGTCAGGCATCGATACGATGACCGTATTTGTACATCAGGATGAATTTATGGATAAGGAACAGAACGTAGTCGCAGCGATCCATCGCCTTGCAAAGCCTGATATGATCGACATCGAGGGCGATCTTGCGCTGATCGCAGTCGTAGGCCGTGGCATGAGATCGACCAGAGGCACTGCGGGACGTATCTTCTCCGCACTCGCGCACGCTAATATCAACGTTAAGATGATCGACCAGGGCTCCAGCGAGTTAAACATCATCATCGGCGTGAGCGATGGGGATTTCGAAAACGCCATTCGCGCGATCTACAATATGTTCGTACTGGTGCAGCTGTAAGGCTTGCCAATAAAATAGGAATACGAGGTCCTGTGCTTTGGGAGCGCTCCCGCACAGGGCTTTTTTATCGTATAGGAAACTTCGTTTCCATACGATAAAAAACGCTCCGCGCGGATCGCACTGCGGCGGAATGGAAGAATGTCGCTTGCGCGACCCGCCGCAGGCGGAGAATCCTGCTTTGCAGGATCCTTTTTCATAAAAGGTACCTCTTGTGGGAAAGCAATGTACAAGTGATGTAAAATGTTGTAAAATTATGAGCACAAGAGAAAAACAAGCGACGCCGAAGGCGGCATTTGTTTTTCTTGTGCCATTAGAGAAC
>OLGO01002060.1_pt1 | contig 11040 bp, 10 predicted proteins | sample 1605861 | NCBI WGS metagenome assembly OLGO01 (sample SAMN03283253) | human gut metagenome | biome: human-associated habitat; material: feces | host: Homo sapiens | place: USA | collected 2013
TTGTTGCTCAGGAACTTATAAATAAAGTTAAATCAAAGTGTTGCGGAATTAAGGTCCTATAAGAACCATTTGAACCCTGTACAGACATGATCAGCATTATTGCCGCAGTAGACCGCCACATGGGCATCGGTTACGAAAACAAATTATTGTTCTGGCTTCCCAATGACCTGAAACGCTTTAAAGCGCTTACTACCGGAAATACAATCATCATGGGACGGAAAACCTTTGAGTCACTGCCCAAAGGCGCTTTACCCAACCGTCGCAACATAGTCTTGTCTACCCGCCCCGATACCCAATGCCCGGGTGCAGAAGTATTCCCCTCTCTTGAGGAAGCCTTGAAAAACTGTGCACAGGACGAACAAGTCTACATTATAGGCGGAGCCAGCGTATATCACCAAGCCCTCCCTTTGGCAGACGCACTTTGCCTTACCGAAATAGATGCTGAAGCTCCCCATGCAGATGCATACTTTCCGGAAGTAGATCTTAAAATATGGCAAGAAAAAAGCAGGGACTCCCATCCGATAGACGAGAAACATCCCTGCGCTTATGCTTTTGTCGATTATATCCGCCGATAGGATTTACTCCTCTTCATCTTCTACTACTATCGGCATCTGACGCTTAATCGCTTCGTGGAAAGAGATTAACGTTTCCGTACGCGACAAGCCCAACGGTTGCAGCTTATCGTGAATAATACTCAGCAAATGGTGATTGTTCCGGGCATACAGCTTAATGAACATATCATACTTACCTGTCGTAAAGTGACACTCCACAATTTCAGGAATAGCCTCCAACGCTTTTGTCACAGCATCAAAAGTAGCGGGATCTTTTAAATAAATTCCGATATATGCACAGGTCTCATATCCTATCTTCTCCGGATCTATAACATATTCCGATCCTTTCAATATCCCCAGATTAGTGAGTTTCTGAATACGTTGATGAATAGCTGCTCCAGATACATTACAAGCTCTGGCCACTTCAAGGAAAGGAATACGTGCATTATCGGCAATCAACTGCAGTATTTGCTCGTCTAAAGTATCCAATTGATGATGTCCCATTTCTATTTTCAATAATTAATTTTATAAATGATTTCCCGCATTTTACTACGGCAAGGTGCAAAGTTAGCCATTTTTTCTCCAATAAAAATACGAATTATAACTTTTCTTGCTAAAAAGAGAATAATCGCACATTCGGGAAATACCGGGACTATTATGTAACATGGACAAAAAAAGATGTAACATACTTTTGGAGCAGATTGACGGAAAATGAATTCCTTTGTAACAGAAAACACGAAATCATGAAAAACATAATTAAATTATCTGCAAATATGAAATCTTCTTTAAAACTTTTAGCATTTTGCTCATTACTCTCGACAACCGCCTTGTCACAAGAACTATCGTTGAACATGCCCATCATCCAAACCAAGTACACAGCCGACCCGGCTCCTATTGTGTACAATGACACTGTCTATCTCTTTACCAGCCACGATGAGGATGACGGCGAAAATTTTCACATGAAGGACTGGCTCCTCTACACCTCTACCGATATGGTGAACTGGCAGGATCGTGGCGCCGTAGCCTCGCTCAAAGACTTCAAATGGTACAAAGGCAACAATGGCGCCTGGGCACAGCAAGTGGTTCGCCGCAACGGCAAATGGTATATGTATTGCCCCATTCATGGCAACGGCATCGGCGTGCTGGTGTCCGACTCTCCTTACGGCCCTTTTAAAGATCCCATAAACAAACCGCTGGTATGGCAAAAGGAACACTGGTACGATATTGACCCCACAGTATATATTGATGATGACGGCCAAGCCTATATGTACTGGGGTAACCCGAATCTCTATTGTGTGAAACTGAATGAAGACATGATTTCCTACTCAGGCGAAATCATGGAGCTACCCCATATCGAAGATTATCAGGAAGGTCCTTGGTTCTATAAGCGAAACGGACACTACTATTTAGCCTTTGCCTCTACATGCTGTCCTGAGGGTATCGGCTATGCCATGAGTAAAAACCCGCTTGGGCCATGGGAGTATAAAGGGCATATTATGGACCATACCCCGCGGACTCGTGGCAATCATCCCGGCATTATAGACTACAAGGGTAAATCTTACTGTTTTGGACAAAACTATGATATCTTCCGTTTGGAAACAAGCCGCCACGCAGAACGGCGCTCGGTGTCGGTTGCTGAAATGGAGTATAACCCTAACGGCACCATCCGCATGCTGCCTTATTTTCACGAATGTAAATTGGAACAGATTGAGAAATTCAATCCCTACCGTAAAGTAGAAGCAGAAACAATGGCTTGGGGCTTCGGACTGAAGACCACTCCCAAGAATATCTGGAGTCACGAACGCTGGAACCAGCTGGTAACAAGTATAGATGACGGCGAATACCTAATGGTGAAAGGTGTTGATTTTGGAAAAGGAGCCAAGACGTTTAAAGTCTCCGCTTCTGCCCACCTATATGGCGGCATATTGGAAATTCACATTGACCAAAAAGATGGTCCATGTGTCGGCACAGTGAATATCTCACATACGAAAAGTGAACTTCGCGAGTTTACGACGTCTGTTGTGAACTTGAACGGCGTACACGATCTCTATCTTGTTTTTAAAGGTGGGAAAGAACTGAAAAAGAACCTATTTATGTTGGACTGGTGGGCATTCGAGTAAAGAACAGCCATTGGCACAATCGTGTACTTCCCAATATACTGTAAATCAAGTCACTCATTCACAGAAATAAAGCATAGAACATGACACGAAAAACACTGTTTTTATTCGTTTTGCTGATTGGTTGCTTTACGGCCTTTGCCCAAAATGATTCTCCTAAAAGCAATTGTGTGAATATCGAATTGCCAACAGGAAAGCTTTCTTTACAACCGCTCAATCAGAATACGGTGCGCGTAAGGTTCACCAAAGGACAGGCTGTTCCGAAAGAAGAATTAATCTATACAGAAGATGTAGCGTCTCCTGCATATAAAGTGAAAGAGAATAATACCTCACTGAAACTTTCACTTGAGAAAATGATTGTAGTTTATGACAAACAGCGTCATACACTGACTTTTACCGATGCTAAAGGGCAAATTATCTTGCAGGAAAAAGAAGGAGGGCGTTTATTGAAAAGTTCTACTGTTCAAGGCGAACCGGCCTTTTTGGCCGAACAACATTTCTTATCACCGGCTGATGAATACTTGTTTGGCACCGGACAATTTCAAGATGGCTATTTAAATGTGCGGGGACTGAGCAGACGCCTTACACAAGTTAATACACAGATCGCAATTCCTTTTATTCTTTCCAACAAGGGATATGGCATTTTGTGGAACAACTATGGTCTGACAGACTTTAATCCTGCCGACGAGTCTGTAAAGTTATTACCGGCAAAGACAGAGGGACAAGCCGTTACAGTGGACGCGACAAGTACAAAAGGCAATAAACGTGAGACTCGTCTCTTCAAGTCATTCACAGCAACATTCAGTGTTCCGGCCGACGGACAGTACGGATTGCTGTTGGATGTAGGGCAGCGTATGGCACGCAAACATTACATCGCTATTGATGGAAATAAAATTGTCGATGTGAATAATTTGTGGCTCCCTCCTACAACTTCCGTTATAGTAGAATTATCGAAAGGAGAACATACTGTTGAAGTACAGGGCGTAAAGGAAGATTCCCCCGTATTATATTGGAGACAAGTAACCGATGAGACTGTCTTCCGTTCTCCGGTAACACATTCTTTGGACTATACCGTATTCTCCGGAAATGCCGATGAAATAATAGCCGGTTACCGTCAGTTGACAGGCAAAGCGCCTATGTTACCACTTTGGGCATTAGGCTATATTCATTGCCGGGAACGTTATAATACACAAGCGGAGCTGTTGGAAAACGCACATGAATTTAGGAAACGGAAGCTCCCTGTGGATGTAATCGTACAAGATTGGCAATGGTGGGGAAAGTACGAGTGGAATGCCATGCAATTCGATGAAAGCAAATATCCGGATCCCGGCAAAATGGTACGTGAGCTTCATAACATGAACATGCACCTGATGTTGTCCGTTTGGTCTAAAATAGATAAGCAATCGGCACTTGGAAAGCAAATGGAGTCTAAAGGTTTTTACATTCCCGGCACAGATTGGATTGATTTTTTCAATCCTGATGCAGCAGCCTTTTATTGGCATAATTTTAGCAGTAAATTATTGAAGCCCTACAAAATTGATGCGTGGTGGCAGGACGCTACCGAACCGGAAAATGATGATTTACTGAACCGGCGAATAAACAATGGGAAAACCCCGGGTGAATTCTACCGCAATGTTTATCCGCTTTTTGTGAATAAAACCGTCTATGAAGGCTTACGTAAGGATGACCCGGATCGGCGTGCTATGATATTAACCCGAAGCGGGTTCTCCGGTATACAACGATATGGTGCAGTAACATGGTCGGGAGACGTAGGCAATGACTGGGAAACACTTCGTCGGCAAATAGCTGGCGGATTAGGACAAATGGCTACCGGCCTGCCTTGGTGGACCTATGATGCAGGCGGCTTTTTCCGCCCTTCCGACCAGTATACGAATAAAGATTACCAAGAACGAATGTTGCGTTGGATACAGGCCGGAACCTTCCTGCCATTGATGCGTATTCATGGTTATATGAGTCAGACAGAGCCTTGGCGGTACGGAGAACAAGTGGAACACATTGTTTCCGACTTCTTAGACCTACGTTATCGCCTATTACCCTATATATATTCACATACTGCATTAGTTTCACACCAAGGAGGTACTTTTATGCGTCCGCTGATATTTGATTTTTCACAAGATAAGGAGGCTTTGAAACAGCAGAATGAATATATGTTTGGAAACTCCTTACTGATTAATCCCATAACCCAAAGCAATGTACAAAGCTGGAAAACCTACCTTCCTGAACATGCGGCAGGATGGATTGATTTTTGGAATGGAAAGGCCTATGAGGGAGGACAATACGTGGATATTCCGGCATCAATAGAGAAAATCCCGGTATTTGTAAAAGCCGGTACCATATTACCGTTAGGCATGAAAAAGCAATATGCTTCGGAAAATCTTAGCGCCCCCTTGGAGATGCACATTTATCCGGGTGAAGACGCTTCATTCATTTTATACGAGGATGAGGGAGATAATTACAATTATGAAAAAGGGGCATATAGCAACATCCGTTTTAACTGGAATGACCGTAAACGAGTATTGACGATAGAAGAACGACAAGGAGAATATCCCGGCATGCAGGCCAACAGGACTCTCCGTATCATAAGTCCGTCTGCGGAAAAAACAGTCGTATATCAAGGTAAAAGGATGAAAATCCAATTGCCATAACCTATTGCAAGAATAAAAAAGTGTTTGTTTAACGATACAAGAAAATAAAAAACGATATGTATTTACCAAGAAATATATGGTTTGTACTAGTTGTCATCATGATCAGCTCATGCAGTACAGAAACATTGGATGTAACCTCTCCTACCGGTAAACTAGGAGTTACAGTGGAGCCTATGGAGGGAAAGGCTTATGACAAGATTACTTTTTCTGTGAACTATGACGGAAAAACTATCCTTTCCCAAACAGAACTGGGGTTGGAAACAGATGTTCAGAAGTTTTATGGAAATTTGAAGCTGAAATCTGTTTCTAAGGCAAAACGAATCGTCGATGATTACAAGATGATAACGGGAAAACGCAGTCATTGTATCAATGAAGCCTTTGAAAGGACCTATTCTTTTGAAAACCAAGAAGGAAGCGCTTTGGATATTACATTCAGAGTATATGACAATGGGGTCGTTTTCAGATATGAAATTAATACTATTGCAGACAAAGAATATGTCGTTGATGAATATACGGCATATAATATTCCGCAAGGAGCCAAAAGATGGATGCAGCAATACGACCCCGGATACGAAAAGTTTTTTCCGGTATCAACAGATGGAAAACTTCCCGGCCGTCCCAAAGTTAACTCTTGGGGATATCCCGGACTCGTAGAGCTGCAGGATTCTGTATTTATGCTGATAACAGAAGCAAATATCAGACGTGGACATTGCGGTTCTCTTTTATTCAACGGTGATAACAATGACAGATACCAAGTGAAACTTGCCGATAAAAAACAGGTCGCTGAAAAAACATGGGTTTCTCCTTGGAGGGTACTCATTATAGGAGGTTTGTCCGATATTGTGGAGTCAACACTGGTAACTGACGTCTCTGACCCTTCTAAAGTAGAATATACAGAATGGATAAATCCCGGCATGGTGTCCTGGATATACTGGGCATATAACCATGGTTCTAAGGATTATCAAAAAGTCAAAGAGTATATTGATTTGGCAGCTGAAATGCATTGGCCTTACAACTTGATTGATTGGGAATGGGATGAAATGAGCAATGGAGGCAATCTTCAAGATGCTGTGAAGTATACTTTAAACAAGGGTATTAAGCCTTTGCTATGGTATAACTCAAGTACAAACTGGATTGGTCCCGGCCCCTTGTTCCGTTTGAATAAAAAGCAAGACCGGGAAAAAGAATATGCATGGTTGAGCGAAATGGGAATTGCCGGTATTAAAGTGGACTTCTTCTCGGGTGACAGTGTTTCTACCATGAATTACTATATAGATTTGCTCGAAGATGCCATAAAATATAAACTAATGCTTAATTTTCATGGGGCTACTATTCCGCGAGGGTGGCAACGTACATATCCCCACATGATGTCGGTTGAGGGGGTATATGGCGCCGAATGGTATAATAACGCTCCAATATTAACCAATCGGGCTGCCGAGCATAACGCGACTTTGCCTTTTACAAGAAATGTTGTAGGGCCGATGGATTATACTCCGGGAACTTTTTCCAATTCTCAACACCCTCATATTACTTCATATGCCCATGAACTGGCATTGCCGGTCATTTTTGAATCAGCGTTGCAGCATATGCCGGACAGACCCTCTGTTTATTATGGCTTACCGGAACCGGTGAAGAGATTTTTGTCAGAACTGCCTGTTGCTTGGGATGATACAAAATTATTAGCCGGTTATCCGGGAGAAGAAGTAATCCTGGCACGTCGTAAAGGCGACGTATGGTATATTGGAGGCATCAATGGCACTAATGAAACAAAAACACTTCATATATCATTGGATAAAATAGCTGTTAACGGTAAGAAAATCTCTATATTCAAAGATGGTATAGATGACAAGCATTTTGCCATTGAAGAAAACATCCCTTTGGCAAATGTTAAATCAGACCTGACAATAGAGTGTTTGCCACGTGGTGGTTTTGTAGCCGTCATAAAATAATCTAAATCTCACAGTAGGCATTTATAATTCGGCATTACCGCATTTTAATAGGAATGAGAGATACGGGATTCAAAATAGAGTTTCGTGTCTCTCATTTATATTAAGATATGGATAGTGCCAAAATAATCGTATATTTGTGAAGTAATTAAACTATAATGAATATGAAAAAATATATTTTACTTTTACTCTGTCTAACAGCAGTCTCTCCCATATATGCACAGGTATTTGCCGAATATTTTGCAGACAAAACGCTTCGTGCCGATTACATATTCAGCGGCAATGCATCCCAACAAGACATTTGTCTGGACGGCCTGTCCTCTCTCCCCACATGGGCGGGAAGAAAACATCATCTGGCGGAACTTCCATTACAAGGCAACGGACAGATTGTCATGCGCGATGCAGCCAGTGGAAAGACTATTTATACAACTTCCTTTTCCTCGCTCTTTCAGGAATGGCTGGAAACAGATGAAGCCAAAAGTGTAACAAAGGGATTTGAAAATACATTCCTTCTTCCGTATCCCCTCCAACCGGCCGAAATAGAAATAATTCTACTCGATTCGCGCCGCAACATTCGTGTCTCCATGAGGCATACCATACATCCTGACGATGTGTTGATAGCACAAAAAGGGAACTCACACATTACTCCGCATAAATACCTGCTACAAAATGGAGATGCCGACAAATGCATTGATGTAGCTATCCTCGCAGAAGGATACACCCCTCAGGAAATGCAGACATTCTATAAAGATGCCGGTATTGCCTGTGAGAGCCTTTTTGCACACGAGCCTTTCAAGTCCATGAAGAAACGTTTCAATATTGTTGCTGTCGCCAGCCCTTCCACAGACAGTGGAGTCAGCGTGCCAAGACTGAACGAATGGAAACACACTGCTTTCAGCTCACATTTCAGTACATTCTACTCCGACCGTTATTTGACCACATCACGCGTAAGAGCAGTACATGATGCCTTAGCGGGAATCCCTTATGAGCACATTATCATATTAGCCAATACGGAAGAGTACGGTGGTGGAGGTATTTATAATTCCTACACCCTGACCACTGCTCATCACGCCATGTTTCGTCCGGTAGTAGTACATGAATTCGGACATAGCTTTGGCGGACTTGCCGATGAATATTTCTATGACAACGATATTATGACAGACACTTATCCATTGGATATAGAGCCATGGGAACAGAACATCAGTACACAAGTGGACTTTGCGTCGAAATGGAAAGACATGCTTCCCTCAAACATTCCTATTCCCACTCCGATAAGTGCAAGTGAAAAATACCCGACAGGTGTGTATGAAGGAGGAGGCTACTCTGCAAAGGGTATTTTCCGCCCGGCAGATAACTGCCGCATGCGCACCAACGAATATCCGGAATTCTGTCCTGTGTGCCAACGTGCTCTCCGCCGAATCATAAATTTTTATACTGAATAATAAACATCAAAAGACTGACTTATGATTAAATTTCAACGTATCACAACTAAGGATGCAACCTTGTACAATTACATGGAACAACTGATGACCGCCTCTTTTCCTTCGGAAGAATATCGCCCATTGGAAGAATTGCGTAATTATACAGATACTAAAACCCATTTTTACTGCAACATCATTCTTCATCACGACACTCCGGTCGGATTTATCACGTACTGGGATTTCGGGCATTTTTATTACGTAGAGCATTTCGCTATTGACCCTTCCCTGCGCAATGGAGGTCATGGCAAGAATGTCTTAAACCATTTATGCCAGCAGCTCAACAAGCCCATTATTCTAGAAGTAGAAATGCCCGAGGAGGAAATGGCAATACGACGAATCAATTTCTATAAACGGCATGGTTTTACCTTATGGGAAAAGCCATATATGCAACCACCTTATAAAGCGGGAGATAATTATCTTCCTATGTTATTAATGGCTCATGGCGACTTGGAATGTGAGAAAGACTTTGAGCAGGTAAAAAAATGTATTTACCGGGAAGTATACAAAGCAGAATAAATACAGATATTCATTTATCCCCAATTCCTATAAAAAATAAAGGCTGCTTGTAAAAACAAGCAGCCTTTATTCATATAGTCTGAACTAACTTTTACTGACGCGGTTGCGCAGAATAGTTAATTTTCAATGCATAAGCCTTACGAAGAGCCTCTTTGATATCTGTTACGATACCCATTTTCGTATCTTGGTCAACTTTCAAAGACACTGTCATCTGCGGCTGGTCTTCTTCTTTCATACTGGCACGTTCACCAATAATGTAATCTTGAATTGCAGCAACTTCAGCATAACTGTCATTTAATTGGATACGGCTTTCATTACCTAATTTCTTACGGAATTCAGCAGTAGGTTTTCCTACATAGATAAACGTAACCAAAGACTTCTTTTCAAGTTTTTCCAACTCTGTTGCTTGCGGAACCTTAAACTCAACCTTTAATGTTACCTCACGCATAGTTGTTACAATCATAAAGAAGAACAACAAGGTGAAGATAAGGTCAGGCAGAGAAGAAGTGTTCAACGCCGGCATTTCACGTTTACCAGTCTTATTAAATTTTCCCATTACTTCTTTTCTCCGTACTTTTTAGGTTCTGCCTCAGAGATCTTCTGAGGATAAATATCACGAATTGCTTTTTGTTGGTCCTCGTTCAAATCAGCATAATTTTTCTGCCATTTTTCCTGAGCCAGTTCATCACGCAACTCATTATAAGCTGCAACCAACTCATTCTGTACAGCAATATATGCCTTATAAGAAGAACCACGGTCACAACGCAAAGAAACTACATGCTTTTCCGTAATCATCATGTTACCAAAGAACGGAATCTCTTTTGAGTATTTTTCCGGTTTGGAATCATCGTTATACGGGTTGGCAATAAATTCTTTTGCTTTTGCACGTAATTGATCAGTTGTGATATAATCGTTTCCGCACATCAACTGGTCGTTCATATTCAGGAAGACTTGCAATACGTTGCGCTCTTTCAACTTAATATCGTCATTGTTCTGTTCCTGCTCCGGTGGAGGTGGCAAACGTCTTGCCAAACCACGGTCAGTATCCATAGACGTTGTAATCAAGAAGAAGATCAACAACAGGAAAGCAATATCCGCCGTAGAACTTGAGTTAATATCAGGAACTTTTCTTTTTCCTTTTGCCATTTTAATTACTTATTTAATCGAGTATCCTCAATTGATTACGATAATTTTTTCTTTATACCACTCACAATGATTGCAACAACAGTCACAAACAACAAAATGTAAATAGAATAAAGGAACATATCAGTCAGTTTCAGCCAGAAATAAACGTTATCTGTACCTTCATAACCCGGGATATTCATCGGCGTACCGCTACCCATAGCCCAAGCTATAATTAAAACAACAACCAAAAGAACCAAACCAAGCAAAGATTTGATAGCAGAAGCCGGATTATCTTTTAAAGCTGCACCAAATTGGAATACGGCAGCAATCACAGTAGCTGCGATAGCGATACCAAACAAAGCATACATCAAATAGAGTAAGGCGTCTGTTTGAGCCGGCTGCCACATTTCGGGATCTACTCCCGGAATCACTGCATCGCCCGTAGCGTCTCCTCCAAAGAAGAAGATACCCATTACGATGAGGATAATGGCAAACATCGCATACAGTGCGTAATACGATACTTTATATGATAACTTACTCATTTCGAATTATTTTTTGTATTTCAGATCATATTTGATTACCATGTCAAGCAAAGAGATAGAAGAGTCTTCCATTTCGCTTGTAAGAGCTTCAATCTT
>OLGO01002068.1_pt1 | contig 10990 bp, 8 predicted proteins | sample 1605861 | NCBI WGS metagenome assembly OLGO01 (sample SAMN03283253) | human gut metagenome | biome: human-associated habitat; material: feces | host: Homo sapiens | place: USA | collected 2013
TGGCTCCCAGAGGTCTCCACCATTTCGCAGCGTCGCGCGCCGTCGGCTCTCGCTGCGGGCTCCCGAACGCTCCCTCAGGGTCGCCTTCGGAAGCCCTCCGCTCGCCATCCCTATGGGCTGGCAAGATATGCATTGCGACGTACAAACCGTCGTTCCTCCGGTTTGCCCGCCGCAATGATCTTGCCCTGCGCACGGGCGCAGGGGAGGGCGAGCCGCTCGCTACGGCTCGCTCCCATCAGCTCAGCACGACACCGTCTTTGCTTTCCCGATGTGTGAGAGAATTCGAAAAGTGGCTGATTTGGGAGGTTCCAGTGGGGCTTAAGCGATTGAGTGTTTCTCCTTACGATTATGTCGTTGTTGACGTTGAGACGAATGGGTTTAGGAGCAAGGAGCACGACCTGCTGTCTATCTCTCTGTATAAACCCGATGACGGTCTCGAATATGATCGGTTCCTGCCCCTTGATTTGAACGAAGCCGTTTACACGACCGAGGTAAACGGCATCACGAAGAGCAAGCTGGAGGGGAGAACCCATCTAACGCAAGACGAGCTGGATGGCCTCTTCGAGAGGTTCGAGCTCGGTTCAAGGACCCTTCTTCACTACGGGAACATAGACGAGAAGTTCATCCGCGAATACTTCAAGCGGCAAGGTCTGAGAGGCTTCGAGAGGCTGCGCTTTTACAATTTCAAGAGGATGGTGTGTTCCAGTAAGTTCTCCGACGGGAGCCTCACTAAAGACAGGCTCTGTGGCGCTTTCGGCATCGATGGGGTTACGGAGGTTCACACCGGCATCAACGACTGCAAGCTGGAGTGGAGACTGTTCGAAGCCTTTGGCGGGAATTACATCCTTGCCACAATGCGTGCCTTCCACTGGCAGTTCAGCGTTTTGAGCCCGGACTACATCATTCCGGTTAGCTACCTTTCCGCCATTCCCAATCTCTCCCGGCTATACGAAAGGCCATACATCGCCTACGAGGCGGAGGAGGTTTTCCGCCTCCATGTCGCGGGTGAACACGTCAGGCGTTTCGGCTCCAATTTCTCGGGAAATACCGTTGAACATCTGATCAACGTCATGTCGGGGGCTGAGGTCCAAGACAACCGCGAGTTTTTGAAGGAGAACTACTGCAAGAACAGGCGCATAGGCGAGATGGAGCACGACACTCGCCCAGTATTTATGCGCATGAACCAAGACGGTACGGTGACCGCAGTGGATGAAAGCCATAAGGAGCGAGAATCTGAGCTCAATGCCTGCCTGGCCGACATGAGGGCTCAAATCGAGCCCATGATTGACTTCATCAAGAAGTCGGTTTTCAACGACGGTCCCATCATGTCGCAGGAGTTGATCGTTTACCGCGACCTCGGAATCATGGCCATGTGCGACCTGTCTTCGAAAGATGCCGTTTTGGAGATCAAGACGACATCCTGGCATCCCGAGAGCTATGCGGAGCAGCTGTATTACGAGGCGAATGGCAGGTCGGCGTACCTCCTCACAATGGGATGGGGAGACGGTGAGGTGGATTTTGTCGTCAACTCGGTTCGCGTGGGACCGGGGGAGAAGCCGAACGACAAAAGAGCGGCGGCGATCGACCGTCTGGGCAAGTCGCTTAAGGATAGCGGTCTTGAAGTTGCGGAGTACCGCTCGTCGGTTAAGCCTATTCGCGTGCGATGCAGGTCGTGTGGCAAGGAATGGGACGAGAGCCGCTACAGAATCGTCAACGGGAAAAGCTTCTGCTCCGTTTGCCATCCCGAGATGGCGGCTGTGCGGAGTGGCGGGCGGGGGCGCGACGACGCGCAGCGACGGCAGCGATTGACCAAGGAGGAGGCCCTATCAATCCGGGCACGAAGGTATGCCGAAAAAGTCTCCTCCCGCAGCGGAGGGGGGCTTCGCGTGGTGGAGTCAAGCTATGTTGGCAGTAAGGACCCTGTGACAGTCGAGTGCCTGTCTTGCGGCAGACTCTGGCAGCCCCGCGCGGACCATCTGCTGTCGAAATGCTATTGCTCAAAGTGCCTCAGGCCCAATCGGGGCTGCACAAAATAATGGCAGGCGAGCGGCGGTCGCCTCCCTCGGGGCAAACCGCCGCCTTCTTTAACCCGGGCGCATAGATTTAGCACATGTCCCGCGTGATGTAGTCCATGGTGCGGTACAGCTGCATGCACAGCTTTATCGCGCGCATCACCCCGTGGTAGGTGAACCGGATCGTGCGCCCCGTCCTGCGGTGCGTGACGTAGCCGAGCCTCGCCCCGTTCACCTTGCGCTCGCCGCCCAGCGACTTCGAGTGGAATCGGTACTGGAGGTCTCCTCCCCTCGAGCGCTTGAGCTTGATGCCGTCCTGTGCGAGGCGGCGCGACAGCTCCGCCATGCGGTCGGGGCAGTCGGGGATGCGCCCGACCTCCTCGATGCGCTTGGCGACCGCGCGCCGCACGCGTTCGTTCTCGGAGCGCCCGGCCTGCCCCTTGCGGGCCATGTCGCGCTCCGCTGCCCCGGGCTGCCTTCCGTGCACGCGGGAGTTCGCCTTGCCGCGTTCGAGCTGTTTCAGGCCGTATTTCTCATCGAGGGCCCTCACGGTTTTGGCGCGCGACTTCGCTGCCACTCGAGCAGGGCCCTCGTTGAGGCGCAGCCCGGTGGCTAGGTCGCTCCTGTTTACGGCCAAGTGTGCGGAGAACCTGTCCGTGCCGTCGGAACTGCAGTGCTCCCTATGCAGGACGACGAGGCATTCGTGGGTGCCGTACCGCGTCTGGATGTAATCGCGGGCGTAGTCCATGCAGAGCTCGGGCGTCATCTTGCCGCCGTTGCAGCTGCATTCGTCCGGGTTGAAGTTGAGGGTAATATGCTGAAGGTAGGTGCAGCGCGCGCCTGCCTTGCCCGGCGCATTGTGGCCGAACTGCTCGCGCGTGGCGTGCATTTCCTCGAACCACCTATCCTCGTCGATGATGTTCTGGGTGTCGTGTGCCAGTACCTTCTCTCGGTTCCAATCGAGGTACGACCTGATGTTTCTAAGGTGGCGCTCGCTGCAGACTGACACTTGCTTCACGGCTGTCATCTTCCTCCTTCCCCGGGGCTATAACGCGCCCCACTCGTCTTCGTCGGCGGCGTCGGCGTTTGTTTCGGGGAAGTCTGGGCACCAGGTGGGGACGCATTCGTTTTTGCGGCGCTCCGCTCGCCCATCGAGCATCTGCTGGTATGCCAGCCTCCTCGCGCGTTCGTGTTCGCGCGTACCAAGGTCGAAGTGGCCTTTGGTCGGTGTCTTGGTGCAGTCTGTCAGGGGCGCGCGGAACGTGCCCGACCGCTCCGCCGGGATGCCGTTCTCGCCCATCTTGACCACGATCGCACCGTCCCGGTCGGGGCTCATCTCCGTCCATTCCCAAGGGTGGATAAGGTCGTCGGCGTGTTCGGAGAAGCTGGTCGACCCAGTGCTCCCGCCCGCGCCCCGGCTCGTGCTCGTTCCGCGTGTGTGGCGTGTGGTCTTTCCGACGAGCTCCGAGAAGAAGTTGCGATCGTCGGCGTCGCCGAGCTTCATGGCGACCTTCACGCCGCAGTTCGACAGGATGGCGGGCCGCCCGCTCCTCTCGCCGTACTTCTCACCCAGGAGGCTCAGCGACTGCACAGCCCCGATCCAGAACGCCCCGTAGGAGCGGCCCAGGGTGAGCAGCTTCACAAGCGGCTCGACGCGATCCATGGCGCACCATTCGTCCCCGACGAACGTAATGGGGCGCAGCTTGCCGCCGGAGCGGTCTCCGATGGAGAAGATGGAGGTGATGAGCTGGGTAACGAAGATGGTGCAGATGGCGTTGTACGGGCTGCCCGACTCCAGGACGTGGAGGAAGACCGCCGTCTTCTCCGTGAGAGCGCGCTCGGGGTCGATGTCGTCCCCGGAGGTCATCCACGCCACGGGGGCGGAGGAGAAGATGCGCAGGCGGACCTTCATGGTCGATATGATGCTGCGGAGTTCGTTGCCCCCGGAGGACAGCAGCTGCGAGGCGCGGCTGCGGGCGGGGTGCCCGTCGGGCAGCTGGCGCAGAAGTGCCTTGAGGGGGGCCGTCGGATCGTCGCCCTCGGTGCCCCGGCAGAGGACCTCGTTGACGGTCGCGAGGTGCTTCGCCCCGGCGGGGCACTCCTCCGAGCATGCGACCAGCAGTATCAACGCGGAGCAGCCGCTTCGCGCCGACTCCGTCCAGTGCGAGGAGCCCTGCCCGCGCTCCTCCGGGAAGAGCGCCATGGCGATGGCGTCCGCCGCCTGCTCCGCCCCTTGGGAATCACCTTTCTCGGCGAGTTTGACCACGAGGCTCATGGGGTTGAAGCGGTGGCCGCGATAGGGGTTCTGGGTGTCGAGCAGCAGCACGTCGTAGCCGCGCCGCTCCAGCTCGGGCCCCGTGATCTCGATGAGCTCGTTCTTCACGTCCGTGACGGCGATGGAGACCGGCTCGGAGCCGTTGGCCCCGTCACCATAGGTGAGCAGGTCGATGGTCGGTATGAGGCAGAAGCGCGTCTTTCCCGACCCCGTGGAGCCGTCGAGCAGCACGTGGCGCTCAGGCTCGAATAGGTACTTGCCCTTGGCGAAGCCGTATACGAAGCCGCGCGCTTTGGGGCTCGCCTTGCCGTCCCATGTGACGGAGCCCTTGACGAGTTCGGCTCCCGTCTTGATACGGGCGCTGCCGAGGACGCCTCCGTCCTCGCCGCGCCCCTTCGCCTGCTCCATCGAGAAGAAGAGCAGCGAGATGAGGAAGAGCAGCGCGAGCGTGGCTGCGGTGCCCGCCGGATGGGCGGCGAAGCCGCCCGACAGCCACCAGTCGGGAACGGCGGTGAGATCGAAAGTGGGGATGGTGGTGACGGTGCCTCCGCTCAGAAGGTAATCCGCTGGCTGGGCAAGTGCAGGGCAGCAAAACGCCCCGAGTGCCAGAGCGCTAATGAGGGAGGGGATGAGGATTTCCATTTCTCCCCCTAACCGCGCGCTGCGGAGATAAGCGCGCAGATGTTGTCCGCCGCTACGGAGACGCGGCGCACCGCGCGATCGGTGCTGGCAGCGGAGTCCCCGTCTGCCCCGAAGGTATTGAGCGCGCGAGCGCACTGGTTCAAGTTCGACCCGGCGTGCTTCAGATCTGCGAATGCCTTGCGGAGCTCGGCGATGTCGATGTCCAGCGTGGGACGGGCCTCGGCGTCGCCAAGCAATCTCATCCGCGCGAAGGCGGAAATGCTCATGCCCGCCTTGCGCGCACGTGAGCGGATGCGGGTGAGCTCGTTCTCGGTGACGCGGACGTAAATCCGCCTACGGCGTCCGATTGCATTGCGGTGCTTGTCGCCTTTTCGGGCGATGCTCGACTTGTCGTTCATGGAAGTAATCCTTACGTCGGTTGTGGCAGAGCCTGTGGCAGGATTTGTGGCAGCAGGTCCGCTCCCACGGACTACCACAGGCTCCCTAGAATTACTTCCCGTTGCCGTCTTACGAGGTAGATACCCCTAATCAACTCTCATGCGTTTGCATGGCCTACGTAGAAAATGCCCCTCATAAGCCGGAGGTCGTAGGTTCAAATCCCGCCCCCGCGACCAAGAATTTGCAGCTCGTCGGCTATGCCGACGAGCTTTTTGTTGTCTGCATGCTATTTGCATGACCTCGACAAGTGCGGTAACCGCTCGATAAGGACGGTCGAGCAGGTGGAGGAAAAGATTGAGTCGCTTCTCGTCGATGACGACTCCAAATACCTCTTCATCGACGAGGTGCAGAACGTCCGAGACTACGAGGAGGTCGTCGGGCAGATCGTCGACAAGGACATCAGGTCTCACAACAAGATCCGGAACATCGACATGCTCAACCGCGTCATGACCTACGCCATCAACAACTACGGAGCCCCGACAAGCCCCACCAACCTCCACGACCACTTCACCAAGACGGAGCGCATCGCCGTTGAGCGGCGGACGATCGCCGCCTACATCCAGGTCTCGATAACGATCGCCGATAGGGGCGTGGAAGAGCGGGGGTACAGGCCGTTCGGCCACATCAGGGACGGATGCTCGCGCTACCTTTTCGCGCTTGACCCCTTGCTGCAGGAGAGGGACGGCGTCGGGCGCCTTAACATGGCGTCGTTTATGCAAGATGGCGGCGATCTCATCTGAGGTGACGCCGGGCCTTCTTGCTCCCCGGTGCGCGAACGGCGTGGACGCCGAATGGGAGCCGTTGCTGCCGGGCCGCGGGTCGGCGTGGCCCGTACCCACACGAACTTGCGAAGCCACGAAAAAGTGCGATGCATTTCAGCCAATCTGACTTGAAAATAGGCCAATGCGCCGCTCCTCCGGCCTTCTAACCAAGTGAACTGCTTCCCATGATGCGTGTCGGGGCTTGGCTGCAAGTGGCATCTTGAGCTTTTTCGTATTCGTTTTCGGAGAAGCCGAGTACACCGGGTTTCAAGTTAGGAAAAACCGCAGGTGACGGTGGGTCGTCTGTCGGGGCTACTCGCCATTATTTGATTTGAATACGAAAAAGCTCGACTTGGTGGATTCGGAGGTCGGTTTAAAGCCCGTCATGCAGGTGGAGCCGCCCTTGACGGGCGGCTCCACCTGTTCAGAACGACATGTTGATGTGCCAAATGCTGGCATGCGAATCGATATGGGCCGCGGCGCGCGGATCGGCGCGGCGCGGCACCATTCGACCGCTGCCAAGACGCGTCCCGAATCCCGAGGCAACGCACGTGGCTGAGGCGCAAGTCCTACGCAGCGCGGGACATGGCCTGCTCGAAGTCGCGGGTGCCCTTGAAGACCTCGTGCTTGTAGGGGTTCACGCCGAGCTTCTTGGCGCGGTACATGATGTGGCCAAAGGCTGCGATGTTCACCGTGAGTGCGATCGCGGAGACCGCCAGGTTGACTTGCGGGTTGTTCACGGAGTTCGTGGAGAACACGGAGTAATCCTGGAACATCGGGAACACTTGGGCGAACATGCACCACAGGGCGAGGGTGTTTGCGCGGTTCTGGATCCAGCCGCCCTTGTTCCAGAAGAAGTTCGCCACGGTAGGCGCGAGCAGCAGCGCCAGGCCGCAGTACCAGGCGTGCGTGGGCAGGCAGTTGTAGGTGTAGCAGAAGTTCCACAGGTCGTAAGCAACGATGTAAACCCAGGTCATGTCGGGCCACAGCATGTCGTCGCCCTTCTTGGAACGGTAGATGCCCCACCAACCGGTCATGCAGAAGATGTTGATGAGGCCGGCGATGCCGTTGAACACGTTGTGCCAGCCGCCCATGAGGGTAACGCCCTCGGAGGAGACCCAGGTGGTGCCGAATGCGCGCACGGCACTCTCGAAGTCGCTCACCACGGCGATGAGGATGTTGATGGCCACGATGGCGAAGGGGAAGACCTTGAAGGCCTCGCTACGCCCGAGCTTGCCCCAGCCGTACTTGAGCATCATGAAGCCGATGCAGCCGGCGGTGGCGGCGTAGAGCTTGGCGTAGTGGAACCAGCTGCCCATGTGCAGGTACGTGGGGTTGTTGAGCGCCCACTCCATTCCCATCCCGGCGCATACGTAGATGGAGATGAAGTACACCGTGAGCACGGCGGGGATGCCGAGGAAGCACACGATGCCGCCGATCTTGGAGCGGCGGGCGATCTCGTTGGCGGCGATGAGGCCCGCAAAGACCATAATCCATCCCAGCCACTGGAACATGGCGTTTTCGCCATAAACCTGGAACAACATCTGTTCCCCTTTCTATCTCGGGCCGTAACGGCCTTGATCGACATTCGAGGAGGAAGCCCCTAGCGGACGGGGCGGCGTTCGGGGTACTTCGCCGTGTAGCCCTCGATGTGCAGCGTGCTCGCGATGATATCCTTGATGGTTTCCTCAGGTGCATCGGGGTGCGTGCGCACATACATGATGAGACCGGTGATGAGCACGTAGAACGTTTCGTACAGGTGGTCGATGCGCACCTCGTGGCGAGCGGCGAAGTCAACGACGGTCGACGAGCACACGTAGCGGGCGGTGCGGTCGGCAACGCGATGTACGAACGACGCATAAAGCGAGGCATCTCCCCCGTGCGCCACGGAGCGCGCCGTGTGGTCAGAATCGCCGCGCACCATGGATTTGAGCAAATGGGCCGCCTGGTCAAGGGCGCCCTCGATGTCTCCGGGCATACGGCTGGCGTTCCAATCGATGAGCCGCTCGACAAAGGCGTCGATGCTCTGGTCGAGGACGGCCTGCAGCGCGTCTTCCTTAGTGGGGAAGTAGTGATAGAACAGCGAGCGTGTGCAGCCCACGCGCTTGGTTATGGAAGAGATGGACAGGCGGCTGATCCCGTCTTCCTCGATGGCGGACCGCACGGCAGCGAGGATGTCGCCGCGCCGATCGTCGTGTGCGAGTCGCTCGTGGTGACCGGGTGCTTCGCTGGCCATGACCGTTCCTCCTTGTTGTCCCTGCCTTTACCGATTCCAGTCTTGACCTTTGTTGACAAAACGTCAATATGTAATTTGACAAAGTGTCAACGAATTCGCTGAACGGCATATGACAGGGAAATGCCAGTTGGGAGGGCTCATGGGAGATGTTCGCGTTATTGAGGTCAAACAGAGCGTATTCGCCGATAACGATCGCAAGGCGGAGGAGCTGCGCGGGACGCTGCGCGAGCGCGGGACATTTCTGCTCAATCTGATGTCCAGCCCGGGCTCGGGCAAGACCACCACGCTCACGCGCACGATCGAGGCGCTGCGCGACGAGATGTCCATCGCGGTGATGGAGGCCGATATCGACTCCGATGTCGACACGCGCACCATCCTCGGCACCGGGGCCCGCGCCATCCAGCTGCACACGGGAGGCATGTGCCACCTCGACGCGTACATGACCGAGCAAGGCCTGGACGAGCTTGTGACGAGTGAGGGCTCCGACGGCGAAGAGGCCACCGGGGCGCCAGTCGACCTGGCGATTTTGGAGAACGTGGGCAACCTGGTGTGCCCCGCCGAGTTCGACACGGGCGCATCGGCCAACGCGATGATCCTGTCGGTGCCGGAGGGCGACGACAAGCCACTTAAGTACCCGCTCATGTTCAGCATCTGCGACGTGGTACTCATCAACAAGATCGATGCACTGCCCGTGTTCGACACGTTCAGCATGGAGCGCGTGCGCGAGAACATCCTCATGCGCAACCCGAACGCGACCATCATCCCCATCAGCGCCAAGACGGGCGAGGGCATCGACGTCTGGGCCGACTGGCTGCGCACGCGCGTGGCGGAGTGGAAGACCGCGGATGAGGGGCGCCGGGCCTCGATATAGGGATGGCCTCGATGTGGAAAAGTCCTCCCAAACAGGGTACCTCCCCAAAAAGCCGTCTCTACATTGAGGCACCTTCACACAGCACGAAAGGAATCAACATGATCGTAAACGGTCCCGGAATCTCGTTCACCGAGCCCGACATCGGCTCCGAATTCGTCCCGCCCATCCCCGAGCACCCGCGCGAGAAGATCGTGGCGCTGTGCGAGCACTGCACCAACCGTCTGCTGGGCAAAAAGGAGCTCAAGCCCTTCGAGTACTGGGCGTTTGCCGAGGTCACGACCGATGAGATGGCCGACGTCCTCCTCAAGATGAAGATGCGTCGCCCCTACACCCTGGCCGACGCGGTCAAGGCCACCGGGATGGACGCCGAGCCGCTCGAGAAGCTCCTCGACGAGATGAGCTATATCGGCCTGCTCGAGTACAACTGGGAGAATCCCACCCGCACCAAGCAGTGGGTTTTGCCCATGCTCGTGCCCGGCTCCGCCGAGTTCCTCAACATGCGCGCGAGCCAGATCGAGGAGCACCCGGCCGTCGCGAAGTTCTTCGAGCAGGCATCGAAGGGCGCTTTGGCCCGCGCGACGCCGATGGTGCCGCCCGGAGGCGCGGGCATCGGCATGCACGTCATTCCCGTCGAGCAGGCGATCCAGATGGAGGACCGCTCCGTTTCCATCGAGCATATCGAGCACTGGCTGGATAAGTACGAGGGCAAGTACGCCGCGAGCCCCTGCAGCTGCCGCATGAGCCGTGCGAAGCTGGGCGAGGGCTGCGGCGACGACCCGAACGACTGGTGCATCGCCGTGGGCGACATGGCCGATTACGTGGTGGAGACCGATCGCGGCCACTACATCACGCGCGAGGAGGTCTACGAGACGCTGCGCCAGGCCGAGGCGAACGGCTTCGTGCACCAGATCACCAACATCGACGGCGAGGATAAGATCTTCGCGATCTGCAACTGCAACGTGAACGTGTGCTACGCACTGCGCACCTCGCAGCTGTTCAACACCCCGAACCTGTCCCGCTCGGCGTACGTGGCGCGCACCGAGGCCGACAAGTGCGTCGCGTGCGGCCGCTGCGTCGAGGTGTGCCCCGCGGGCGCCGTCAAGCTCGGCCAGAAGCTCTGCGCCGCGAGCACGGGCAAGGTGCCGGAGTACCCCAAGCAGGAACTGCCGGACGCCGTGAAGTGGGGCCCCGAGAAGTGGAGCCCCGACTACCGCAACAAGAACCGCATCGAGACGTACGACACGGGCACCTCCCCCTGTAAGACGGCGTGCCCCGCGCACATCGCCGTCCAGGGCTACCTCAAACTCGCCGCCCAGGGGCGCTACCGCGACGCGCTCGCCCTCATCAAGCGCGAGAACCCGCTTCCGGCGATCTGCGGCCGCATCTGCAACCGCCGCTGCGAGGACGCCTGCACGCGCGGCCGCATCGACGCCGCCGTGGCCATCGACGAGGTGAAGAAGTTCATCGCCCAGCAGGACCTCGTGGCCGAGAACCGCTACGTGCCGGAGGTCGTGACGCCCACGCGCGCCGGCGGCTTCGACGACAAGATCGCCGTGATCGGCGCCGGTCCCGCGGGCCTCTCCTGCGCGTTCTATCTCGCGGAGAAGGGCTACAAGCCGGTCATCTTCGAGAAGAGTGCCCGCCCCGGCGGCATGCTCACCTACGGAATCCCGAGCTACAAGCTGGAGAAGGACGTCATCGAGGCCGAGGCCGAGATCATCCGCGAGATGGGCGTCGACATCCGCCTGGGCGTCG
>OLGO01002070.1_pt1 | contig 10980 bp, 9 predicted proteins | sample 1605861 | NCBI WGS metagenome assembly OLGO01 (sample SAMN03283253) | human gut metagenome | biome: human-associated habitat; material: feces | host: Homo sapiens | place: USA | collected 2013
CTCGGTCGAACCTATTTCCTCTCCGCCCCCTTCAATTCTCCCGGTTCCTCTGACTTCAGCGTCTCCGCGCAGGACATCACCGGGTAGATCGAGGGCCCCGGCCACTGCACCATCGCCAAGGCGACGAAGCGCTCCGTTCTGTATGCGCCCGCTTCGATTGCGGCCCGCCAGACGCCACGCGCGTGCCGGCGTATCCAAGCCCTGTGCCTCGCCCTCGTCGTGGAGGACACCTTGGTCAGTGAGGACATGAAATGCTCCGTCGGGATATGGAACTCCACCGCGTAACCAGTCATGCCCTTGGCTGTCCGGCCGCTTTCCGCGCCATGCCTTAGACGGATAGGAAAACAACGTCGAAAGGTTGGCAAGCATATGTCGAAGGAGCTGGAGACCATCGCGCTGTGGCGCGACGGGGGCGGCGGACTGTGGATGGGGTGGGACAGGCCGGAACGCCCGTGGAACTGGCTGACGGGGACGGACGCCTCGCTGGACGACCTGCTGTCGGGCGGGAGCCGGAAGGTCGAGGAGCCGTTCGGGAGAATCGACCCCGACGACGTGCGCCCGACGCCCGACCTGCCCGACCGCGACCCGCGCAACGTCCTGACGGACACTTGGCGCGTGGTGCCGGACGACCGCCTCGTGACGTTCGAGCCCGGCGGTCTGCCGAAGTCATGGCGAATCTCCGCCGTGAGGCGCAACGCCGCCGACCTGAGTCTGGTCGTCAACGACCCTGTGACCGGCGAACCCGTCGAACCCGATCTCATGGCCCTTCTGAGGGATGGCTGCTTCGACTTCGACAGGAGCCCCGCGAGACGCCGGAATGGCAGGACTTCTGGAGGTCGGAGCGCGGCACGGTGGCCTACCGCGACGTATCGGGGCTCGTCCGCAGATGGACGCCAGGCATGATGAAACCGCCCCACGGCAAAGGGCAATGCACACCCCGAGGCCGTGGGCCGCTTCATCCCCATAGCCAATTGTCATATACGGGTTTGGCTACCTTTGGCAGGCTTCGGTCCAAACCACTGATTAATATGGCTTCAAACCGTTGAAATAAGGCCATTCCTGAAGCCCGGTCGAATCACTGTCGCACAGCGTAATTATCGGATAATAGTACGGTATGTCAGATGGTCACTTTGCGAAATAATCATTCACCGCGGCGGCAAGCTCATCGACGGTATCGATGATGCGGTATGCGCCATGTTCCTCAAGCTCACCGGCTTCGGCGTACCCCCAACGGCAACCCAGGCAATCGAGCCCGCATGCGATGGCGCCGTCGACGTCGGTCCAACGGTCGCCGACCATCAGGGCGCGGTCACCGGCATCCGCATCGAATCCGATGCTGTCGAAGCAGTATCGGATGACCTGATCCTTGTCGATGCGCGAATTGTCTGTGCTGGCGCCGTAGATGCCGTCGACCATGGTATCGAGATGGAAATGCTCGCACACTGGCTCGGCCTGATATTGCGGCTTGCACGTGGCGATTGCCAGGTGCAAGCCGTCGGCGCGCAATGCCGCCAGCTGCTCGGGAATACCGGCGTACACGCTGTTGTACAGTCGTCCGGGAATTTTGTGGCCGGGATTGTTCGGGTCGTCGAACACCGCCTTGTCCGCATAGTATTCGCGGTATATCTCCACGCCGCGGTCCAGCAGCTCGTCCGGCATATGGTTGCGTCTGAACGACTCGATGATGGCCGGTCCGATGAACCGGTGCATCTCCTGATCGTCGGGAACCGGCAGGCTGAGCTCCTCGAACGCCTTGGTGGCGCAGGCGATGATGCCCGGGTCCGATTGCGTCAACGTACCGTCAAGGTCGAGCAGCACCACGTTCCTGCGCTGCCGGGTCGTGACCTGATGCTGAGACATGCCTCTCCCCTTACTCGTAGTCGGGAATCCAGCCGCTGTGGTGCATTTCAAGACGCTTGTCCAGCAGCTTCTTCAGTTCGTCCTCGCTGCGACGCTCCAGCAGCATGTCCCAGTGGGTCCTGGTGGGCTTGGCGATCTCGTTGGCCTCCTCGTCGCCGTCGCCCTCGCGGTGCGCGATGGTGCCGCAGCGGCATTCCCACTCGTCGGGGATTTCGGCGCCCTCGGCGAACGGCAGGATGGTCCGGTGTCCCTTGGGACAGATGTACGCCACCTCGCTGCGTGCGGCGAAGTCCACGTTGTCGTCGGATTCCAGTGATTTCGCGCCGATGCTCATACCGCGTAGGCTGCGTTCCGCCATGACGTTCCTCCTTGTGGTCTTTCTTGTCGATCTTTCCCGGAAACTATTATCACGCTACAAAACAGTTCGGACGAGTCGTATATTCCCCGTTCCGGTCCTGCCTTGCCGCCTGCGACGATTCCGTCAGCCCTCGCCGATGCCCGAATAGGCGACGATGCCGCGGTTGACCAGTTCCATGGCCTCGTGCGCGACCTGGGCGAGGTGCGCGCTCCCCTGCGGCAGATACGGCTCTGCCGCCGAGATCTGCTGGAGGATGTCGGACAGACGCTTCGCGTTGCGCACGAAATCACCGCCGGTCATGTCCCGGTCATGCAGCACATATGCCAGACTGTTGCCGCTGGCCCAGTCGTACATGATGTCGACGATGCCGAAGTCGAGTTGCTGCAGGTCGTCAAGCCCCTCATCCTCGCACAGCATCGTGAGCTGCGCATGCAGACGGTCCAAAGATTGCGAAGTCTGGGCGACCGGGCCTTGGATGCCGCCGGGCCAGCGCCTCGGTTCTCCCCCGGTGCCTCCCCTGGCTTCGAACACCAGGGCGGAGAGCACCGCGGCGAGCTGTCGCGCCGTCAGATGGTCGAACATGCCGCGTTCCAGCGCTTCGGCAAGCACGATGTCCTGCTCGCTGTAGATGTGGCGCAGCAGTTGCCCCTGCTCGCTCAATCGCATGTCCGTCCCGTCGCGCTTCACGTATCCCAGCTGTTCCAGGATGGAGCAGATACGGTCGAACTGCCGGGCCACGGACCCGGTGCGCGACTCGTACCTGTGCTGCACCCGCTCGTATTCGCGCATCTCGCGAATCCAGCGATGGCCCCATTTCATATGCTGCTGCATGTCGGGGCACTGCCGGCACGGATGTTCGCGGTCGCGCTTCTTCAGGGTCTCGATGGACTGGTCCAGCTCGCGGAACGTGTTCTTGCGCTGCTCGTCGGTCGGGAAGGCGGTCTGCTTGAGCTTGCGCCGGCCGTTCTTCTCCAGGTCGGACAGCTCCATGCGGATGCGCATCAGAGACGCGAAATCCCCGTACTCGCAGTGGAATGCCTGCTCATAGCCGTTCAACGCCTGTTTCAGCGTGGTCAGTTGCGATTCGAGCTGCCAGGCCGACTCGTTGGCCTCCCACTGGGCGAAGGAATGGTCCAGCGTGGCGCGAGTCGTCTCGTAGTCGCTGGTGTTGAGCAGATTGACGGCCATGTTGAACGTGGCATGGAAGCTCGAATGCAGCGGGTAGACGCGCTTGCTGGACAATGCGGCGGCGGTCGCAGGTACGAAATCGCGATGGTCGACGACGATCGCGTGTCCGATCGTATCGATGCCGCGACGGCCGGCGCGGCCGGTCAGCTGGGTGAACTCCCCCGGTGTCAGCGGCACATGCCCGCTGCCGTTGAACTTCTCCAGCTTTTCGACGATGACGCAGCGCGCAGGCATGTTGATGCCCAGCGCGAGCGTCTCCGTCGCGAAGACCATCTTCACCAGTCCCTCTTCAAACAGGCGTTCGACTATCTGCCGGAACAGCGCGACCATGCCGGCGTGATGGGACGCGAAGCCCTCCTCCAGCGCGAACCTGAACCGGGAGAACTGCAACGCCTTGAGATCCTCCTGGCTCAACTGCCCGGCGACCATCTCGTCGACGATGGCGCGGATGCGCCGCATCTCGTCCTCGGTGGTGAGTTCCAGCCCCGCATTGATGCACTGCTCGACGGCCTGATCGCAGCCGTTGCGCGAGAATATGAAATAGATGCCGGGAAGCATGTCGAGATAGTTGAGCTCGTCGACCACCGCCCAGCGCTTGGGCGTGTGGCGCTGCGCCGGCACGTGGCCCCGCGAATGGCCGCGGCCGCGGGAGCGTGAGTTCTCGGTGCCGCGGCGGCGCGCCGCCTGACGGTCAAGCTGATCGAGCCGGTCGATCAGGCGCGCGTTGAGCTTGGTGGTCTGCTCGCCCTGGGCGTCACGCCGGTACAGGTCGAGCAGCTCCGGCTCGGTGTGGTCGTCGGCCTGCACGAGCACATGCTGCTCCAGCGGGACGGGACGGCGCTCGGAGACCACCAGCTTAGTGTCGCCGCGGACGGAGGATATCCAGGACGAGAAATCCTCGACATTGGAGACCGTGGCGGACAATCCGATGACGCTGACCTGCCGGGGAAGATGGATGATGACCTCCTCCCAGACCGGACCGCGGAACCGGTCGGCGAGGTAATGGACCTCGTCGAGTATGACGAACCGCAGCGCGTTGAGCATGGTCGAATGCTCGTAGAGCATGTTGCGCAGTACCTCGGTCGTCATGACGACGATGTCGGCCTCGGAGTTGATCGAGATGTCGCCCGTCAGCAGCCCGACGCGGTCGGCACCGTAAACGGCGGTCAGGTCATGGTACTTCTGGTTGCTCAACGCCTTGATCGGCGTGGTGTAGAACGCCTTGACATTGCGCTCGCGGGCCAGATACATCGCGAAGTCGGCCACCACGGTCTTGCCGGCGCCCGTCGGGGCCGCGACGAGCACGTTCTCCCCCCGCTCCAACGCGTCTATCGCGTCCTGCTGGAAATCGTCCAGGTCGAATGGCAGCGTGGCTGCGAAACGCGCGGCGACGCTCGCGTTATGCGCCTGACGCTTCTGGAATGCGGCATACCGCTGGGAAGGCGATGGGCCGGGTCGATCCGCCGCCGAATGTTTGCGCTGATGTTTGACCATGCGTGAAACCCCGTTCGTCACAGACGGCCATCGCCGTCGGATTCTCGTATTCGCCTGCGTGCATGAGACGATGCCGCGGGCCGCGCCACAGCTTGCAGCCGCAGTCCGTCAACGGTTGAAGCGTGACCACCGCGCCCACGCACGCGCGTGACGTTCGCGCTTCGCATTCCGGCGCCTGATGACGTCGACCTGTGCATCGTCATACCGGCTGATGGCGCTGTTCAACGGTTGGGTGAATGCCGGAGGGGCGAGCGGCTCGCGCGCGTCCGCACCCTGCGGAACGTCCGCGAGCTCGGAGAGGGGCTTGCCGAGACGGCCGCCGATCTCCGCAATGCCGTTCAACGCCCTGAAGCCGTGAAGGGCGGCGTACGCGATGCCCGCCACGATCATCGCCAGCATGAACAGCGAGAGAATGAGCCAGATCCACCAGGGCATGAGATCACTCCTCTTCCGGGGTGTCTTCTTCACGTGTGCCGAGGCTGAGCTCGCGCTGCGCACGGGCGACGATCATCGTGCGCAGGGTCTCGGGTGCGACCGCGGTGATGTGACGCGCATGGGCGATGCAGAAGGCGACGAACCAGGAATCAGACGACACGATGATATGCACTTTCTCGCCCGGGCTGCACGGCTCGACGGTGGCTCCCGGCATCGACTTGATGAACGGAAGATCCGGCTGATCCGTGATGAACACGGCCGGAGTGCCGTTGTCGAAGCTCCACTTGCGCAACTCGCTCACCGGCATGTCGGGAACGTCCACGCGCTTGACCGGAGCGATGACCTCGGCGTGCTCGATGCGGGCGAGCCTGAGCACCTGCCATGTGCGGGGCTTGCCGTTCGCCTTGTTGATGAGCTGGTCGCGTGAGACGAACTTGCGCCGGTCCTCCGGAGTGGAGTCCAGCACGTCGGTCCAGACGGCGGCATAGTAGACGCCCTCATCCACGAAGATCTTGGAGGGGGCGACGACCTTGCGGCGGGTCCGTCCCGCGCCGTCCGTGTATTCCATGTCGAGCAGCGATTCGGTGGAGATCGCGCGCTTGACGACGGAGAAGCAGTGGGGCTCCAGCTCGTAGCCGGTCAGGCTCAGCCAAGGGGTCTCCCCCGGCTTGACCAGCTGGCGCAGACGCTGATACAGCGAGGCCGCCTGCGTGCGCTGCGCCTCCGGCAGCAGCGGCGAATGCGCGAGGTAGCTCACCGAAGCGGTGAGCATGCTCAGGTATTGCGGGGAGATGCCGGCGAGGCGTTCCAGTCCGAGCGAATTCGTCGCGGACACGATGCCTTCGGCGTCAAGCAGCGACCAATCGATGTCGAAGAACTGGCTTCCGGCCATCTCGCCGTCGTCGGAGACCGTGGTCAGCGTGTTGATGTCTTTGTGGATCACGTTGACGTATTTCTTGAGCTCGTCATCCGACTTGGGCCTGCCGATGAAGCGCTCCGCGAGTTCCGCGAGGGAGAATTCCTCACCGAGGTGGGCGGACAGGAAGAGCATCAGGCGCAGTCTGCGGTCGACCTCGCTGCCGGTCTGGAACGAGGTCCCGGACTTCTTCTGGTGGTTTTTCTTGGGGTCGGCGTCCTCCGGCTCGGGGGTCGTGCTGGTGATGGTGGGCGTGGCGACCGTGGCGCTGCCGGTATCGTCCGACGATCTGTCGGCCAGCATCATGTTTGACGCCGCCTGGAGACGACGGTTGAAGGCGTCGACGGCCTCCTGCGGGCTGACGATCACTGCGCCGGGATGTTCGAGCACGAACATGGCAAGGTCGTCGGAATCGGTGTAGGCGACGTTGATGTTCTCTCCGTCCACGTCGACCGTCGCCGCGAAACGGCGGGAGTCGACGACGCGCACGAGAGCCGGCGGAATCGTCTGCGTGCCGAGTCCCGGGGCGATGGAATCCAATCCGAGGCCGGGGATGGGCGTCTGCGGCACCCTTGGCGTGGTGCGGGACACATGCTGGGGCGTCACGGTCTGCGATTGCGTGGACGATACGGAAATCGAACGTGCGAGATAGTTGGCCGCGGCGAGAACCGGCAGATCCTCCTGCTCGAAGCGCAGGCGGATGCGCGGCTCGTCCCCGAGCTGCAGCCGGTACGACGCGAAGTCCTGTCCCTCGGACTTCGAGGAGTATTCAGGCTGGCGTGACTCGATGGCGATTCCCATTGCCGCGAGCTTGGCGCGGTCGCGCTGGAACTGCTTGGCGAACGCGGCCTTCGCGGCCTGATCGGCAAGTTCCCCGTAGGAGTCGGCATATGCCTTGACGCGCTGGGCGATTTGCCGCGAGGTCAGCCACTGCGGAAACGCAGACGACAGCACGGCCAACACATCCAACTCATGTTTGCCCCATTTGTCGGAAAAGCGGCGTCTCCCGTTCGATCCCTCTGCCATTAGTCCTCACGTATCGTTAGCATTCCAATTAAATATGCATGGGTATCACGCACACCACATCCCATGATAGAGGGTTTTGTTGTGTGCAGCTCGCATTTTGTCAAAAATAGGTATTTTTTCTTCGTACGGCGGACACATCACACCCAATCACCGGGCTCGATGCCCATCGGTCCGACGTATTCGCCGTTGGGTACGTAACTGGGCTCGTTTCTATCTTCCAGACGCGCGTCGGCGAACATGATGACGTCACGTCCGAATGTCCAGTCTCCCTTGATGCTGACCGAGTTCGCGGCGGCGAGCGACGGCACGTTGTAGGGGAACCGTTCGTTGAAGTCCTCGATGTTCTTGTAGTACCGCGGATCGAGGTCGACGTTCGGGAAAATGTAGTTGCCGTCCTCCATCTCATACGAGTCCGTAAGGTGGAACCGATCGGAACGCATAATGAACAGGTCGTTGGTCGTCTTCACTGGCAGGAACCGCATGCGGTCCACCTGCACACAGATCGCGCCTTCGAACAGGCCGATCGCCGCGCCCATCGCGGTCTCCAGCTGGACCACCGCCGGGGACTGGGGGTCGGTCGGGTCGACGGTCTTGTTGTTGATGATGACGGGAAGCGGCAGCACGCCGTCATGCTCGGCGAGCATGTCGCGCAGCACGTCGATGCGCACCCAGATGTTGTTCGTGTTGAAATACGGGTGCTTGGCGATGTCCTGGGCCGCGTCCTTGTCGTCGGGATGCACCTGCGACATCTCCCGCAGGATCAGTCGGCCGGTGGCCGTGTCGCGCACGATATGGCCACCCTTGCGGTCCGCGTACGTGCGATTGGCGATCTCGACCATGAACGGGGCGCCCGTATCCTCGAAATACTGGGCGAGCGTGCGAGACGGGCGCGCACCCAGATTGTCGGAGTTCGAGATGAACAGGTATTCGAAGCCATGCTCCAGCAGAGTGTCCAGCAGGCCGGACTCCCGCAGCGTCGAGAACAGGTCGCCGTGGCCGGGCGGGCACCACTCCAGATCTGGGTTGGCCGGCCAAGATGCCGGCGCTCCGGTGGCCGCGTCGATCTTCGGCTCCTGATGCTGGATGATCTCCAGAGGGATGTCGGTCTGCTTGAACTTGCGCTGGTGTCGCAGTGCCTTCATCGTGTCATCCGAAGTGCGGAACGAGTTCATGAACGTGACCGGCAGAGGCACGTTCAGCCTCGTGCGCGCGGTGAGCACCTGACCGAGGATGATGTCGAGGAAGCGCATCTGCCGAGCCTTGTGGCGGCGCACCGGCAGCAGCGACTTCGCGCATTGCAGGCCCATCGAGGTTCCCAGGCCGCCGTTGAGCTTGAGGAATGCGGTCTTGGCGAACGCGTGCACTGCCTTGTCATGATCGATGGTCTTGTACACGTCATGGAAGCTCCGTACGCCGCGCAGCGGCTCGACGGCGTCCTCGCGGATCCACGCGCTCTCCTTCTCGCTGGCCCACACATGGTATGCGTGCCTGAACTGCGAGATGGCGATCTCGCTCATGCCCTGCTCGCGCATCTTCTGCGCCGACTGCTCGAACACATCGTCCACTGTCATCTTCTCCGTCCGTTTCAGATCTTCGGCAAACATTCCTATAGTCTACTCGCGTGGTGCTTCGTTCGCCAATCATCCCGCAGACGTATCCATTACGGGGGTATCCGGGGTGGGGCGGCTGGCTGCCGCACTGCAATGGTATGCGCAGATGGAACTTGGATAAGACTTGGATGGGCCATGCCGTCTATGTAGCTGGTGTCTCCCTATTGCGAGGTGATAGTCGGGAATTACCCGAGTCGCGACACGCTTGTTTTGCGTTATTGACGTCATATGGTAAATTCTCTTCTCGGTGCTTTTCGCACTGTTCGGGCCGTAGCGCAGTTTGGTAGCGCACTTGACTGGGGGTCAAGGGGTCGCGGGTTCAAATCCCGCCGGCCCGACCGATTAGCCCCGGAATTCTGCCACTTTTGAGTGGTTGTCTTCCGGGGTTTTTCCGTTTTCAGACAATATGAGACAACATGACGACGGACTTACCTTTGTAAGCCATTCGTAATGAATTATCACCGACAATTCACCGCCTCCGCACCCCCGTCGTATGCGTTTGCCCCAAACAGGGGCTAGACTGGTTCCTATTGATTTGACGAAAGGGACCCGAATTGACAGAAATAAACGATAAGGCCCAACTGGATATCGCCGCCGCTGACGACACCGACGCCGTTACCTCGGACACCCCCGAAGAAACCGTAAACACCCCCGAAGTGGATGAGACTTTCGAGCTTTCGGCCGCCAAGATGCGCGAGCATGGCATGAGCGAAACCGCCATCAACCAGTTCCACCATTTGTATGACGTATGGCGCCATGAAGAAGCCTCCAGCTGGATTCGCGAGGACGACATCGAGCCGCTTGGCCACGTGCCCAGCTTCCACGACGTCTATGAGACCATCAACCACGACAAGGCCGTGGACGCCTTCGCCAAGACCGCATTCCTCAAGCTCAATGGCGGTCTGGGCACCTCCATGGGATTAGACAAGGCCAAGTCGCTGTTGCCGGTGCGTAGGCACAAGGCCAAGCAGATGCGCTTCATCGACATCATCATCGGTCAGGTGCTTACCGCTCGCACACGCCTGAACGTCGAACTGCCGCTGACGTTCATGAACTCCTTCCACACTTCGGCGGACACGATGAAGGTGCTCAAGCATCATCGCAAGTTCAGTCAGCATGACGTGCCGATGGAAATCATCCAGCATCAGGAACCCAAGCTCGTGGCCGCCACCGGCGAACCGGTGAGCTACCCCATGAACCCGGAGCTGGAATGGTGCCCGCCCGGCCACGGCGACCTGTTCTCCACCATCTGGGAGTCTGGTCTGCTTGACGTATTGGAGGAGCGCGGCTTCAAGTATCTGTTCATCTCCAATTCCGACAATCTCGGTGCGCGCCCCTCGCGTACGTTGGCCCAGCACTTCGAAAACACAGGTGCCCCGTTTATGGCTGAAGTGGCCATCCGCACCAAGGCCGATCGCAAGGGCGGCCATATTGTACGAGACAAGGCCACTGGTCGCCTAATACTGCGTGAAATGAGCCAGGTCCATCCGGACGATAAGGAAGCGGCCCAAGACATCACCAAGCATCCTTACTTCAACACCAACTCAATCTGGGTTCGCATCGACGCTTTGAAAGACAAGCTCGCCGAATGCGATGGTGTGTTGCCGTTGCCGGTGATTCGTAACAAAAAGACCGTGAATCCCACGGACCCGGATTCCGAACAGGTGATTCAGCTGGAAACCGCCATGGGCGCCGCAATCGGTCTGTTCAACGGTTCTATCTGCGTCCAAGTGGATCGTATGCGCTTCCTTCCGGTGAAAACCACCAATGATTTGTTCATTATGCGTTCCGATCGCTTCCACCTGACGGACACGTATGAGATGGAAGACGGCAATTACATCTTCCCGAACGTCGAACTTGATCCGCGATACTACAAGAACATCCACGATTTCGACGAACGGTTCCCCTACGCCGTGCCATCTTTGGCCGCAGCCAACTCGGTTTCCATTCAGGGCGACTGGACATTCGGACGTGACGTCATGATGTTCGCCGACGCCAAACTTGAAGATAAAGGCGAGCCAAGCTATGTGCCGAACGGCGAATACGTTGGTCCGCAAGGCATCGAACCGGACGATTGGGTGTGATTTACAACA
>OLGO01002073.1_pt1 | contig 10976 bp, 10 predicted proteins | sample 1605861 | NCBI WGS metagenome assembly OLGO01 (sample SAMN03283253) | human gut metagenome | biome: human-associated habitat; material: feces | host: Homo sapiens | place: USA | collected 2013
ATAATGCCTAAGGATAATTCAGAAGATAAAAACTAAGAGCCGAGAGATTCTAACTCTCGGCTCTTTTCCAATATTTCTCCATAAATTCCTCTATTTCTTTTTCTGACAATGAAAATTTCTGTGCCAGCTTGTCTTGTATTTTTTCTTCAGATATTCCCATTTCCTGTAATATTTCTATACACTCTTGTATTCTACCTTCCGCAAGTCCTTCCGCATGTCCTTCGGCATGTCCTTCCGCATGTCCTTCCGCATGTCCTTCGGCATGTCCTTCCGCATGTCCTTCTGCATATCCCCTTGCATGTCCTGTACGCCATCCACTATTAATCATATGATTGTAATCTCTGATTGCCTTTTGTCTTTCTTCATACTCCAGACGTTTTTCATCATCAGCACTCAAATTTACCAAACGATTGTATGCTTTTTCCATGTATTTATCTCCCTGAACGGCCATTTGCATTTCCTCCTTATTCTCTGCATTAAAGAAACGCGCCCATCTGAGTAACTCTGTTTCCGGATACTGATATTTTTTAAGTTTCGGAAGTTCTACAATATGAATTTCCATCTTATCCGTATACAATAGTTTCCTGCTGTCTTCCCAGATATGGAATTTAGAGTAATATTCTTCATCATCAAATAATATGAAATTTAAAATTCCCACATGGATACATTTCTTTAACTCTTGATAATCCTCACCTTCATGGATTTGTTCTGAGAACATCTTACAAAGATAAAACAAAGAGCGTTCTGCCCAATAATCATAAGCAATAACCTGCATTTCTATATCTATCTGCGTACCATTTTCCAACACTACCCGTATATCCAAAATTCCAAGCTTATCTTTTTGATGTTGTTTTCTTAAATATGTAGGAAGCAGCTCTGTTCTTTGAATCATATCTGCTTTGACGCCCAATATCGCCGCTATAAACCCCCGTCTGACATCTTCGTCATTCAAAAGCTCCTTGAAACAAAAATCCACCTTGGGTGACATAATAAATGTGTTGTCGTTACTTTTCATCTTTGTACTCCTTTCCTTGCAGAAAAGACAAATCATTTGTACAAAGATAAACTTATAACTTTATTATAAAGATTCTTCTACAAATATACAACCGCTTTCCTGCTATCTGTTATTTGTGCTTAATAAGTTTTTCTGGAATCCTCTGACCGAATGGTCAAAATGATATTAGAATAATCAAAATAGAATTCTCTGATAAATCAAGTATATGATAGACTTAGAAAAATCTCAAGAGAAAATTTATTCACATACTCGGAGCGAATATATTTGAAATAATCCGCCAAAAAAGAAAGTCGCCTGCCAATCATTTGAGAGAAAACGATTGGCAGACACCCTCTTCTTATATCTCTTTACTTTAAATTTTCATCAATCCATGCAGCTGCATCTTCCACACATTGTACACAACAGATCAATGGTTGAGGACCATCCATATTTTTCAGATCACGACAGTAAATAGAACGGTTTTTCTTTTCGAAAGCCGCGGCCGCCTCCCGGAATTTTTTGTAAGTGTCCATTTTAGTCTTCTTAGGATCATTCATATCACCGGCACTGTTATACAAACTGATAATAAGAAACATACCCGTCACTGCACCGCAAGTATCTTTTAATCCTCCCATACCACTTCCAAACCCTTCGGTTATGCGGAACATGTCTTGTTCTTTGACACCAAGCTCCTCGCAATATGCACACGCTACAGCTTGACAACAGTTATATCCTTTTTTGAATTTTTCGACTGCGATTTCTTTTGTTGCTTTCATGTTTTTCACCCTTTTTCCCTTTTTAAGTACCCTCTTTGCCTTTGCGCTCTTTCCGTGCGAAAATACAAATTACTTATATAATAAATACTCTTATAGTTTTATTATAAACCTTCTGCATTCTTAAGCAACAATTCTTTTCCTGATATTCCCGGTTCTGTCATCTGTGTTGGCTCTAAAATAATATCTAATTCTTCTTCGTCGAGAAGTTTTTCTTGTAAAATTAAACTTCTGACAGACTCTCCTGTTTTCATTGCTTTTTTAGCTATATCTGCTGCCTTCTGATATCCTACATGTGGACAGATTGCAGTAATAATCCCAACGCTGTTCTCCACAAGATAACGACATCTTGTCTCATTGGCAGTAATCCCTTTCACACAATTTTCTACAAACGTCTGAACTGCATATGCTAATGTATCTATAGACTGGAACATACAATAGAATATAATCGGTTCAAATGCATTTAATTCAAGCTGTCCTGCCTCTGCAGCCATCGTAATTGTAAGGTCGTTTCCGATAATATTAAATGCAACCTGATTAACTACTTCTGGAATTACAGGATTTACTTTTCCAGGCATAATGGAAGAACCGTTTTGTCTCTCCGGAAGATTAATTTCATGGAAGCCGGCTCTTGGTCCTGATGACATAAGACGAAGATCATTTGCAATCTTAGATAGTGTCACTGCACATGCTTTGATTGCTCCGGAAACAGCCACAAATGAATCCAGATTCTGTGTAGAATCAATCAAGTCAAATGCCTGAATAAAATCTATTCCCGATATTTCTGCAATATTTGGAACAATCCTCTTCAGATAATTTTTATCCGCATTAATTCCGGTTCCTACAGCTGTACCTCCCATATTTAAAGCACGCATTTCATCCATTGCTTTATCCATGCGACGAATATCTCTCTGGATGGCTACAGAATAAGCCCCAAATTCCTGTCCGAGTCGAATCGGCACAGCATCCTGCATCTGTGTACGCCCCATTTTGATAACATGATCAAACTCTTCTGATTTTCTGCAGAGTGCCTCATATAAAAGTTCTAACTCATATTTCAAATTTTTCAACAGACGAAGCGAAGTCATTTTTCCTGCTGTCGGAATTACATCGTTTGTAGATTGTCCACAGTTTACGTGGTCATTCGGATTAACAATAGAATAATCTCCCTTTTTTCCGCCAAGTATTTCAATCGCGCGATTCGCAATTACTTCATTGGCGTTCATATTTAAAGATGTTCCTGCTCCTCCCTGAATCGGATCTACAATAAAATTATCATGCAATTTTCCTTTTAAAATTTCGTCACAGGCTTTTACGATTGCATCTGCGATTGTTTTGTCTAAAATACCGACCTCACAGTTTGTAATTGCAGCTGCCTTTTTAATGTATGCAAGACTATTGATAATTTCCGGATGCATATTTAATCCTGTAATATGAAAATTTTCAGCTGCACGAAGTGACTGAACACCATAATACACCGATTTAGGAACATCTTTCGTTCCAATTGAATCCTGTTCCACACGATAATCTTTTTTTTGCTCATCCATTTTTTCATTTCCTCCAACGATATATTTTCTTGTTACCTTTCTTATTGATTTCATTGTATCTATCTATTAAAATATAATCAAATACATATATTTTTATTATAATTATAGCTTTAAAGTTATGTTAGGAGTTAAAATCATGTTTCAAGGAATGGAATACATCTATACCGTTTATAAAGAAAAAAGTTTTTCCAAAGCTGCAAAGAAATTATTTATTTCTCAACCTTCTTTGAGCGCTACCGTAAAACGAATCGAAAAGAAGATAGGCGCTCCTATCTTTGATAGAAGCACAAAGCCATTAACTCTTACAGAATGCGGAGAAAAATATATCCAGTATATAGAGCATATTTACTCTCTGGAACACGAATTTTCTAATTTTGTCAACGATTGGGATGGCTTAAAAACCGGCAATCTTATCCTCGGCGGAAGTACGCTTTTTTCTTCTTGGGTACTTCCACCTCTAATGAGCGAATTTTCCAAGCGTTTTCCGCTTGTGAAAATAAAATTGATTGAAGAAAACACTTCCAAACTTTCTGAGCTTTTAAGAAACGGAAAGATTGACTTTATGATTGATAATTGTATCTTGGATGAAGAAATATTTTCTCACAGCCACTACCATACAGAGCATCTTCTTCTTGCTGTTCCTAAATATTTAGATTCTGCAAAAAAAACCACCTCTTATCAAATCTCTACAGATATGATAAGAGACGGTTCCTTTTTAGATGAATCCGTTGAATCTGTTCCTCTGAATTTTTTTAAACAAGATTCTTTTATTCTGTTAAAACCGAACAACGATACAAGAAAACGTGCTATAGATATTTTACAAAAACAAAGTATCACACCACACATATTATTTGAACTTGACCAGCAAATGACTTCTTATAATATTACCTGTTCAGGAATGGGAATTTCTTTCATCAGCGATACCTTAATCCGTCAAGTTCCTTCTCATCCCAATGTAGTTTACTATAAGCTGGATTCTAAACTCAGTTGTAGAAATCTGTTTTTTTATTGGAAATCCGGAAAATATTTCAGTCGGGCTATGAAAGAATTTCTCAAACTTACCTCAGAAAAATTTAATTAATTTTCCGAAATTCATCAATAAAACCACGAACATACTCTACAGAAAGGTCAAGTGCTCCCTGCCCCAATTCCACAGTGGCTTCTTTTGGATCAAACGGTCCAAACCAGCCACTTGGTGCAATTTCTTTTGTATCTCTTACAAGGCGTACGATTCCTCCCTTATAGTCTACTGCCTGAATATAAGCAGCCTTTACATTTTCTGTCGGATGCTGTGCATTCATTGGCTGACTAAGCTCCATATGTACAGATTCCGGATCAATTGCCATCATAACTGCTGTTTCCAGTATATCACCATGTCCCCCGTTGTATTTACTGTCAAGTTGCGCTACGAGACTCCACCAGTCAATTTGTGCACAGATACCGCCTTTGTGATAAACCTCTAACGCTGCTCTGTCGATAGATGGAGTATTTCCACCATGCCCGTTTAATACGAGAAATCTCTTTGCACCGTGCTGCATTAAGGAATCCATGATTCCATGAAGAACCATGTATAGTCCCTCATATCCAATATTGACACTTCCCTCAAAACTCAAGTGATACGGGCATACTCCGTAATTTACACTTGGAGCTACAATTACATTCTCCATATCCGCAATATGATCCGCAATATAAGACGGAACCATATAGTCTGTTCCAAGAGCACTCTGTGTTCCATGCTGTTCTGTACTTCCTACCGGAATTACGATAATCGGATCTTTTTCAAAGGCTTCCTTTGCCTGTAAGGTTGTCATTTTTCCCAAATACATAACTATTCCTCCTTAAAATCCCTATTTATTAAAAACAAGGAAATGACGGTCAATTGTTTCCTGAGGTGGTTTCTGCGTCAATAAGCTAATGAAGATCATTGTAACAGAACCTAAAATTGTTGCCGGGAACAATGCGTGGAATCCAAATGCCAACGCTTTTACTTCCGGAACTAGTGTAAATGCAAGAAGTGCAATAACACCTACTACAATTGAAGCAATTGCTCCTGCCGCTGTTGATTTTTTCCAGTACATTCCAAACAAGACAGGTACTACAAAAATTGCCATTCCAGAAAATGCAAAAAGATTAATTTCAAAAATACTTCCAGGCTGGAATACACCAAAACAAATAACAACAACACCGATTAACACTGTTACTACTTTAGATAACTTCATAACACTGTTATCATCCGCTTTTTTATTAATAATTTTCTGATAAATATCTCTTGTAACCGCTCCGGTTGTTGTAACAAGAATTCCATCAATGGTAGACATTCCTGCCGCTACAATACCCGCAATAAAGATAGAAGCTAAGAACGGATTTAAACCTCTCTGAAGAATAAGCGGTACAATCTGGTCTGCCTTTTCAATTCCTTGAATAGATGCAATACCATTTACGCCTGCCCATTCGATCAAAGTTGCAGATACTAACATTCCGCCCGTTCCAAGGAAGATTGCCTTGAACATAGTCTTATGATCTTTCATAGTAAAGAACTTTGTAAATAAATGAGGCTGTCCCATTGTAAAGAATGCCCAAAGTACAATATTAGACACATAATATGCCCATGGCATATATCCATTTGCCCCTGGGAATGTAAGATATGCTTCATTCATTCCCTGTAATGTATGGTTAATATTTTCAAATCCTCCACCCATTACGACAGATACGACAAATGTAATAACTGCAGTTGCAATCATAAGTGAACCTTGAATTACATCTGTCATCATAGCACCTTTCATACCGCCGGTCATACAGTAGAGAATTACTACGATTCCCATTCCTATAACTCCTACCCACTCCGGAAGACCTGTAAATACATGAACGATGACACCTGCTCCAATAATCTGTGCTCCCATCATAGGAATTAAGAAGAACAACATCATAACTCCGAGAATACCACCCATTTTTTTAGAATGATAACGATCAGACAAGTAGTCAGCCATTGTAAGAAAACCATATTCATGTCCCAATGTAACTAACTTTCTTCCCATTAAAATTGCCGGAAGAATCATACAGAATACTGCGCCCGGTATAGAGATTGCCATACCGGCATATCCGACTCCATAGATTGTTCCCGGTGTTCCAAGGAATGTTCCCATAGAAAACTGTGTAGAAAAATATGCAATACCACTAACGATTGCTCCTGCTTTTCCGCTGAGGACGAAAAAGTCTCCTAAACTGGAAGTTTTACGACTTGCATACCAGCCAATAAATGCCATAACTCCAAGATAAATAATCAGGACAGTATAAAATGGTCCTGGTGATGGTTGTACTGCTGCTCCCATTATTTCTGTTCCTCCTTCTTATCATCCTTATTTTCTTCATCATATACATGATATTCTTTTCTCTTCATACACATTTTGTAATATACACCAATTAAACCAAATACAACTGCTGCATTGATCAACCATCCATACACATAAGATGGAACACCACCAAGGGATGGGATGTATGTCTCACTGTAGAAAAAAGGAAAAGGAATCATGATAAAAAAGAAACAGATTAAAAATATAACCGTCCATGTTCCCTCAAAATGTTTTTCAAATAATTTTTTCATAGGTACTTCATTCCTCCTTTTGTTGAATTTTCTGTCACTTTAATACATTTCTGCCCTCAGTACAAATTTTTGTAAATAAAGTGCATACTTTACTTTATATTTTAAACTATACATGATATAATACAAAAAGTAAAGTATTTACTTTATATTTTGTAAGATAAATATTTCTTTACTTAAAGGAGATTTCTATGAATATTTTAGATCGAATTAAAGAACTATATCCGCAGTTTACAAGAAAACAAAAAAGTATTGCAGATTACATGACATCAAATCCGGGAGATATTTGTTATATAACGCTCGCACAGTTAAGCCACAACACTTCATCTTCAGAACTTACCCTTCTTCGTTTCTGTCAGAAAGTAGGCTGTAACAGTTTTTTAGAATTGAAAGATGAATTTCGTAATTATACACAACATATGATTCAAAAAGTTTCAGCATCTGACTATAATATACCGACAAACACATGTCCGAATGAATCAGAAAAAGCGGCACTTCTTTTAAATATATGTAATACGGAGATAAAAGCAGCTTCCGATTTTTTCTCAACTCTCAATCCGAATGATATTGTAAACATATGTAAAACAATAAAAGAAAAAAAACGAATCTTCATATTTGCTCACGATATTTCCAAAATTCCCGGTGAATTTCTTGCATTTCGAATGAGGCTTTTATTTTTGAATGTATCTCTTGTAGATCTTGAAGATATTGCCGATACTCAAAAGCAACTGGAATCATTGAATGAAGATGACATGGTAATTTTCTTTTCTTTTCCAAAATATTATTTTCCTATGGAAAGTATTGCAAAAAAAGCAGAAAAAAGTTATGCTTCTATACTCACTATCACAGATGACCATTCTTCTCCAGCTGTACCTTTTAGTCAATATATATTGATCTGCCAAACCAAAACTGAGATTTTTTATAATTCATTAACTCTTCCGATAGCAATGGTTAACTTAATTTCTTCTTACCTTGCTATGGATCTTCTGCCACCAGCAAAAAGGCAGGATTTTATGGATACTCTTTCTTCATAAAGAATATATAAATACAAAGGAGGTAATATTTATGGAAATTGGAGGATTTTTTCCGTATGAAGAAACATCAGGAGCAGAAACAAATTATGCAATCAGAATGTGTCCATCAGCCACAGACATGAAACATTTAATGTCAGGACGATGTGCCATTTATTACTGTTTGCAAGACTCTATGCTAACTGATCAGAGACGGGTAGCCTATCTGCCATCTTACACCTGTGAAACAGTAACCGGTTGTTTCGTCAAAGCAAACTATGAAATCTACTATTATGATGTAGACGAACATCTTGTACCGCAATTTGATGAAACTTTGATCGACAAAATCAGTTTTCTTCTCATTACCGGTTATTATGGATTTTCTACTTTTGATTCTGAATTTGTCAGGAAATGCAGACATCACGGTGTAACTGTCATGCAGGATACTACTCACACTGCTCTTTCACCATCCGGATGCTTTGCTGATGTTGATTATGTTGCAGTAAGTCTTCGTAAATGGATGGGAGTGATTTCCGGAGGTCTTGCTTTCAAATGCGGGGGCACTTTTCAGGTTACTCCTCTTCCTGCCGATGAACATCATCTCAGTGTACGTGATTATGCACTGTCTACCCGTCATGAATATGAGCATACGAATAATGAAGAATTAAATAAAAAAAGTCAGGATGCATTCTGGAAAGCAGAGTGGGAACTTCGCAAAATTTATGATATTCAAGAAGGAGATCCTAAATCACTGGAAACAATTCTTCATTATCCTATTGACAATGCCATTGAAAAACGACGTAAAAATTTCGCTTACCTTCTGAAGCATCTTCCAAAGAACCCAGAAGTAAGACCTATATTCACAGAGCTTCCGGATGATGTATGCCCGATGTTCTTCCCATTTCTTGTGGATAATCGTAATGCTCTTATGGAACATCTCGCTGCCAATGAGGTCCCTCCAAAGATTTACTGGCCGGTACCGCCATTTATTGACATTACCGGTTATCCGAAAGCAGAATATGTTTATGGACACATCATGTCTATCTGCTGTGACCAGCGTTTCTCCGAAGAAGAAATGAAAAAGGTTGTAGCAGTATTTGAAGATTATAAAAAATAAATTCATAACATGATCTGTACATAAAAAAGAGGGTGTCACCCAATCATCTCTTTAGATCATTGAGTGGCACTCTCTTTTCTTTCGCCTGTCTTTTACTTATTTCTACTCATAAGTTCCTTTTTTTAAGAGTTTTCCACATTGTATCATAACCTGTCCACGCGCTATCACCGAACTTAATTCCATATTCTTATCCAAAATGAGAATATCTGCATCCGCTTGCTCTATAAGCTTTCCTTTTTTATTATTAAGTCCAATTGCATCGGCTACATTGGATGTCACATATGGAAGAGCCTCTTCCAAACTCAGTTGATTTTCCTTTACCATGTACTGCATCTCTTTTAAAAGGCTTCTGACACCGGAAACACCTATTTCTAAGAGTGTTCCATCTTCAGCGTAATTCGACCAGCTTCCATGTCCGTCAGAACTGATTGTAATATGTTCCGTCGGAAGTCCTCTTTTTAAACATTCTTTCACACAATCGGCAGGTCTGTCTTCACCCGTCATTCCACAAGTCAGATCAATATAACCTCCCATTTCAAGAAATCTGTATGATTGTTTCATAAGAGCCGGATTGCGGTTTACATGAGTAGGACGGAAGATTCCTTCCGGAATTGCAGTTTTCTTTAATGCTTCAAATACAGGTTCCAATCCTGCTTCTGCGTCTCCCATATGAAGTACAACTATTCCCGGTTTTCCACTTAACATACCAGCCACTCTTGTTTTACTGGCTAGTCCGATCAATTCATCTAGTGTAATGTTTGGAGATCTATGATCTGAAATTGCCAATTTCACACCGAGAACTTTTTCAATAAATACAATGTCCTTATCTGCTTCTCCGGTAATCGTCGGACTAGGATATCCATAAGCTCCCGTTATCATATAAGCGCTGACACCTTCTTCATTCAGTGCCATTACTTTTGCGTATAAATTTTCTATGCTTCTTGTAATCCCATCTGTTCCAAGGAGCCCTACAACGGTTGTAATTCCTCCTTCGATCATCTCAGATAATTGAAGCTCCGGAGTACGAGTATGGAAACTTCCTTCTCCTCCGCCTCCCGTTACATGCACATGCTGATCAATCAGCCCAGGTATCACATATTTTCCCTGAGCATCGATCACTTCACAATACTCCGGTACTTCTGTTATTTGATCTGCAATATATTCAATCTTCTCATTGCATATCAATAAATCTTTTTTTCCAAGATACTTCGGCGCATATATCTCTCCATTTTTAATCAGTTTCATTTTGGTCTTCCTCTTCATCGCCTTTTCTTACTTTTGCGATGCTGGCTACAATATCGCCTTCTTTTAAATTAATAAGTTTCACACCGGAAGTAATTCTTCCAAGAACAGAGATTCCTTCACATTTCATACGAATGATAATTCCCTCTGTATTGATGATCATAATCTCATCATCTTCATTGACTGCTTTAACACCTACAACATTACCGGTCTTTTCAGTGATCTTATAACATTTCACACCTTTACCGCCACGGTTCTGTCGAGTAAATTCAATCATATCCGTACGTTTTCCCATACCCTTCTCAGATACAATGAGAAGTTCACTTCCCTGTGAGTCAAGCTGCATTCCGATTACTTCGTCCCGATCAGAGAGATTCATTCCACGCACTCCCATAGAAGTTCTTCCTGTAGAACGTACATCTTTTTCGCTAAACCGGATACACTGACCATATTTTGTCACCATAAGGATATCCTGTTCATTATTTGTATATTTTACCTCGATCAATTCGTCTTCTTCCCGAAGTGTGATAGCTGCCAATCCTGTTTTTCTTACATTTGCATACTCTTTGATCGGAGTTTTCTTTACAAGACCTTTCTTGGTTGCCATGAAGAGATATTCTCCGTCTCGATATTCATCAATCGGAATTACTGCACTGATCTTCTCACCCGGCATTAATTGAAGAAGATTGATAATC
>OLGO01002087.1_pt1 | contig 10943 bp, 11 predicted proteins | sample 1605861 | NCBI WGS metagenome assembly OLGO01 (sample SAMN03283253) | human gut metagenome | biome: human-associated habitat; material: feces | host: Homo sapiens | place: USA | collected 2013
GCCCATCACCTCGGCAAAGATCTGCTCCAGCTTTGCGCGGCCGGTATCCCACAGGCCGTAGCCGGTGGTGCCCAGCATATCGGTGGAGGACATCTGGGTATCCGCAAAGGCTTTCAGCATTTTGAGCTGGTTAAAATCGCGGATCTCCTCCATATGGCGGAAGTAGGGCTGGCACAGCTCCATAGCCTTTTCGTCCAGCGCCAGAACTTCGGGTTTGTAATTGAAAAAGTGGTTCAGCATTGACATTATAATGGTTCCTTAATTTTATAGATTTTATAGAGCGCAGGCTTTCTGTCGGAATGACTCCTTCAGCCGCACTTCGTGCGCCAGCTCCCTCAGGGAGGGAGCTCCTGACGAAACCAGAACGTTTCACTTATGCAGAAAGCTTTTCCGTCCTGCCAAAGGCTCCCTCATTGAGGGAGCTGGCAAAACCGTCAGGTTTTGACTGAAGGAGTTTGTTCATATCTTGCATATTCCCCCAGCTTTTCAAAGCCAAGCCGGGTATAAAAGTGCACCCGCTCCGGGCTGCAGAGAAACACCGGGTGCTCCCCCTTGGCGGCAAGCTCGTTCGCCATCTGCACAATGAGCCGCCCGCCGATGCCCTTGCCCCGCAAAGGCTGGGCTGTCTGCCCGCAGGCCATGTAGGCCTGCCTGTTCGCAAGGGCATAGGCCCCTACCGTGCAGATCGTTTCACTTCCCTGCCGCAGCGCCCACACAAGGGCTTTGCCGCGGGTGCGCTTTGTGCAAAGCTCGGAGTAAAAGTCCTCCTGCTTTGCCGTATCCGCCGGGTAGAGCGCCCGTGCCACATCCATGGCAGAGGGTTCCCGGTCAAGGTCCAGCTGTGCCCAGAGGGCTTCGTCTGCGGCAGGCAGCGGCAGAGCCTTGCCGGGTGCAAGGCCGAATACGGTCAGCGTTTCAGCTTTGCACCACCCGTCAGGTGGTGGGCATTCGTTTTCGTCTAAAATGATGCTCTCACACCCGCAGAAAGCCAGAAAGCTGGCCAGCTCTTCCGGGTTTGCGTGCCCTGCTGCCCATACGGTGCTGCCGCTGAGTTCCAGCGCCAGTGTAGGTCCTGCGTAGAATCGCCACGGCTGGCTTTTGCTAAAAAGGGCAAGATCCAGCGGCAGGGTCGCCCCCAGCACCCATTTCCCCCGGCAGGCATTTAAAAAGCGGGCGCGGTGGGCTTTTGTGCTGACCTGCGCGATCACTTCAGCTCGTTGACGATCTTCTTGAACTCGCGGCCGCGCACCTCAAAGTTGGGGTACAGATCAAACGATGCGCTGGCCGGGGACAGGATGATGATGTCACCGGGCTTTGCGCAGGCACGGGCCAGCTCCACAGCGTGCTGCATGTTGTCGGCGTGCTGGATGGGCAGCTCTGCTTCGTTGAAGTTCGGGTCCTCGCGCACAGCCTTTTCGATGCGGGGGCCGGTGGCACCCATCAGCACAAGATTCTTCACGTGGGCCACCACTTCCGGTGCCAGCGGCTCATAGGGAATGTGCTTGTCGTAGCCGCCAGCGATCAGAATGACCTTCTGGTTAAAGCTGCGCAGACCGGCAATGGTGCGCGTCGGGCTGGTGCCGATGGAGTCGTTGTAGTACAGCACGCCGTCCAGCGTGCGCACCGGCTCAATGCGGTGCTCCACACCGGTAAAGGTGCTGCCCACCTTCTGGATGGCTTCCACGGGCACCTCGCCCCACACGGCAGCGGCAGCAGCCAGCAGGTTTTCAATGTTGTGCAGGCCGCGCAGCTTCACGTCCTTCTGGGCCAGGAAGGGGGTCACAACGCCATCCTCGGCCATGCAGAGCATGTTGTCCTCCTTGCGCAGGAAGGCACCGTTGTCGGTATCGTGCAGGCGGGTGAACCACACCTGCTTGCCCTTGCAGTCGGACTGCATGGAACGGCTGATCTCGTTCTCATAGCCCAGCACAGCGCGGCAGGGCTGCTTCTGGTACAGCAGGATGTTGCGCTTGGCATCAATGTACTCCTGCATGTCCTTGTGGTGGTCCAGATGGTTGGGGGTGACATTGGTCACCACGGCAATGTTGGGGCTGGAATGCATGCTGATGAGCTGGAAGCTGGAAAGCTCCACCACAGCCACATCCTCGGGAGCCACCTCGGGCAGCATGGGCAGCAGAGCTGCGCCGATGTTGCCGCCCAGATGCACCTTGCGGCCTGCGGCCTCGTAGAACTTGGAGATCAGGGTGGTGGTGGTGGTCTTGCCGTCGGAGCCGGTCACGGCTACGATCTCGCAGGGGCAGAAGTCGAAGAACAGCTCCACCTCACTGGTGACCATGGTGCCTGCGGCCATGGCATCCTGCAGGGGCTTTTCAAAGTAGCCCACAAAGCCCGGGGTGCGCATGATGATATCCTGACCCTTGAAGCCATCCAGATAGTTTTCGCCCAGACTCAGGTCGATGCCCAGCTCCTTGATGGTTGCAGCGTAATCGCCAAAGTCCTCCACGCTCTTTTTCTGGTCGCACAGGGTCACATGGGCACCCAGCTCCACAAACTCCTTGATCAGGGTCTTGTGGCTGACACCGGCACCAATGAAGGCCACTTTTTTGCCTTTGGTGAGTTCAATCAGTTTCTGCTGATCCTTCTGCATAAAAACAGTTCCTCCTCCATAATATCGTATTCAGAACGCACCTCAAAACGGGTGCAGAGATGTTTCGCTGTACCATTATAGTCCATTTAGCCGCAATTGGCAACGGAAAAACGCCCTTTTTGCCCCAAAAAGCAAGGTAAATTCACAATTCTGCAATTGTATTTTGCCGCTGTTTCTGCTACACTTGTCGAAGCAGAGCGCTTTTTGTATACAAAAAGCCTTTTTTCGCAAATACCATAGAATGAGGTCATCCCCTTGAAACAGTTCTTCCGTATTACCGCAGCATTGCTTGCTGCTGCGTTCCTGCTTGCGCTCACCGGCTGCGGCAGCAGTTCCAGTGCGCCAAGCTTTACATGGTTCGTGGATACCATTCCCGCAAACCTTGACCCGCAGGTGGCTTCTGCTGCCCCGGACGTGATCGCCTGCGAGAACCTTTACAGCGGGCTTGTCCGCAAAAAAGCGGATGGCGAGATCGTGCCCGATCTGTCCGAGAGCTGGACGATCTCCTCCGATGGCAAGACCTACACCTTCCAGATCAAGGACGGCCTGACCTACAAGGCCGTCAAGGGCGCTTCCACGGATCACACCATCACTGCCGAGGACTTTGTGTTTGCATTCCGGCGCATATTCCAGCCGCAGACAAATTCCCCTTATGCCGTGGAGTTTGCCGCCCTTGAGAACAGTGCTGCCGTGCTGGCTGGCACAGCCGATGCCAGCACGCTGGGCGTTTCGGCCGCCGGCCCGCTGACGCTGGTGTTCCGCCTGAGTGAAAAGGACGACAACTTCCTTGCCAAGCTCACCCTGCCCGGTGCCATGCCCTGCGATGAAGCATTTTTTGAGAGCACCCGCGGCACCTACGGCCTGACCGCCAAGACCACCCTTTCCAGCGGCAGCTTCTATCTTTACAACTGGACGGCCAGCGGCCTGTTCCTGCGCCGGGATGTCTCCTCCCCCATGATCGGCAGCCTGCGTCTGGTGCAGAACACCGGCAGCACCGGCAAGAGCGCCGCCCAGCTCATTGCAGACGAAAAATGCTCCGCCGCGCTGGACGACACCGGCGAGGATACCTCGCTGCAGTCGGTGGATTACTCCGACACCACCTGGGCACTGCTGTTCAACAGCGCCGAAGATTCTGTGTTTGCCGATCAGGAACTGCGGCAGGCGCTTGCCGGCATCGCCCGGGAGAATGTGGATGTGCCCTCTTCCGGTCTGTACACCGCTGCCGATGGTCTTGTGCCCACCGGCCTTTCCGTGGACGGCATCGATTACCGCAAGTCTGCCAGGAACCCGCTGCCCACCATCACCGACCCCCGTACATTGTACCTGAATGCACGGCAGGGCATGGCCAGCTCGGATTTTTCCGGCGTGACCATCCTGCTGCCGAAGGAGCGCTACTCCTACTACGAAAACCGCAACCTCTCCGCCTTCCCTGAGATCAGCGTCGAGAGCATCGCAAACGGTAAGGTCTTCGGCGAGCTGGAGACCATGTTCTGCGACTACGCTGCCTGGCGCACCGCCGCGCTTCGCGCGGTGACCTGGTGCGACCTGAATCTTTTTCACCGTCCTGTGGTACAATGGCGGAAATAATCCAACACGGAGGTGATCCCATGGTCAAGCGCCGCGCCCTCCTGGCGCTGCTCCCCCTGCTTCTCCTGGCTGGCTGCAAACAACCGGAGAAGTTTTCCACATCCTCTGGCGTATCTGTGGAAAATCCAGCCGCCGATGCGCTGGCCTCCGCCCAGCTTGGGGAGCTGGACGGCCTGCTCTCCGAGGCGGAGCTGGCCCATGTACATACCCTTGTGGAACAGCTCCTCCCCCTGCGCCAGACACGGGAGGCGGAAGCACGGTGGCAGTTGTCCACTGAGGAGGCCAATCTGGTGGACCGCCTCAACCGGCTCTATGAGCGGTACACGCTCAAATACCTGGGGGGCGGCGGGTCCTGGGGCTATGCCTCTCCCGCCGAGCGCCCGCTGGCCGACTATGCCGTGGAGCCGGACGGCGGCCTCCGGCTGACCTCTGGGGAGGATATCTACCGTTCCCTGTGGGCACAGGTGAACGCCCTTCTGCCCGAGGGTGCCCTGGACGGCTTTTCCCGCTTCACTGTCTTTACCGACGGTCTGGATGAAACCCTGGCCTATGTGTCCCCCCTGGATGACACAGGGACGCGGTGGGAACTGGCAGTGGACCCGGCGGATGCCGGGGAGTTGGACTGGTTTACCGAAACCGTCCTCCACGAGTATACCCACTACCTCACCCTCAACGACACCCAGGCGGACTACGGCGCTCCGGAGAGCGGCGCCCGGTACTGCGAGGAGGGCATGGTCGCCCGGTCCGGCTCCTATCTGGATGACTTCTACCACACCTTCTGGACGGACTACCTGCATGACCGCCTGGCCAATCCGGACAGCTATGGCTTTTACCTCCGGCACCAGGCGGATTTCGTCACCGACTACGCCTCCACCGACCCGTCGGAGGACATTGCGGAGAGCTTCACCTACTTTGTCCTGTGGGACGCCCCGGAGGGGGATGCCGTCTGGGAGGAGAAGCTGAACTTTTTCTACCGCTATCCCGAGCTGGTGGAGTTCCGCACCCAGGCCCGGGCCCGGCTGGGTCTCTAGCAGACCAGCGCGCGGAAGCCCCGGGGGGCCCCGGAGCGGAACGTCCGCTCCTCCCCGGTGAAGGGGTCGGTCAGGGCCAGCTCGTGGGCGTGGAGGCACAGGCGGCCCAGCGGGCTGGCGGCCGCGCCGTAGTCCCGGTCTCCCGCCACGGGGCAGCCCAGCTCGCTCAGGTGGGCGCGGATCTGGTTCTTGCGCCCGGTGTCGATGTCCACCTCCAGCAGGGTGTACTCCCGCCCCGCCTGGATGGTGCGGTAGTGGGTCACCGCCTCCTTGCCGCCGGAGCGGACGGAGTAGACCTTGTGGGCGGCGTTCTCCCGCAGAAGGGTGCGGATGGTGTCCTCCTCCCTGGGGGGCCGGCCCTCCACCACCGCCAGATAGCCCCGGCGGCGCACCAGCGCGTCCCAGTGCTCCTGATAGGCCCGCTTGGTCTCCTCGTCTTTGGCGAACAGGAGCACGCCGGAGGTGTCGCGGTCCAGCCGGTGGACGATGAACACCCGCCCTCCGGGCCTGGTGCGGCGCACGTACTCCCCCGCCATGCGGTAGGCGGTGCGCACCTTCTCCCGGTCGCTGGCCATGCTCAGCAGGCCGGAGGGCTTGTCAATGACCAGGATGCGCCCGTCCTCATAGAGCACCGGGAAGGGGGCCCGCCGCGCCTCCGCCCCCTGGGCGAGCACGCTCACCCGCTGGCCGGGGGCGAGGGGGTGGTCGTGGCGGCGGACGGCCGCCCCATCCACCTGCACCTGCCCCCGGGCGAGCAGCGACTTGACATGGTTGCGGCTCCCCTTCACGTGCTCCAGCAGGAAGGGCAGCAGCGGGCCGCCCCGCTCCACGGTAAACTGCATCTCTTTCACACCATCACATCCTAGGAGGGATTTTTATGAACGAAGTTCTGTCCCAGCTCCACGCCCGCAAGTCGGTGCGGGCCTTTCTGGACCGGCCCATTTCCCCGGAGGCCCGGCGGGCCATCCTGGAGGCGGCCTGCGCCGCCCCCACGGCGGGGAACCAGCAGCTCTATACCATTTTAGACATTACCGACCAGGCCGTCAAGGACACGTTGGCCGACACCTGCGACCACCAGCCCTTCATCGCCCAGGCCCCGCTGGTGCTCCTTTTCTGCGCCGACTGCCAGAAGTGGTACGACGCCTTTGCCGCCGGGGGCTGTTCCCCCCGCCGCCCCGGGCCGGGCGACCTGTGGCTGGCCCTGTCCGACGCCAATATCGCCGCCCAGAACGCCGTCACCGCCGCATGGAGCCTGGGCATCGGCTCCTGCTACATCGGCGACATTCTGGAGCAGGTGGAGACCCACCGGACCCTGCTCCGCCTGCCGGAGTACGTGGTGCCCGCCGCCCTGCTGGTGTTTGGCTACCCCACGCAGCAGCAGCAGGAGCGGGAAAAGCCCCGCCGCCGCGCCTTGGAGCACATCGTCCACGAGAACGCCTACCGCCGCATGGAGCCGGCCGAGCTGGAGGCTATGCTGGCCGACAACGCCGGAGCCCGGCCCTACGGTGCGTGGCTGGACGCCTTCTGCAAGCGCAAGTACAACTCCGATTTCTCCCGCGAGATGTCCCGCTCCATGGCCGAGTACCTCAAGCCCTTTCTGCCGTAAAAACGCCCGCTCCCGGTTTTGGCTGGAAACCGGGGGCGGGATTGCATTTTCCAGCCTGCTTCGGTAAAATGGAGCCGGTACCAGCCAACCGGGAGGAGAGATGCTTATGAGTCCAGCAGATGAAGCATGGGTGAAGGAACTTTATGAAGCCAATGCCCTCAAACTGTATAAGGTCGCTTTCCGCCGGCTGGGCGATAAAGACGAGGCTGAGAATGTCGTACAGGAGGCATTCTTATTGCTCCTGGCTCGGTTTGATACCGTAAGAGTTCATCCAAACCCCTCCGGGTGGCTGATGAAAGTCGTTCAAAACCTAATCCGCCATTCTATGGACAGGAACCAGAAGCAATCTAGCCATGAAATTTCCATAGAGGAACAAATCACTCAAATCAGCGCCCCTCCAAAACAGTTTTTTTCTCTGCGCGATATACTGCCGCCGGGCCTCACCCAGCGGGAACAGGATCTGTGGTCTGGTTCTATGAGGAAGGGCTGTCCTACGAGGAGATTTCTGCACGGCTGAAGATTCCGATCCTGACCTGCCGGACTCAGATGTTCCGGGCAAAGCAACACTATAAAAAGCTGGCGGAAAAAGAAACAGATTTTTCAGAATTGATGTAATGTTTCTATCAGTCTTTCTGATATTCCTAAGAAGGAGGTGTCATGATGCCCGAGAAGAAACGAGCCCCACACCAGTCGGGCAGAGGGAAGGGCAACGTCTCTCAAATCCAAGGACATCTGTGCGACAAAACAGCGGACGAGCTGTTGACAGAGCTGGAAGCCAGGATGGATGAAATGACAGACCTTACCTATGATGAGGATGTGATTGACTCCTATCTGGCCGCCCTGGACAAAAAAGCTCCTCTCGAAAAAGATTTTGATGTGGAACGGTCATGGGAAAAGTTCCGTTCACAGCATGCGATTTTATTCGACGAGGACATTTTGCCCAAACCGGAGGTTCCCCAAAGAGGATCTCATGGATTCCGTTTCCGCAGAGCCTTCGCAAGAGTTGTCGTTGTTGCGGCCATCGTCGCCGTATTCACTATGTTTTGTGCACAGGCCGCTGGCATCGACGTGTTTGGTGCAATCGGGCGATGGACGGAGGAGACATTCCGCTTTGCTGCCCCGGCAGGCCCTGCAACTTCCGCGGTTTCCGCAGTTCCCGTTGACATTGATGGGGTTCTGATCTACGAAGTGGAGCAATACCCCACGCTTCAGGATGCTTTTGACGCCCACTCCATTTCTGAACCGCTGGCCCCGTCCTGGATTCCGGAGGGGTATGTGCTGGACTATGTGGAGGCCAGCCCTTCAACCGGACAGGTCGTATTCACTGCCTCCTACAGCAGCGGTCAGAGCATCCTGAACCTTATGTATTCCTATCGAATGGACGGCACCTTTTCCTCATCCATCTTTGAAAAAGATGGTTCCTCTGTGATCGAGTACACCAAAAACGGCATTGTCCACTACATCATGTCGAATGTGAATGTACGGGTGGCTGCCTGGGTGAACGGTACCTGTGAGTGCTCTATTACGGGACCGTTGACCGAACAGGAAATGATCACAATCATTGATTCTATTTATACATAAGAGAGGAGCAGTCAACTATGAAAAAATCTCTGCGCTGTATCTGTGCAGCAATTTTTGCGCTGGCCTTCTGCACAGGCTTCGTCATCCATGCTTCGGCGGTTGAGCGGGCAAGTTCCTATCTTACGAGATATTCTGCCACGCTTTTCGCGGGTGACCGTGGCGCCGTTGAAATAACGATTTCCGTCGTCGCAAATCAACGTGTTTCAGAACTGGGCGCCAGCTACATTTTGTTGGAGGAGTCCAACGATGGCGGAAGGACCTGGAGCACCGCCAAAGAGTACGAGGGCGAAAGCTGGATGACCGCCGAAAACCGCTCCAGCTACAGCAGGACCCTTTCGTATCAGGGAACCATCGGACATCAATACCGGGTAACGGCGGATGTCTTTGCCAGAGACGCCAACGGCATCGACAGCCGTACCACTCCCACCTCCTCCGCGGTTACGGCAAAAAGATAGCTTAAAATATAACATTTTTCAATTTTGATGAAATGTATTGTATTAACTTTCTGATATATGTATAACCAACTAAAGGTCAAAAATTATAACCGCAATTAGAAAGCAGGTGTCTCCAATGCATCTATAACTCTGAAAAGTTTAGCTTTGGAACTAATACTTTGCGCAAGAAATTTCTTATTACGGGGTGATACTGTGAATATTAGAAAAAGATTCTTTGCTATAGCACTGTCTTTTGTTCTTTTCATGGCTAACCAACCCGTCGCTTTTGCCGCAACCACTCAGCCATCCAGTCTGCAAAAGATAAATGTAGAAGAACGCAACGCAGTAGGGTTAGAAGAATTTAAAAATTATATTAGCAAGTTTTTTAATAACCCCGAGGAATACACACTTTATGATAAAAGTGGAAATGATATCAGCGATGAATTCTATGAAAAATATAATAATTTATTTGAGAAAGGTGACTTCTCTGTTCTTCAAGAGATTTCTGAATCTACGATTTCTTACATGAGCTACCACCCATTACCTGGTTCTATAGATAATATATCCTCTACTATCTCTCGAGCTAACAAACGCTATACATATGATTTGTACACTGTTGGTATTCTTATTGAAGGAGTAATGGACTTTGAAGTACAGATGACGCCTAGACTTACTTATTATGTTGATTCAAGTGGTAAAATCGTACAACCTGTAAACGATCCTGTATTGGATATAGCAATTCACGACTTCGTTGTATATGATTTTTCGTTCAAAAACATCGAGGTATGGTCCTATGTTTCGGCTGATGGTAAAACAGTTTACTTTGGCGGTGAATTTTGTGTATATCGCGCCTTGGAGGGAACGGCATTTTATTCAGGAAAGATGAAGGTCGAAGCGGTTGCTCATGCTGATGGTACTTTTGAAAAGCCTACATGGGAGCAGACAGGCACTTATCTTGAGCCTCCTTTTTAATTAAATCTCATACATGAGAAAGGACTGTTAATATTGAAAAGACTGTGTTCCCTTTTATTAGGACTGGCTTTAATAACTGGTACTTCTATTTCTCCTGCGTATGCCTCAGAAATAGAACCGCGATACTCCATTGAAACCATTGAAGTTGAATTAGAGGTCCCCGCGACGATCCCTTCCCAGCAGCTTACAGATTCTACTGGTAGAACTGTATCATTTCCAAAGTTTAGATCTAGTTGTATTGTAACATGCGCTGTTGATATAGACACAAGAACGGGAATTATGTTCAAGGTCGCTTGAGGGTGGTTCGAGCCTCTGTCAAAGATTCATCGTTAGATCTCGGATTAGCTGAACCACCCTCAAGCGACCTTGAACATAATTCCGCTATGAACATTTTGTATATTCAAGTGATCAATCCATCGGACTGCATTACAATTGCATCAGACAAAAAGAGTTTTCGAATTAATGCCGAAATGGAGGCAAAAGTTCACTATGAAATAATCTGGATGAATACAACACCACCTGTTCCCAGCCTTTACGAAGATCTTTACTTCAACATTTCTGGAAGCGCAACTTATAGGACGGCATAATAAAGATATATAACTTATAATAATTACCAGGGGGATGATTATGCGAAAAGCACTTAAACGTGCAATAGCTTATGGAATATATTACATAATATTTATTGGCGTGACCATTTACGGCACAATTAGAGGATGGCCACTCCGCATACCTATACTCCTTGTTTTCCTAATTTTACTATATGCCTGCGTGGGAGGCAAAAGCAATGCCATTACAGAATATCGCTATCATACCGATAACCCAATGATTGCGCCTGACTTACCTATACAGCCTGAACGGAGCTCCGCTTCAGTTTCCTTTCTTGCATCTTTTCTTTTGCTTCTTCCACCGGGGCTGTATTTGATCATTAGTGTGTGCATCGGTTTATTGACCTAGCTTATGGCGGAACCACTTTGCAGCATCCTCGTTGTGGACACCCCCCACCCTCGCTATGAAAATGCTACGTCTGATACGGCTGTGTATTCCGTAGATGTTTTGAGCCCGGCCAGCGGTTCCGCTGTCCGGGCTCTCTCTTTGGTACAAACAGCAGGAGCGCCGCCCATTTG
>OLGO01002096.1_pt1 | contig 10919 bp, 9 predicted proteins | sample 1605861 | NCBI WGS metagenome assembly OLGO01 (sample SAMN03283253) | human gut metagenome | biome: human-associated habitat; material: feces | host: Homo sapiens | place: USA | collected 2013
GGTGAAGCCACCCTCGGTATCCAGAAGCTCGTCATCAGACAGATACGCCATGACCTCACCTCTTTCAAAAAATATTTTGTGCTTTTTAAAAAAATGGTTCCGCTTTACACCCCGGATTTCTCCTATTAGTGAAAGGTAATCTAAAATCAGATTACTTTTTTCGGAACTACAACAACATTATACAGCGACTGCGCCGGAAGCGCAAGAAAGAGAGGTTCTATGGTAAAAAACGGCACCCAGGATTTTCTTTCGGAAGGGAGTGAGCAGTAATGACATGGTTTGAGCTGATAAAACAAGTTGTCCGAGTTCCGGAGGCTGCGGTCTATTATGGGCTGCAAGTCAGTCGAAACGGCATGGTCTGTTGTCCGTTCCATAATGACCGACACCCCAGCATGAAACTGAACGAGCGTTATTTTTACTGCTTCGGCTGCGGAGTAACCGGTGATGTGATTGACCTTGTGGCGAGGTTATTTGACCTGAGCAGTTACGAGGCAGCGCAGAAGCTGGCTTATGACTTCGGGATTGACCCGGACAAACCACCGGCAGCAATCGCTCTGCCCAAACCGGAACGTCCTCTGCTGAAAGCATACCGGCAGGAGGAAGTGCGCTGCCTGCGGGTATTGTGCGATTATCTGCATCTTCTGGAAAGCTGGAAGGTGCAGCACACACCCAAGACACCGGAAGATGTTCTGGATGACCGGTTTGTGGAAGCCTGCCAGATGCTGGACTATGTGGAGTATCTGGCGGATTTGCTCATTGCCGCCGAACTGGAACAGCGGGTGAAAATCGTGGAAATGCTGAACAAGGATGGCCTGATCGCCGGTTTGGAGGAACGGCTGGACAGGCTGAAAAAGGAGGACGACGCCCATGAAAAACAAAGCGCAGCTTGACGGGATGCCCGTCTGGTTCGATGGAAAAAGCATCAACGAAGCCCTGTTTTGCGAGGAGTTCTTGCAGACGCACAAGATCATCTTTACAAACGGGGCTTTTTTCACGCCCGAAGGCCGTGTAACCGATGAGCTGCCTTTGCGGGGAGAGATTTTTGAGGAGCTGAAATGCTGTGCGGTCAGCAACATTCCCCGCAAAATCAGCAACATTGTGGAGTTGATGAAGCTGGCGGCGCTGGTGGAGGATTTTCCCCCGGAGCCGGACCGGATTCACCTTTCCAACGGGACACTTTTTCTGGATGGGACCTTTGCGAAGGGAAAGCCGGAAATCGTCCGCAACCGTTTCCCCGTGGCCTACAACTCCAATGCCCCGAAACCTGTTCTCTGGCTGCAATTTCTGGATGGCCTGCTCTACCCGGAGGACATCCCCACCTTGCAGGAATATATCGGCTATTGCCTGATTCCCAGCAACAAGGGGCAGCGGATGATGGTCATTAAGGGCAGCGGCGGCGAAGGCAAGTCACAGATCGGCGCTGTGCTGGGAACTTTGTTCGGTTCCAACATGAAGGACGGCAGCATCGGGAAAATATCCGAGAACCGGTTTGCCCGTGCCGATTTGGAACATATCCTCCTGTGCGTGGATGACGATATGCGGATGGAGGCCCTGCGCCAGACCAACTATGTAAAATCCATCGTCACCGCCCAGGGCAAGATGGATTTGGAGCGCAAGGGCAAGCAGAGCTATCAGGGATGGATGTGCGCCCGGCTGCTGGCCTTCTCCAACGGAGATTTGCAGGCGCTGTTTGACCGGAGCGACGGATTTTACCGCCGCCAGCTGGTGTTGACTACAAAAGAAAAGCCTGCTGGCCGTATGGATGATCCCGACCTTGCCGAGAAGATGAAAGCCGAGGTGGAGGGCATCCTGCTCTGGGCTTTTGAGGGATTGCAGCGGCTGGCCGCAAACAACTTCAAGTTCACCGAAAGTGACCGCACCAGAGAAAACCGGGAAGCAGTCAAACGGGACAACAACAATGTCTATGATTTTCTGGATTCTGACGGGTATGTTCACCTGAAAGCCGATCTGTCCGCCAGTTCCAAAGAGTTGTATGAAGCATATCAGATTTACTGCACCGAAAACAACCTGCCTGCCCTGAAGCCACGCAGCTTCAGCGAAGCCCTGATCGCCTGCCAGAGCCGCTACAATCTGGAATACTGCAACAATGTGACCAACGCAGCCGGACGGCGGGTGCGTGGATTTCTGGGAATTGAGGTATTAGTGAGAAATCATATATCAGTGTTTTCCGGTGATTCGATGCGTACGTACGTACCGGAAGATGTGCCGGAGGAATGGCGGCGCTGAATCGTGTACGTACGTACGCTTTGATTGACCCTTGTTCTCCCTTTTACAGCAATTCGGCGGCTATGGCAGTCAGAATCACCGGTCAAATCCCCATGCTAAATCAAGGCAAGTGGAAATCGAGAAGTATTTGACGGTTGGAAGAAATCATTTTGCGAAACCGTGCTTCTCGCCCCGGTGAACCGGGTGCATGGAATCATGGGAAAATGCACAGCTTCAAGCCAAATCACACGGAACGGAAAAGTCGGAAGGTGCGACCTATGGGCAGGACATCGCACCGGCAATTCTGAACGGATTTGGTGACAAGGGAATTTTTCACCACACAGCGAAGCGGTTATGCCAGAGGGCGTACCGGCTTCGCTTTTTTATCAAGTAAATTTAGGAGGATTTTTGATGATGACGGTACGCAACGAGATTAAGGCACAGATCGTCCGGGCGGGATACACCATGCAGGAGGTAGTTGACCGGCTCCATGAGGAATACGACTGGTCGGACAGTGTTTCCAACCTGTCGGCCAAGCTCCAGCGGGAATCCATCCGCTACAAGGAGGTTGTGGAGCTGGCCGATGTGCTGGGCTATGACCTGATCTGGCAGAAACGGAGGTAAATCTATGACAAGTGAAGAAAAGAAACTGTTGCAGGCAAAGCACCGCTTGGAGGAAGCCCAGGCACGGGACCGGGTGAAGGAACGAAAAGCCCGGACAAGGCGGCTCATTCAAGAGGGCGCTGTACTGGAAAAAGTGCTGCCGGAAGTACAGGCGGTAGGGCTTGATAATCTGGAAGAGTACCTGCGGCGAAAGCTGGCAGGACACGATTGAAAACTGCTGGGAGGTCTCCGGGAAACCGGGGGCCTTCCTCTTTTTTATCCCGAAGGGCGCACTTACTCACCACCTGCTAAAGCAGGCGGTGGTAGCCCTCCCGTTGGTCGGGCACGTGCGCTCTCCGAGGGGGATTGCGTCTCCTGCGGGAGCCGCTGGACGATGCCACAGCCCCGTGGGAGCTGCTGTCATCGCCCACGCAGATGGCAAGGCGTTTCCGTGTTGGAAGCCCCTTCCTCATCTGCCTGCGCAAACCTGCCACCGGCAGCTTTGCCGCAGATACAGGGGCGGAACAATTTGTTTCCACCCCTGATAGCGGTGCGTCGCTTTTCACGACGTACCTGTTGGAATCGGGTACGCCCTATCATGGAGCGTACTTATACGAAAGAAGGGCTGCTGCGTTTCACAGTAGCCTTTCGGAAAGGATGGTAGACAATGGCGATTTATCATTTGGAGGCCAAGATGGTCAGCCGGGGCGCGGGACGCTCCGCCGTGGCCGCTTCGGCCTATCTGAGCTGTTCCCGGATGCTCAACGATTACGACGGGGTGCAGCATGACTACACCCGCAAACAGGGCCTTGCCTGGCAGGCAGTGTTCCTGCCGCCAATGGCTTCCCCGGAATGGCAGGACAGGGAAAAACTATGGAACGCCGTGGAAGAAGCGGAGAAAACCAAGGACAGCCGCCTGGCGCGGGAATTTGTCGCTGCACTGCCCATCGAACTGTCACGCCAGCAACAGATTGAACTTCTGCAAGAATTTATCCGGAAGCAGTTCGTAGATGAAGGAATGTGTGCCGACGTTGCGATCCACGACACTGACGGCCACAATCCCCACGCCCACATTCTGCTGACGGTGCGTCCGCTGGATGAACACGGAAAATGGCAGTACAAGACCGAGAAAGAATATCTCTGCGTCAAAGACGGCGAAGAACGGGGCTTTACCGCCGCCGAGTTCAAGGCCGCACAGACCGAGGGCTGGGAGAAGCAGTACCCCTACAAAGTTGGCAAAAAGAAGGTGTACATGGCACCGTCCGCCGCCCAAGAGCAAGGGTATGTGCGCATGGATAAGCACCCCAAAAGTATCCGGTACGGCAGGCAGAATCCCATCTCTGCGCGGTGGAACAGCGAAGAACAGCTGCTCGTCTGGCGCGAGGCGTGGGCCACGGCAGCGAACCGCTGTCTGGAGCTGGCCGGTCACGACAGCCGTATCGACCACCGCAGCCATGCCGAGCGCGGTCTGGAGGAACGGCCCACCATCCACGAGGGCGTGGCAGCTCAGGCGTTGGAGCGGCGCGGCATCATCTCTGACCGTTGCGAACTGAACCGGCAGATCAAGGCCGACAACGCCCTGCTGCGAGAACTGAAAGCGGAGGTCAAAAAGCTGGCCGCTTTGGTTGCCCACACCGTGCCCGCCGTAGCGGAGCGTCTGGAAAAATTACGCAGCAGGATTTTAATTTTCTGTTATCAGCTGTCCCATATCCGTGCAGGCCGTGCCAGCTGTCAGAAAGCCCTTACTGTGTACAAGCCCCAGCTGACACGGTTCACCAATTTGGCCCGGCAGATCAAGGAGAAAAGCAGGGAGCGCAAAACTGTGAAAGCCGAGAAAGAATCCCTGCCTGCGTGGCAGGTGTTTAAGCACAAAGAGTTGGGCGCTAAGATTGCGGAGCTGACCGAAGATTTGGAGGAACTGCGCTCTGAAAAGGCGCTGTTGTTGCAGCAGTTTGACTATGCCGAGGACGCCGGGGCCGAAACCTTCCGCAAAGACATCGCCGCGCTGGAATCTAACCTGCAAAAACTGGACGAGCAGGAACAGAAATATTCTGCCGAACTGGAAACCACGCTGCATGAGTACGCCGAGGAAAAAGCGCAGGCCGCCGACCTTGACCCGGTAGAACTGTACGAGGCCCGGCAGGCCATCCGGCCCGGACAGGAAGCAGCCGCCAATGAAAAGCTGGAGCAGGTGTTTGGCGAGAAATACTTGCCGCTGCGGTGGGTGGACGCCAAACGGGCGCAAATGCGCCTGACCAACGATTCAGCGGAGGAATACGCCACCCGCCAACTGGCAAAGCAAAAGCACAAATCCCTGCCACTGCCCGCCCGCAGGCGGAAGTCTGAGCAGGAGCAGGAATGGTAATGCGAAAGGCGGCGAAGCCAACAATGGGCTCCGCCGCCTTTCGTAATTGTAAATGTTTTAATCTCTGCTGTTTCGTTTAGATGGTAATCACAAGTGGTAGCATGAGATGTCATCATATATGCGTAAAGGATATCACGCGGGATTTTAAGTGTCTCTAACAGTTTTCGGCATCTGTTCAGTCGACATGGCCAGCAGGCTTTTCGCCGATATTTGCCGCTAAGTATGCAAAATCGTCCTCATTACATTGACTTTCTTATGTGCTACCCGTATAATTATTTTATGAAATTGCATCACAATCCGAATTCGTGCGGAAGGTTGGTGAAAGTGTGGCCGATAAAGATATCATCAAAAAATTAGCAGACGAATGTGGAGGTGTATTCCGAACGTCTGATCTTGCAGCCATTGGCTATAACACCTATGCGATTCGAAAAATACTTGAATCACAAATCATTGAGAGAATTAAGCAAGGTTATTACCGCCTTTGTAAAGTGGATGAATCTATATCCGAGGCGGCTCAAGTTTCCCAACTGTTTCCAGATGGCGTGTTGTGTATGTATACGGCCCTGTTCTATTATCGCTATTCTGACCGAACACCTCTGGGATGGAATATTGCAGTCGATCGGGATACATCCAAATCTCGTTTTAAGCTGGACCACCCCTTTGTGCAGCCATATTACATGAAAAAAGAATTTTTAACTTTTGGTGTTACAACCGCTGATTATGGGGACTGTACTATGCAAATGTTTGACCGAGACCGACTGATTTGCGAATGCATTTTTAGCGAAAACAAAATGGACAGAAAGACCTACAACAAGGCTATTCAGAGTTATGTAGCAGATACGAAAAAGAATGTACCCAAGCTACTGGAATATGCCCAAAAACGAAGAATTCTAAAAAAGGTGACCGATCGGATAGGAGTGTGGCTGTAGTGGATGTGGACGCATTTGTCCTTGCGTGACTGAAAACAGAGAGGAAAAAGCTTTGGAGGAGAACAAAAGCATCCAAGTTTGATGGAGATAATATCTGCAGCGCCTGAAAATGTCGGAATTGTCCATGGCGGATATTATGAATGGTACTGACCAGTTCTACGCATGGATTGGGATGCAATGCTTTCATAAAACGAACCCTTCATGCAGCGGGATTGTAAAAACACTGCATGAGATAGCAAGGAAAAAGTCTGTCTTATAGAAAACAATGCTAATATTTTGTAGCGGAAATCGAAGGCTTTACAATTTATCGGCCTATATCTTGAAAGTTGGAGAGATGCACAATGGCTCACAAGAAGAGTCGAGAACAAATACATAAAAATATGAGCCGGGTGCGCAATAGTGATACCGCACTGGAAAAACTTCTGTGCGGGGAACTTGTTCGCCATGGGGTTACTACATTTACAAGGAACAATAAGACGATTTTTGGAAAACCGGATATTGTTTTTTTTGCTCGAAAAATCGCGATATTCTGTGACGGAGATTTTTGGCATGGATATAACTGGAAACAGTCACAAAATGAAATAAAAAGTAATCGTGATTTTTGGATTCCTAAAATTGAGCGTAATATGCAGAGAGATGTTGAGGTAACGGCACGGCTACAGGAACAAGGTTGGACTGTTCTTCGATTCTGGGGACATGAAATACAAAAAGAACTGGAATACTGTATTTCCGTGATTTTGGATGAGTTGCGAATTTTCCCCGTTCAGCCGTATAGAACAATTGACCTTTGTGCTGGCATCGGCGGCATTCGTCGCGGCTTTGAACTTACAGGGCAGTTTGTCAATGTACTTTCTTCGGAAATTGACAAGTACGCTTGTAAAACATACCAACATTTATATGGGGACAATCCCGAAAACGATTTGACCAGTGATGAATTTAAACGGCAGGTGGAAAACACGGAATATGGAGTGCTTTTGGCTGGATTTCCCTGCCAAACATTCAGCCGGGTCGGGTTGCAGGAAGGCTTTGAAAACGAAGAAAAAGGTAAAATTTTTTTCCATATCTCCGATATTATTAGAAGAACCAGACCGTTTGCTTTATTTTTGGAAAATGTAGATCGTCTGGTTTCTCACGATGAAGGGCGAACATTCAAAATCATTATCGAAACGCTTGTAAATGATTTGGGGTACCATGTAATTGGCGTCACAAAAGAAGCAGATGGGACGCTCAGATATGTGCCTAAATCTTTTGTTCGCAATTCCCGCGACTTTGGCGTTCCGCAAAATCGACCTCGTACATACATAATCGGTTTTGATACGGAGCGATTTGCCCCGGAGAGACTGGCTATGCTGCCAACGGAAATGCCTTGTACTCGAGCGGGCGAACTATATCATGATTTGAATGATGTGTTAGAACATGATGTGCCCCCGAGGTACTATATGGCATCTGGTTATTTGGAAACGCTCATCAAGCATCGAGAACGCCAAGAAGGAAAAGGTTACGGATTTGGTTATCGGATCGTGAATGCAAAAGAAATTGAGAGACCTATAGCCAACACATTGTTGGCAACAGGAGGTTCAGGTCGCGAACGGAATTTAATTTACGATCCCAAAGAGGGAATTGCGGGACAAATTATTAAAGGGAAAAAAACCCCTCTCAACGATAAGGGCATCCGTGTTATGACTCCCACCGAGTGGGGAAAACTCCAAGGCTTTATTAACTACGGTTTCGTGAACGCTGAGGGAAAGGACGAATTTACATTCCCTGAAGGGATGCCGGTTGTCCAGCAGTATAAGCAGTTTGGCAACTCCGTTACAATTCCAGTGATTGAGGAGATGGCACGGTTTATGCTTGATTGTTTAGCTATCTTGCGCGGAGAAGAACCATAGGCAGAGGTGTATAACTGTGACGGCGGAAAAATTGGCAAATGCTATTTTGGAAAAATGCGATATTTACTTCGGTGATGCACTAATATCAAAAGAATCAGTCATTGAAGAATATCTGTCTTTCTTTGCCAATTCATTGGTATCAAAGGAGAGAACGGTTAATTTTGCTCTTCATACAGGTTCTCTGTGCTTTGATGCCGTTTCCATTGTTGCCGTCGCACTGGGTTGTCTATCTTATAACTTGTCTACAAATGACGATATCATCTCCGCTCTACAGATAGATGATATGGTCATGTATAATGGTCAGAGGTATCGCTGGAAGGGTACCCGCGTTGAATATGGTAAACTTTGCATGATAATTGAGCAAGACGGAAAAGGAAAAAACGGGAAAATGACCAGGTTTCTTCCTCTGGAAAAAAATCAGCATCTGATAAAACCTTATTATGGCGAATCTCAGATTACTGACGGACGCGGCATTAGAAAGAAAAAAACAAACCGTGAGGATTTTTTAGCTTTTGTATTTGATATGGATATACAGGAAATACCTGCACAAATTGATGTCTCAATTGTTATCGTGGCTGACCGCACTTTCTTTGGTGAAATCTGTAAGCAAGTCCGCATTGTATATGGCGAAGGCAAAGAAGTTGGCTTGTTGGATATTATTCCGGCGGCATATTACACCAGCAGTGGTGAAGAGCATCAGTTTGGTCTGAATCCGACAAAAGCGGAACCGGTTTTGAAAGTAACCAGCAAAATTTCGACGGCACGAGATCTGATTCTGGATAGAAACGGAAATAAAGTAGTGGGCCTGTTGGTTATCGGTGGCGTGTCCATGATTGAGAACGGATCCGAACTTGCCGATTTACTCCGAAGAAAAGTGTTACGTTTTGCTTATGTTACATCCCCAATCAAAGCGGGCATGGGCGAACATATCTTAGAGATGTATGAGGGAGCTTCTGTATTTGCTTGTACAAAAAACCTGTTATCCAAGAGTAATCAAATGATTCGCAATGACAATCCGCTTACTGCAGAACTTCACCGGCAGATTATGAATGTAATACACCATACGGTCACAGCAATTCCCGTAGGAGAAGGTTGGAGCTGGGATGAATACAAAACCATAAAAAATGCGCTTGTTGTCATCAAACAGTCCAATTGGCATGAACCTACCAAAGACGATTTTGTAGTGACTGCGCACGGCCTATTGAATCTTCTTAATACCGCAGTTTTCCGTTTGGAAATAATGGAAAAAGCCATTTGCAATGGACAAATTAACAAAGCGGTTACTCCCCCCAATGAACGCATTCAAAAATTATGGAGTATTGCGGATCAGGCCGGGGCTATGCAAGAATTATGTATGGTTGTGGCAGATGCATTGGAGAAAAAGTATCGTGAACGGTTGAATACCTGTCCAAAGGCAAATGTTCTTAAGGAATACTTGGACTCACATAAATTTAGCAAGGCTGCAATCGTTGTTCCAAAGGCATACTATGCGGACTTACTTCGCATGGAATACCCTGAATACTTTGCTGATGAAGCTATGATTTGTGTGACGGCAAATCGTTTCGATAGCCAGAAAAAATACGATGCAGTTTTGTGTGTCGGAGAATTGAATAATAAGAGATTTGATCCGTTGCAATGCATGTTCGCACGGAATATAGATGTTCTTCTATATGAATGTGAGGAAAAGGTATTTACATTCCGACGGAAGAAGATCGCAAAATACGAGCGAAAATTGAACCAAAGAATCGGTGCCACCCGTATGGAGGATGATCCGAAAGAAGATGACTCTTCTTTGGAAATGCACATGGAAAAGGAGATGCAGCGGTTCTCCGTTCTGGACGAATATATTGATGCCCTTAATACATTTGATATTCACAAATTAGTGCAGAGGAGCAATGCAGGAGGAATTAATGCTCCGATGTCTGAAGTTAAATATGTGGGTACTTTTGTTTCGGGAGAGCAAATATTCTTCTCCAGGTATTATTCGGCGGTTGTTTTTGACAACATTGCAGAAAATGTGATTGAAAAATCTCCTGAACAACTACTGCCCGGAGACGTGCTGGTGTTTGTTAAGCGTGATGATTACACCAAGAATATTGTTGACGTTATCTATGAACGTCTGCTTCGCGACGGACGTTTGGGACAAGGTGCAATTGATGTTTACGAAAAGTCTCAATATTGGAAAGAGGCATTACGGGAGTATAAAGAAGCCAATGACTTTACTTATCGAAAGGTCGCACAGAACATGAGAGCGGTTGGAAGCTCTGTCCAGGAGGTCACTGTTCGGCAATGGCTTATTGATGACAGCCATATTGTCGGGCCTCGTAAGGAACGCACTATGGAGCATATTGCAATCGTGACGCAGGATCCTTATTTGCTGGCAGATAGCCATGGATATTTTGAGGCATGCGGAGTTGTGCGTCATGACCGTCGAAAGATTCTTGAATTAATTGCAAAAGCTATCAATGACAAGCTCAGCGGCAACATCCCTGAGAAAGGCAGTGTTCTGAGTGTGGTATATGACAATGTGGACAATCTTTCGGAAACACTGGAACTCGAATACATTACGGAACTGGAGAAAAGTGTAAATATTAGCATCAATTTGGTGAACACGCCCATTACAGAAGCGGAGGTATTGATGTGACAGATAGTACAATCAGACAGTCTATGATTTCTGCCCGGGAAGAGTATATTGGTAGAATTAGGGATGAGCTTCTGGGACCCGGATCGGAATTTTCTTTGCCCGATAAAGAACATGAACTTATTTCCAGCACTCCTACCAGCCGCTATTCAGTCGGAATCCTGTTCCCGCAAGGGAATGCAGTCGATCAGGATAATGACGAGACTGTTGAATTGGAAGAAACTGATAATTCGGTAGAAGATTCCGGTTCGTTTTCTGGCGAAGAC
>OLGO01002102.1_pt1 | contig 10901 bp, 8 predicted proteins | sample 1605861 | NCBI WGS metagenome assembly OLGO01 (sample SAMN03283253) | human gut metagenome | biome: human-associated habitat; material: feces | host: Homo sapiens | place: USA | collected 2013
GCCCCAACAACGACTCCCTGTTTCCGCCACTGGCGGCGGTCGTCGTTGTTGCCCCTACCGAGGGGAGCCTCTGGCGAAGAGAGAAAGCTTTCCGTACTGCCAAGGCCTCCCCTCGTCAGGGGAGGTGGCTGCGCCAAAGGCACAGACGGAGAGGTTAATCATATCTCAACGCGTCGATGGGGTTGAGCCGCGCGGCGCGTTTTGCGGGCAGATAGCCGAACAGCACTCCGATGAACACCGAGATGCCGAAAGCTGCCACGATGGAGTTGAAGGACGGGCTGACCGTAACATCCATGCCGTCGGTGAACATGGGCAGCACCTGATTGGCGATGGCCGACACGATATAGCCAAGGACGATGCCCAGCGTGCCGCCGAGGGCCGAAGTGGTAGCTGCCTCGGTGACGAACTGGGCCAGAATGGTCCTTTCCTTCGCGCCCATAGCCTTGCGGATGCCGATCTCGCGGGTGCGCTCGGTGACCGACACCAGCATGATGTTCATGATGCCGATGCCGCCCACCAGCAGCGAGATGCTGGCGATGCCGGTGAGGATGACGATGACCATGTTGATCATCTTATTCATCTCTTCCAGCCACTCGCTGGCGCTGTAGACATAGTAAGCACTGTCGCTCTTGAAGATGTCATACAGTCCCTGCTCCACCGCAGCCTTGGCCTCGTTGGCCTGGCCCTCGTCCACCATGATGGCGGAGTAGGAGTCCGGCGAGCTTTCGTTGGAAAGGCGCATAGCTGTGGTGTAGGGCAGGTAGACGCTGTCGTCGTCGCTGCCCTCCTGCTGGTCGTGATTGGAGATCTTGGCCTTCAGCACGCCCACGATGCGGAACTTGTACGCGCCGAGCTTGATGGTCTGGCCCACCGCATTGCCGCCGTAGGCCGTGCGGTTGATGTAATCGCCGATGACGCAGATCTGCTTGTTGTCTGTGATGTCCATATACTGGATGTTCCGGCCCTTGGCGAGGGTGTAGCCCTTCGACTTGATGTAGTTCTCATCCACGCCGTACACCGTACCGTAACGGTATTGCGTCGTGCCCACCTTGGGGGTGTTGTCGCTGAAATCCAGCTGCGGCGAGATGGAGGAAAGCAGTTCAGGGTTCTTTTTGACGATGTCGTACAGATCATCCACCGTCGCGGTGCGGGAACCATAGCCCCATATCTGGATGGAGAGGGTGTTGGTGCCCATTGCGGAAAAGCTGTCCCGCATACTTCTGGTCATGCCGTTGCCCAGACCGACGATGACGATGACCGCCATGACGCCGATGATGATGCCCAGCATGGTCAGAAACGTGCGCAGCTTATTGCTCCAGACGTTCTGCAGTGCCTGGCGGAAAGTCTCTAATACCATTATTTTGCTTCCTCCTGTGCCGCTTCGCCGGACAGAGTGGGCTGCACGATGGCCTCAGGCGCGTGGGCGTCGCCGTCATACACCACCTGTCCGTCCTCCAGACGGATGATACGCTCCGCCTGCACGGCGATGGAATTGTCGTGGGTAATGAGCACCACGGTATGGCCCTCTCTGTGGAGCTGCTGAAGCATCCCGATGACCTCGCGGCCGGTGTGGGAGTCCAGAGCGCCGGTGGGTTCGTCGGCGAGGATGACCGCCGGGTTGCGCACCAGAGCCCGTGCGATGGAAACGCGCTGCTGCTGGCCGCCGGAGAGCTGGTTTGGCAGGTTCTTGAGCTTGTCGCCCAGACCCACCTTTTCCAGCACATCCCTGGCCAGCTTGTGGCGCTCGGCGCGGGAGATGTTGGCGTAGACCAGCGGCACCTCCACGTTTTCCAGAAGGTTCAGCCGGGGCAGAAGGTTATACTGCTGGAAGATGAAGCCCAGCATCTCGTTGCGGACATCCGCCAGCTCGTCCCGGTTCATCTTGCCCACATCCCGGCCATTGAGCCGGTAGATGCCGTGGGTGGGGACGTCCAGACAGCCGATGATGTTCATGCAGGTGGACTTGCCCGAACCGGACTGGCCCACGATGGCCACGAACTCCCCCTTCTCGATCTTCATCGTGATGTGGTCGGCGGCCTTCACCAGCGTATCGCCCATCTGATAATACTTGCACACCTGCTCAAATTCGATCAGAGCGCTCATGGGGCACCTCCTTACCAGATACTGTCGCTGTAATAGTCATCCGACACAGAGCTGGTGTCGTAGGCCACCGTGTCGTCCTCCTGCAGGCCGCTCTTGATCTCGGTGTAGCTGTCGTCGCTGACGCCGGTCTCCACCTTGACGTAGACATAGCCCTCCGGTGCGTCCATGTCTTCCACCGCATTGGCTGCGCTGGGAGACTTCTTGCTCACCAGCACATAGCCGCCGCGGATAACGGCAGCATTCGGCACGACGAGGGCGTTGCTGGCCTCGGCCACGACGATCTCAGCGTTGGCGTTCATGCCGGGGCGCAGGCCGTCGGTGTCATCGATGCGGATGGTGATGGGGTAAGTCGTGGTGCCGCCGCTGGAGCTGCCCTTCATGGACACACGGGTGACTGTGCCGACATAGGTCTTGTCCGACACAGCGTCAGCGGTGAGCTGGACTTTCTGGCCCACGGACAGTGCGCCGATCTGCAGCTCATCCACATTGATGACCATCTCCAGATAGCTCAGGTCGTAGATGACGCAGAGGGTGCTGCCGGAGGTCAGGGCGTCGCCCTGCTTGGCGTCCTTCTCAATGATGGTGCCGCTGATGGGCGAGGTGATGGTGTAGTTGGACATATTGTCCTGCTGGTTCTGCATCGAGATCTCGGCGCTGCGCAGGGACTCGGAAGCAGACTGGATGGATTCGGTCAGATCGTCGCCGGTCAGCTCGATGAGGATGTCGCCCTTGGAGACCGCGTCGCCCTCCTGCACATTGATGGCGGAAACGGTGCCGCTGGCCAGAGCGGTCAGGGTGCGCTCTGCCTGATAGGCAAAGGTGGCGGAGGCGATGGAGCTGACGCCGTTGATGCTGGCGGTAGCGGCCTGAGCGGTGGTCAGACCGCCGGCATTGTTGACCCGGATGGTGACGGTGCGCACCAGCAGGTTGCCGGTGCTCAGCTCGTCGGTGCCGGTGACGGCGGTGATGGTGCCTTTCAGCGTCTCAAAGGTGCCGTCCAGCACCACGTCGGCGCTCTGGCCCACCGAGAAGTTGGCGGCGTCGGCTGCCGGGAACAGCAGGTTCAGCAGCATCTTGGAGCTGTCGCGGATGACCGCCACCTCCTGGCCGCTGGTCACTTGGTCGCCCTTTGCGACCTTGAGACTGCTGACCGTACCGTCCACCTCTGCGCGGACATACTGGAGGTCTACGGTCTTGTCGTAGCTGCGCTGGGCCTGCTGCAGGGCAATGCTGGCCTTTTCCAGATTGGTGGAGGCGTCCGAGCTGTCGATGGTGTAGAGCACATCGCCCTCTTCCACCTTATCGCCCTCTTCAAAGTCGCCGGTGAGGATCTTGCCGTCCACCAGAGACTTGACGGTATATGTATTGGCCGGGTTCAGCGTGCCGGTGCCGCTCAGGGAGTTGGAGACATCCTGACGGACCGGCGTCGTCTCGGCGTAGGTCACATCGCCGCTGGCAGCTTTATTCCCGCCGCCTATGAGAAAGACAGCGCCCGCTGCCGCCGCGACGACCACCGGCACGAGCCATTTCCAGTTCTTTTTGGCGAATGCAGCCGCGCCGGACTTGGCTTCTGCGGTTTCAGCAGCCTCAGCGGACGCATCCTTTTTCTTTTTCCAGATCATGCTTTTCCTCCTATGGTATGCAAAAGGGCAGCGTGACCCCTTTGCACGAAAAATCCGTTATTGGTAGTGTATCGCATTTTTCTGAAATACACAAGCGTCCAAATTTCATTTCACCTTTTATTTACAAAATTATTTCCTGTTTTTATGCAAAAAAGACACCCGCAGTGTCCTTTGCAGAACATTGCGGGTGTCTCAAATGATCTTATCTTGTCAGGATGCGGCTTCGGCCTCGCTCAGCGGAGCCAGCTTCACATACACCCCGGCAGGGACGCAGGCAGCCCATGCACCTTCCTCGCTCAGCTGGCCGAACTGCTCACAGACATGGTCCGGGCATTGGCTGTCCTGAAACGAGATGGTGCCGTCTTTTACCTGTAAATGAACGACATAGCTGCCCACATCGTACAGGTAATCGTAGTCCTTATCCAGCGGCAGCACCTCGGTGATGCCGCCGCCGAAGTCCACGACTGCTGCCAGCGGTTCCGCCTTGCTGCGCGGACGCAGCAGAAAGACCAGCAGGACAGCTGCCGTCAGGATGACGGCTGCGAAGAGGAGGTTCGCCTTCCAGCTCAGGCGTTTTGCGCCTTTTGCCGGTCGAGGCTGCTTGCGGGTGCTCATGCAGCGTAGTCGCTGGCAGCAGCACCGGCAATGCGGCCAAAGACGGTGAAGTCAGCAACAGCGTTGCCGCCCAGACGGTTTGCACCGTGGACGCCGCCAGTCACCTCACCTGCTGCGAACAGGCCGGGGATGACCTCGCCCTTTTCGTTCAGCACCTCGGTGTTGGCGTTGATCTTCAGGCCGCCCATGGTGTGATGGACACCGGCGGTGACCTTCACAGCGTAGTAGGGAGCGGTGTTCAGGGGGTTGGCGAAGCTGGTGCGGCCGAAGTCGGGGTCATTCTTGGCCTCAACGCAGCCGTTCCACTTCTCCATGGTCTCTGCGAAGGCAGCGGCATCGACGCCCATAGCCTTGCCCAGCTCCTCGTAGGTGGAGCCGGTGACGGTGTAGCCCTTCTTGATGTAGCCCTGGATGACGCTGGAAGCATCGGCCATGGCCTGATCGACGACCAGCCAGCTGTAGCTGCCGGTCTGAGCGATCTCAGCGGCGGAGACGACGTCGCGGGTGCCGACTTCGTCGATGAAGCGCTGGCCTTCCTCGTTGATGAGGATCGCGCCGTCGCCGCGCAGACCCTCGGTGATGAGGGCAGCGGTGTTGGCCTCAACGGTGGGGTGGATCTGGATCTGGTCCATGTCCACGGTAGCAGCACCGATGGCCTGTGCCATCTCGATGCCCTGGCCCTGGATGCCGGGGGCGTTGGTGGTCATGAAGCCCTTCAACTCGGGCTTGTACTTGACGACCATGTCGAGGTTTGCGCCGAAGCCGCCGGTAGCCAGAACGACTGCCTTGGCGTTGACGGTGACGGTCTCACCGGAAGCACCGGTGGCCTTGACGCCCACGGCAGCGCCGTTGGCATCGGTCAGGATCTCAGTTGCAGTGGTGTCCAGCATCATCTTGACGCCGGCCTTCTCGCAGTTCTCCTCCAGCAGGGGGATCATGTAGGAGCCGACGGAAACGGTCTTGCCCTCTGCGTTCACAGGGCGATGGATGCGCTTGACGGATGCACCGCCGAAGCTGGAGACGTTGTGCAGGGTGATGCCGTGCTCGTCCAGCCAGTCGATGGCGTCAGCGGAGTTTGCGCACAGGGTCTCGACCAGCTCGGGGTCGTTGATGCCCTTGCCGCCGATCATGGTATCCAGCTCCATCAGCTCGACAGAGTCGAAGTAGCCGGTGGGGTTGGCCTGATAGGCAGCCCACTGCTCGGAGACGGTCTTTGCCAGAGCGGTGATGGTCTCGTTGTCGGCGTACTTCTCGGCAGCAGTCTTCAGGGTCTTCTCGACGCCGGCAGACTCGCCGAACTCGTTCTCATCCTGATAGACGGTCTTGCCGGCGTTCATGCCGCCGGTAGCGCGGACGGAGTTGCCGCCCACCATGGACTGGCTCTCGAGGATGACGACGCTCTTGCCCTCAGCGGCAGCGGTGATGGCAGCAGTCATGCCTGCGCCGCCTGCACCGACGACGACGACATCTGCGTCAACGGTGGAGTCCTCGGCGGTAGCGTTGTTTTCCACAGCGGTCTTGTAGTCATCGGGGTTCAGGCCGGCAGCGGTCAGAGCAGCTGCAGCAGCCTCCTTGATGGCGGTAGAGGTGATGGTAGCGCCGGACACGCCGTCCACGGCGATGCTGCCGCTCTCGGCGATCTCGCCGGGCATCTTGGCGATGGCCTGAGAGCCGACGCCCTCAGTCTCGTCCTTGCCCTCGGCGGTGCAGCCGGTGATGGCGCTGTCGGTCAGGGTCAGGGTGACGGAAACGTCGCCGCCGAAGCCCTTGGCAGTGGCGGTGAAGTCACCGGACACACCTGCGTCAGAACTGGTAGAGGCAGACTTTGCACCGCAGCCGTAGCCAAACAGGCTGACCGCGATGACCGCTGCCATAGCCAGTGCAGACACGCTCTTCTTGATCTGAGCTTTTTTCATGTTTTTCCTTCCTTGATTGCTTCGTGGTTTGTGGTTGCGAACATCTATCAGCATAAAAAGGGAGCCGCTCTTTTACAAGCGGCCCCCTCTGCCGAACTTGGGAAAAGGATTTAGGCGTTGGCCTGTGCAGCAGCAACAGCGCAGGCGACCGTAGCGCCGACCATCGGGTTGTTGCCCATGCCGATGAGGCCCATCATCTCGACGTGTGCAGGCACAGAAGAGGAACCTGCAAACTGAGCATCGCCGTGGACGCGGCCCAGAGAGTCGGTCAGGCCGTAGCTGGCGGGGCCGGCTGCGACGTTATCGGGGTGCAGGGTACGGCCCGTGCCGCCGCCGGAAGCGACGGAGAAGTACTTCTTGCCGTTCTCGATGGCCCACTTCTTATAGGTGCCGGCGACCAGGTGCTGGAAGCGGACGGGGTTGGTGGAGTTGCCGGTGATGGAGCACTGGACGTCCTCCTTCTTCATGATGGCAACGCCCTCCATGACGTCGTTGGCGCCGTAGCACTTGACAGCTGCGCGCTCGCCCTCGGAGAAGGGGATCTCCTTGACGACGGTCAGGGTCTGAGTGGGGATGTCGTACTCGGTCTGCACATAGGTGAAGCCGTTGATACGGGAGATGATGTAAGCGGCGTCCTTGCCCAGGCCGTTCAGGATGACGCGCAGGGGGGTCTTGCGGACCTTGTTTGCGGTGCGGGCGATGCCGATGGCACCCTCAGCAGCGGCGAAGGACTCGTGGCCTGCCAGGAAAGCGAAGCAGGTGGTGTCCTCGCTCAGCAGACGAGCGCCCAGATTGCCGTGGCCCAGACCGACCTGACGCTGCTCAGCGACAGAGCCGGGGATGGTGAAGGCTTCCAGACCTTCGCCGATGGCAGCAGCACACTCGGCAGCATCGGTCAGGCCGCGCTTGACGGCGATAGCGGTGCCCAGGGTGTATGCCCAGACAGCGTTATCAAAGCAGATGGGCTGAACGCCGCGCACGATCTTGTCGCAGTCGATGCCCTTTGCGAGGAGCATCTCGTTGCAAGCGTCCAGAGACTCCAGGCCGTTAGCCTTCAGGCATGCCTCGATTTTCGGCATGCGGCGATCCATAGATTCAAAAGTTGCCATGAGTTGTTCCTCCTCTCTTATTCCTCACGCGGGTCAATGTACTTCACAGCACCCTGCTCCTTGCTGAAGCGGCCGTAAGTACCCACGTTCTTCTCATAAGCCTCGTTGGGGGTCTTGCCGTGACGGATATCCTCCATCATCTTGCCCAGCTTGACGAACTGATAGCCGATGACCTCATCGTTGGCATCCACAGCCAGCTTGTTGATATAGCCCTCGGTCAGCTCCAGATAACGGACACCCTTCTCCTTGGTGGAGAAGATGGTACCGGTCATGGAGCGCAGGCCCTTGCCCAGGTCGTCCAGACCTGCGCCGATGGGCAGACCGTCCTCAGAGAAAGCGGTCTGGCTGCGGCCGTAGACGATCTGCAGGAACAGCTCACGCATAGCAACGTTGATGGCATCGCACACCAGGTCGGTGTTCAGAGCTTCCAGAATGGTCTTGCCGGGCAGGATCTCGCCTGCCATAGCAGCAGAGTGGGTCATGCCGGAGCAGCCGATGGTCTCCACCAGAGCCTCCTCGATGACGCCGTTCTTGATGTTCAGAGACAGCTTGCAGGTACCCTGCTGAGGTGCGCACCAGCCCACACCATGGGTGTAGCCGCTGATGTCCTTGATCTCATAGGCCTTGACCCATGCGCCCTCTTCGGGGATGGGAGCCGGACCATGCTTAGGACCTTTGGTGATCGGGCACATATTCTGTACTTGCTGCGAATAGGTCATAATCATACTCTCCTTTTGACAAATGTTGCTTTGCAGCACAAAGCCGCCGCCGCGCCCTGCCGGCACAGCCGCTGCCCTTTGCTGCTTGCATCTGACCGGGCGCGCCGCTCTCTTTCAGCGCCTTAACCGGTACTACCACGCATGATTTTATTATAGAGAAAGCTGACGGATTTTGCAATACATTTCCGGTAAAAAACATCAAAACTATTTGCAGTTGTCTGCTGCTAACTGTCAATTCGGATGCTTTTGTCATTTCATTCGTCAAGTTTTTGTCAACTATGTCAAGAGGGCAAATTTCACGCTCCTGTGTCCTGCCTGCGCGGTGTCTGCCCGGCAGGCTTCAGTACCCACATGGCTGCAAAGCCCGCCGCTGCGCCGCCCACGGCAAGCCAGTGTCGCCCGGCTTCCAACCCCCAGAGATTTGCTGCAAACGGAAAGGCCAGACTGCCCACGCTCTGCCCCAGTGCCAGAAAACCGTAGTTCACCCCTGCGTGCGGCAGGCCGAACAGATCGGTGGAAAGGGCGGGCAGCACTGCTGCAAGGCCGGAATAGCAGAAGGTAAGCCCCGCATAACAGGCGATCACCCACCAGCCCTGCGCAAACGCAAACCCTGCCGAAAGCCCCAGCGACACTGCAAACAGCAGCAGATCGGTGGGCCTGCGGCCAATTTTATCGCTGAGCATGGGCATCAGCAGGCGGCCCGCCGCACTGCCCACGCTGCCCAGCACCACGCTCCACAGAGCAGCGTTCTCGTCCAGCCCCCGCTCCACGCCCAGCTTCAGGATGATGGGGCTGAACAGCAGCACCGCCGGGGTGGAAAAGCAGACCGCTCCGGCGCAGAGCCAGTACTGCCGCGTGCCAAGCATCTGCCGGGGCGAGAGGTCGAGGGGCGGCGCGGCCTTAGCCTTTCCCTGCCGGCTGGGCTGAGGCTTTTCGGGCGGCGGGTCGGTCAGCAATGCACTGCCCGCGAGGCAGACCGGCAGGGTCAGCGCACCCAGCGCCCAGAACGCGCCCCGGATGCCCTGCACCGGCCCGAAGCCCCGCAGCGCCGTGCGGACAAAGACGGTCAGGAACGCTCCGCTCAACCCCACTGCGCCCCCGATGACGCCGGTGGCGAGGCCCTTCCGGCCCTTGTACCACTTCTGGGCGCAGGACTGGATGGACGGATAGAGGAAGGCTGTGCCGAGCCCTGCCGGGATGCTGAACACCCCGAAAAAAGCGCTCCCCTTCTCTGCCGGGAGAGCCGCCGCCGCGAAGAATCCGCCGCAGAGCAGGCCCGTCCCCCACAAAGCTGCAAAGCGTGGCCCCTGCTTATCCTGCAGAAAGCCGCCGATGACGCACCCGATACCGAAAAATGCGATGAGCACCCCGAAGGCATAGCCTGCCCCCTGCTCGCTGAGGCCGTATTCCTCCATGACGGGTCTTTGAAACACGCCCCACGCGGCGGGCAGGCCTGTCAATACCTGAATGGCCGCGCCCGCCGCCAGGATGGCCCAGGGTCTTGTTTTCTGCATTTCGTGCATCACCTCAGAGAATAGTGTGTCCTTTTCGATTGACAAAAAGACAGTATTCTTTATAATTAGAAGGGTATTATAAAAATCATCTCTTTCGTCACGTTGCTTCTGTGCCTAAACCTCTCCGTCACGGCTCCGCCGTGCCACCTCCCCTATCGAGGGGAGGCTTTGGCATTTCGGAACACTTTATCTCTTCGCCAGAGGCTCCCCTAGTAGGGGGAGCTGTCTGCGAAGCAGACTGAGAGGTTAGGCTCAGTATCTGCCATCCGCGACTGAGAGGGCTATACAGAAAGAGGACTATCTTATGAAAACTCAGGCCTTAAAAGGTATGCGCGACCTTCTGCCCAACGAGCAGACCCTGCGCGACTACATTCAGGGCAAAATTCTCGAGACTTACCGCGCATCCGGCTTCGAGCGCATCTCCACCCCCATGCTGGAGGATATGGAAAACCTCGACAAGTCCGACGGCGGCGACAACCTGAACCTCATCTTCAAGGTGCTCAAGCGCGGCGACAAGCTCACCGCCGCCCTGAACTCCGGCGACCCGAAAGAGCTCTCCGACATGGGCCTGCGCTATGATCTGACCCTGCCCCTGAGCCGCTTCTACGCCGCCAACAAGGACAAGCTCCCCCACCCCTTCAAGGTCATCCAGACCGACCGCGTCTTCCGCGCCGAGCGCCCCCAGAAGGGCCGTCTGCGCGAGTTCGTCCAGTGCGACATCGACATTCTGGGCGACGAGAGCCCCAACGCCGAGGTCGAGCTCATCGACGTGACCACCCGCGCCCTGCTGGGCATCGGCTTCGACGGCTTCACCGTCAACATCAACGACCGCCGCATCCTCCGCGGGATGCTGGAGAGCATGGGCTTTGCCGCCGACACGCTGGATTCCGTCTGCATCACCTTCGACAAGATGGATAAGATCGGTGCCGACGGCGTGAAGGCCGAGCTTCTCGAGAAGCAGCTGCCCGAGAGCGCGGTCAACGCACTGGCCGACTTCATCGCCGCCGGCGAGGTGACGCTGGACGCCGTGGCCGCCCGCTGCGCAGACCCCGCCATCGCCGACGACCTCAAGTACGTCCTCGCTACTGCCAACGCCATGGCCGCAGGCCGCTATCAGGTGGCCTACTGCCCCAGCCTCGTGCGCGGTCAGGGCTACTACACCGGCATGGTCTTCGAAATCACCTGCCCGCAGTTCAGCGGCGCAGTCGCCGGCGGCGGCCGCTATGACAACATGGTGGGCAAGTTCCTCGGCACGCAGGTGCCGGCAGTCGGCTTCTCCATCGGCTTCGAGCGCGTCTGCGGC
>OLGO01002104.1_pt1 | contig 10893 bp, 9 predicted proteins | sample 1605861 | NCBI WGS metagenome assembly OLGO01 (sample SAMN03283253) | human gut metagenome | biome: human-associated habitat; material: feces | host: Homo sapiens | place: USA | collected 2013
TACGAGTGATTTTCTGGGCATATCCATTGACCTGGGGTATCAGCTCCGTGATCTTTCTGTATCTGTTCTTACGGGGAAAATGGGTGTACGGATTCGAGAAATCTTAACCACTATACCGAATACTCGCATAAAATTTTCTTTACGTTTTCGATTTTTACAGGCTTTGCAAGGTGAGCATTCATTCCCGCTGCCAGACACTTTTCTTTATCTTCTCTGAATGCATTTGCTGTCATGGCAATGATCGGGATTGTCTCAGCATCTGGATGTTTCAGTGACCGGATTGTTTTTGTCGCAGTAAGCCCATCCATTACAGGCATCATGATATCCATCAGAATTGCGTCAAAGTAACCTTCCGGTTTCTCTTGAAACATCCTGACCGCCTGCAGTCCATCTTCTGCAACTGTCAGATTTGCACCTTCATCAGACAACAGCGTTTTCGCAATTTCTGCGTTCAGTTCATTATCCTCCACCAGCAATAAGTTTAATCCACTAATATCCATCTGTGCCGCTGTTTTCTTTACTGTATCTGGTGCGGAAGCAAGTTTAAAAGGAATCTTGATGATAAAGGTTGATCCGATTCCCTGTCATCAAAATGCTTCTCCGCAATCTTCAGCAATCCAATAATGCCATTCAGCGAGGTTCTCATATCATGAGACATCCTGGAGAGAAAATCAGACTTGCTTTTATTTGCTTTCTTTTCACTTTCCAATGCAATTGATTTGTGCATGAAGTCATTTTTATCCAGCATGAGATTCCAATGTTCGATGGTTCCGTCTTTCTTTATTACTTTCTGTCCTCGATCTTCGATGTATTTGTATGTGCCGTCCTTACAGCGTATCCGGTAAATAGTAGCATAATGATCGGAATGAGTATATTGATTTAATGCATCTGCAAGTCCGACTTCCACATCATCCGGATGTGCTGATTTTCATTCAGCAATGTAGCATATTTACAAATTTTCCCGTTTTAATGAACAAAAGCAACAAAGCAGAAAAATCCGATTTTAACTCCTCCGGATAAGTAGAAAATCCAATTTCCATTTATGGCTGGAAATTGGATCTTCATTCTTAACGTTTCTTATAATGGTAAATGATAACTCCGACTGCTGCAAGTATTGCAATTGCCAGAATCCAGATAAGAGGCTTAAAGCTTCCTGCATCCTTCTTTGCTGCTACACTCTGTCCTGCGGTCTGAACATTCTCTTTATTGTCCTGTTCATCTGCTGCCGGTTTCGGAGTTTCCGTTGCTTCCAGGGTTTCCGTCGCCGCCGGGGTTTCCGTTGGTGCGGGGGTCTCTGTCAGTACCGGAGTTTCCGTTGCTGCCGAGGTCTCTGTCGGTGCAGGCGTTTCTGTTGCTGTCGGGGTCTCTGTCGCTACCGGTGTTTCCGTTGCCTTCGGTACTTCCGTTGGAGTCACTGTTATTGCGGTTGGTGTGGCTGAAGCTTCCGGTACTTCTGTGACAGTCGGTGAGACTGACTTCCCTGCTGATACCGCATCGCCTTCCTGCATTGGCACTGGTGTCATGTCCACTGCCTCTGAGGTCTGTGGGTTCTCATAAGTACCGTGTTCCTTCGCCCATTCTTCGGTCTTCTCCAGATCCACCCAGCCCTCTGTGCCATCGATTGTTGTAACGCCCCAATGGCTGCCGTCAACCAGATCTGCATCCTTCGTAATATGAAGAGTCTCTCCATTCTGGATCTCACGTACTCCCGGAACTTCACCGTACTTGGTTCCCGGTCCCTGATAAAGCTTCTGGGTGCCATCCTCTGCGTAAGCCCTGACATTGTAGTCTGCATTATAATCTACATTGTCTCTGCCTGCAATGTACAGTTCTGAATCGATTGCCTCCTTGCGGGACTGTGCCGGTCTGCAGTCATCCAGCGGAACATAACCGTACATACCATGGTATTCTGTATAACCCCAGGTTCGGTTGTTTACCTTATCTTCGGTCTCTCCCTCAATATGTAAAGCCGTTCCATTCGGAATCTGGCTGTCATTTAATTTCGCAGAATTCAGATCCGGCAGAGAATAGATATCAATTCCTCCTGCCTTAGATTCTACAATCATGTAATAATCTGTTTTATAATCAGGACTTTGTTTCCCCTCCTGCACATCTGCCATAACATTCACACTCATCAAAAGTCCCAGCATGATGGTCAGAAGACTCGTTATTATCTTTTTCATTTTATCTTCTCCTGTACGATATTAATCCCCAAAAGTTTCTTCTTCTATCATACCATAGTAATCCCTCAATGATAATCCTTTTTTATTCCAAAAAACATATTTTTTTCGACATTTTTACCGATATTATAAAGGAACAAAGCGGAGTAATTTCCCATAAAGTTAAAAATGGCATCCCCAGAGATTTCTCCAGGGATGCCTGAATCATGGCAATTAATTGATTCCTTAGTTAATTATTATTTGTACAGAGGTCCGTAGTTCTTGCATGCACGGAAGTCTGCACCTTCTTTGTCCATACCAAATGCATTCCATGCTGCCGGACGATAGATATCTTTTTCCGGAACGTTATGCATGGATACCGGGATACGAAGCATAGAGCACATTGTGATCAGGTCAGCTCCGATGTGTCCGTAGGAGATAGCACCGTGGTTAGCTCCCCAGTTGTTCATTACATCATAAGCTGTCTTGAACGGTCCTTCTTTGCCATCGCATCTTGGAGCAAACCATGTACATGGCCATGTATAGTCTGTACGTTTCCACAGCTTGTCAGATACTTCTTCAGGAAGAGCTACTGTCCATCCTTCAGCAATCTGCAGAACCGGTCCAAGTCCTTTTACAAGGTTCAGACGGATCATTGTTGCAGGCATCTGGGCACGTGTTTCATAACGGCTGGAGTATCCGCCTCCACGGAAATATCCGTTGTCAGCCATACACCATTCTGTGTTTTCCATGATTGCTTTCTGGTCTTCTTCTGTGATATCCCACCACTGTTTCATAACAGCTGTTCCATCAGCTTCTTTTGCTTCTCCGTTAGCATCAAGGCAGGCAGCACCGGAGTTGATCAGGTGAAGGAAACCGCCGGCTTCTTTTGCTACGCCCTCAAGGTCATATCCTGTAGCTTTCTTAACAGCCTCCGGGCTCCAGTATGTACGAACATCAGCGAAAATCTGTGCTCTGTTTGTAAGAAGTTTCATAAACAGCATTCCAAGTCCGTTAAGAACATCGTTCTCTGTAGCCAGGATGTATGGTTCACGTGCTCCGTTCCAGTCAAAGGAGGTGTTCAGCATAGCTTCTGCAAAGTCACCGTTCGGATAGAAATCTGTCCACTGTCTCTGTCCCTGGAAACCGGCTGCCAGAGCATTGTGTCCGATTGCTTCTTCAGAGAATTTAGGATCAAGGTTGTCACAGCCGTTCATCAGTTCTTTGATGATAACTGCCATCTTAACAACAAACTCGAACTGCTCTTCTTTCTTTTCAGCTGAGAACTGAAGTTCTTCAGGGTTCTTATCCCAGCCGATCTTACAGGTTTCTTTTGCCCATTTCAGAGCTTTATCAAATTCTGCGTGATCATAGATACCCTCTGTCATACGACGGATGATCTCTACCTCATCAACAGACTCAACTCTCATTCCGAGATAGGACTCGATGAAATCAGAATCGATGATAGATCCGCCGATACCCATTGTTACAGAACCGATCTGCAGGTAAGATTTACCTCTCATGGATGCAGCTGCAACTGCTGCACGGCCGAATCTTAACAGTTTCTCTTTAACGTCTTCTGGAATGGATGTGTCGTCAGCTTCCTGAACGTCATGTCCGTAGATACCGAATGCCGGAAGGCCCTTCTGTGCATGTGTAGCAAGAACGGATGCCAGATATACAGCACCAGGTCTCTCTGTTCCGTTGAATCCCCATACAGCCTTGATGGTCTGTGGATCCATATCCATAGTCTCAGCTCCGTAGCACCAGCATGGTGTAACTGTAAGAGTGATATCTACACCCTCTTTACGGAATTTATCCGCACATGCAGCGCTCTCACCAACACGTCCGATGGTGGTATCAGCAATAACAACTTTTACAGGCTCACCATTTGAATATTTCAGGTTCTCCTCGAAAAGCTTTGCTGCGGATTTGGCCATGTTCATAGTCTGATCTTCCAGAGATCCTCTTACATCGAGGGCTCCTCTACGTCCGTCGATGGTTGGTCTGATACCGATAACCGGATAGCTGCCTACTAATCTGCTCTTTGCCATAGTAACAATTACCTCCTAAATTTATATTCACTATTATAACTTACAGTTTTTTCACGTTCCAACAACTCCTGTCCGAACTATGCTTTTATTATACGATTGCATCTTTTAAATTACTTGTGTTATAATAGCAAAAAACAGTACAATATTCACTTTTTCATATGAGTTCCTAAAAAAACTATAAAAATTTAAGAAAGAAGGGTTGTATTTTGCACGATCTTGGAAGAAATGAGGACAGACTTCGAGGTACCTATGAATTTCCTTTTGAATTCCACCACATTGACAGCAGCCATCCACGCTATGTCATGTCCTACCACTGGCATGTAGAATGTGAAATCATGCGTGTATTACAGGGCACTCTCACCGTCACTTTAGACGAAAAAAGTTTTACAGCAAAAGCCGGAGATGTGATTTTTGTCAATAGTGGAGTTCTGCATTCCGGAATTCCTCAGGATTGTATCTATCAGTGCATTGTTTTTGATATGAACATGTTTCTGAAATTTAATTCCATCTGCACAGAATATATGCAGAAGATCAGCCACCAGGAGCTTCTGATCTATCACCATTTCACTGAAAAGCAGCCTGATATCCAGAGAGCAGTGAACTCTCTTTTTGATTCTTTCTGGCAGAGAAAGCCAGGATATGAGCTGGTTGTGTTTGGACAATTTTACCACTTTTTCGGATTGGTTTTTGGTAATCATTACTACCTGGAAAGCCTGCGGAAAACCAGACGAGATTACAAGCGCATTGTCCAGCTGAAGCAGGTCGTGGAATTTATTGAAAAGAACTATGCCAGCCCCATTACCCTGCAGGAGCTTTCCGCTTCGGTTTCCATGTCTCCCAAATATTTCTGCCGGTTCTTTTCCGAGATGACGCATCAGACACCAATGGATTACCTCAACCGCCAGAGGATCGAGCAGGCCTGCTGCCAGCTGGCTACCACCGATGATTCCATCACGGAGATTGCCTATCGGAATGGCTTTAATGATCTGAGCTACTTTATCCGTACCTTCAAAAAGTACAAGGGGATCACCCCCGGCAAATATAAAAGACGCTGAAATATTTTTCCACGTCTTAATGGCACATACCAGAGTATTACATGACAAAAAGCAGGATTTCGCACATATTGCGGATATCCTGCTTTTTGAGGAATTGGGCTGTTTTATGTAAATACAGCTTTTTCGGCCTGGCGGAGAACAGTCATGCCGGAACGGATTCCCGTTTTGCAGACGGGCTATGTTCATGTCTTTATGAATACATGCTACTCTTCTGTATGAGAAAAAAAGCCGGCAGGGCAGATTTTCTGCATGAAAAAGCCGACGCAGATCGTGAAGGAGCCTGATCTCTGTTCACGCAGTGACCAGCACCAGATTATGTCTTAATTGAAAGCGGATACGATCATCCACCTCACTGCTTGCTTCTGACCAACGGATATCTCACACAGTCGGTCCATCTACTCGAAGGGATTCCACTGCTGCATAGAACTCTGCTTGCGAAATGCCTGTACGCTGCACCGGAACATGCAGCAGAAATATGATACAGTTAAAAACGATCCGGCCGCATTATAGCCGCCGGATGTTTCCTGCTTGTCTTATTCTAACAAATGCCTCTTTAAAATGCAAGAAATTTCAGAACATTTCGCTCTTCATTTTCCGACGGCAAAAGTCTACTTCCTACAGATTTTTCACCGCGTCTATAAACCTTTTTCCGTATTTTTCGTACTTGTGCCTGCCGACTCCTGTCACATTCAGCATTTCCTCCTCGTTTCCGGGCTTCAGAATGCACATATGGATAAGGGTTTTGTCGGAAAAGACCATATAAGGGGGGATTTTTTCCTCTCTGGCGATTTCCAGACGAAGAGCACGGAGCTTCTGAAAAAGGGGCTCATCCTGTTCTCCCAGCTCCCCGACTGCAGATTTCGGAAGTCTGCTCCGTTTCTCTTTTTTCTTCGTCTCCAGCTCTTTTGACATTTTCATTGTGAGGATATGCTCCTCCTCCAGAAGTGACCTGGAAGCGGCGGTCAGCTTCACAATCGTATATCCGTCATCCGTCAGATGAAGATATTCCTTCAGTACCAGATAATTAAAGATCTGCCGTAGCCGGTGTGCCGGAATCTTTGCACAGACTCCATATTCCGGATTTCCATCCATCTCATACTGCCGGATCTTCGCCGTAGATGCGCCGCGCAGAGTATCCAGGATCACGTTCACTCCGTATCTCTGACCACTGCTTTCCACGCACCGGATCATTGCCCTGGCCTCCTGGCTCACATCCTGCTCTTCAAACTCGGTCTGGCAGTTCAGGCAGTTTCCGCAGTAGCTTTTTCCGTATTCCCCAAAATATTTCAGGATGTACTCACGCAGACAATCATGGGTAAAGCAGTAAAAGGTCATCTGCTTCAGCCTCTCCTGATCACGCTCCCGGACAAGGCGCCAGGCTGCCGCTTCCATTTCCTGGTTATCCTGTCCTCTCTCGATAAGATACTGATTGGTAACCACATCCTTCCCGCTGTAAAGCAGGATACATTCCGCAGGATCGCCGTCACGGCCCGCACGTCCTGCTTCCTGATAATAGCCTTCCATGTTCTTCGGCATATTATAATGAATGACATAACGCACATCGGACTTGTCGATTCCCATTCCAAATGCATTGGTGGCTACCATCACACGACAGCGGTCATAAATAAAATCATCCTGATTGTTCCGGCGTTCCTCATCGGAAAGTCCTGCATGATATCTGGTGGCCGTGATGCCGTCACGGATCAGCTTTCCGCAGACCTCCTCCACCAGCTTTCTGGTAAGACAGTAGATGATTCCACTGTCGTCCGGATGCTCCAGTATGTAATCGTGTACTTCCTTATATTTATCTTTCGGTGTTTTCACTGCAAAATAAAGGTTTTCCCGGTCAAATCCTGTGGTTGTGCAAAAGGGATCCTGAAGCCCCAGAAGTCTTGCAATATCCTCCCTGACCTCCTTCGTGGCTGTAGCTGTAAATGCGCCGATCACCGGTCTTTTTGGAAGCTGTGCCACAAACTCTGCGATCTTCAGATAGCTTGGCCGAAAATCCTGTCCCCACTGTGATACACAGTGTGACTCATCCACTGCGATCATGGAAATATCCGCGCTCAGCGCAAAATCCAGAAACGCCTCTGTGGTAAGCCTCTCCGGTGCTACATAAATGATCGGATATCGTCCTGCCTTTGCATAGCGCAAGGCTGTGAAATACTGACCCTGCGTCAGAGAGCTGTTGAGGTATGCTGCTGAGATACCGGCCTGGTTCAGACTTCTCACCTGATCCTTCATAAGGGAGATCAACGGTGATATTACCAGTGTGATCCCCTTCATCATCAGTGCCGGTACCTGATAGCAGATGGATTTTCCTGCGCCGGTTGGCATCACTGCCAGAACATCTTTTCCTGCAAGAAGCGCATCGATCACCGCTTCCTGCCCTTCTCTGAATGTATCATACCCGAAATGGGTCTTTAAAAGTTCCTGTTTCGTCATAAATCGACATGATCCTTTCTGTTACGTTCCCATCGGAACTGTAACGCTTCTCTTTTTCATTGTCGAATCGCTGCTGTTTTCCGAATATTTTATTTTAACATATTTACAGATAAATTGCCAATTGATACAAAAAAATCACAAAGCACTTCCTACCTGGTTTCCTGTTATAATGATATAAGAGAAAGAGTCTGTTTATACTGTTCCGCAGCAGAGGACCATGAATTCATGGAGTGCCCGGGCCTCTGTTCAGTAACAGCCGGTATGCTCATAAAAAAAGGAGGGGTTGTTATGTGTAAAAGAAAAATAAAAACCATCGAAGCAATTTTTTTCCTGATTCTTTTTTCCTTTATTGTGCTCCTGCTTCCCCTGGATGCTCACGCCAGAGTCCGGGTCGTGACCAAAGGAACCACTTCCACTATCCGTGATACCGACGGTGTGATCGAAGATGAGTCTTCAGACATTAATTTCCCGATCAACATCAAAAATGCAAACTGCCAAAAACGGATCTATGCCGTGACAGTCCGTGTAAGCTTTTATTCACCCAAGGGAGTCATCCCAAAAAGCACCACATTTTCCATCGATGGGATCAATGTGGTTAAGCTGAGCACTTCAAATTATACACCACTGGCATACAAGGAAACCTTTTTCACCTACGATGACAACATAGAGGATGGCTACCTGGAGTTCGATTTCGGCAATAAAAAATGTCCAGTACCGGTAGACTGTGACTATGAGGTTACCATCAAACAGGCAGTGCCTGAAATTTTTATCACCAACAACAATTATCTGAACCAGAGCATCCGGACCGGAAAAACCACTTCCATCGGAATTGAGATTTCTGATCCTTACGTAAAAACCATCAGCAAATCAAAATTCAAGGTTACTTCTTCCAACAGCTCTGTTCTCAAAATACAGAGCATCACTCAGGATTCCAAAAAACGCAGCCGTTTCACAATCACCCTGAAGGCTCTCAAAGCCGGATCCGCAAAGATCACTTTATCCTACCCAAAGGCCGCAACCTGTAAGCTGACCGGAAAAGTAACCTCGCCTTCAAAAACCGTAGCAACCTTCCGCGCTTCCAAGACTACACTCAAGGTTGGTTCCAAGGTCAGCATGCGTTCCCTTATCAATCTGAAGGGCGGTACCAATCTGACCATCAAAAATGCAAAATCCAGCAAGCCTTCTGTACTTGCCATTTCCGGAAACTATCTTGTCCCAAAGAAAAAAGGGTCAGCCACGGTTACCGCAAATTTAAACGGTGTCAATCGTAAGATCACTATTACCGTATCCGCACCGGCCGCCAAACCTACCGTCAAAAATCTGAAGATCCGTGTTGCCGGTATCAAGTATGGCCCCAATGACATGAAGACCTATTATACCTTAAAATTCACCAATACTTCTGCGAAAACCATCACTACCGCAAAAGTAAAGATCACCACCGGTTCCGGTATCTATGACCAGATGTACTGGACCAAGGATCTGACACTGAACCTGAAGCCCGGAAAAACCATGACAAAAACCTATTTCATCCAGAACATGGTCCAGGCGCCGGAAAAAAGTGATATTTCCGTTAAATGCCTGAAGATTAGCTGGAAGTAAATAATTCAAAAGGGACGTGCCGCAGTATTGATTTAAAAATCATCACTGCAACACGTCCCTTTTATTTATTCTCTCTGAGCTGTCTATACGTTTTGTTTTTATCCTGTATCCTACAGTACCTCATTCAGTACCTGCAGTCCATACTCTGCAAGGCTGTTATCCTCTTCGCCGGTACCGCCGCTGATACCGAGACCGCCGATGATGGTGTCTCCAACCTTCAGGGGTACACCGCCTCCGAATATCACAATATTGTCACTCATTTTTCCAAGGCCATAAAAGGTCTGACCCGGCTGTGTCAGTCTGGAAAGCTCCATGGTGGACATCTTAACTGCAACCGATGTATAGGCCTTCTTCAAAGCCACCTCAAAGCTTACAAGAAAAGATCCATCCATCACATGAACCGCAACCGGATTTCCATCCGGGCTGCATACCGCAATTACAGAAGGCTTGTTTCTTCTCAAAGCTTCCTGCTCGATCTTCTCAATAAGCCTCTTGGCAGAATCCAATGTGATACGACCCTGGATACCCATACGCTTCAGCACTTCCTGGATCATCGCCGTGTTTGCTGCTATACTGTCATTCTGTGCCATCGCCGTATTTCCTCCCACTGCTGTCGTCACAGTCCCATTCTGCACATCAAAAGCCTGTACATCCCTTTTCTGCACCATCTGCGAATCCTGTGCTCTTACATCCACCGCCGATGTACCCGCTGCAACATCCGCACTACTTCCAACAGTTCCTACAGCCTCTACCCCAACATTAGCTTCAATCCCAGCAGTTTCTGCTTTCACAGATTTCTGAACACTTCCAGAAATATCTGTCTTCTTCTCTTCGATCTTCGCAACATCCACATACCTTGCCAGCACATAAAAATAATCTGACAGACGGTTCATATATTTCTTGGCTCCGGTATCCGATCCAAACTTCACACTGACCAGCGCAAGCTCTCTCTCAGCCCTCCGCGCCACAGCTCTTGTCACATCGATCTCAGCCGCAACTCGGGAATCCCCCGGAAGAATCGGAAGCCTCTCTCCGGAAAAAATCTCTTTCATCCGGCCAATCTCCTCCTCCAGAAGCTCCGTCCGGTCTTCACTGACCTTAAACTCCCGATTATAAGGATCAGAAACCCCATCTATGATCTTCTTCAAAGTCTCCGAGATCTTCTCCAGCATCCGGACAACATCCACATCATCAACCAGAACCCGCACAAGCCCAATATGACTCATCAGCTCCTCAACTGACCCCATCAGACAAATCCGATCATCCGACTTTGAAACATTCTTCGTATGGGAAAGATCCGTCATCCCCTTATCACCATACCCGGTATAAACCTCCATCCCAGCTCAACCTCCCAGCAACTCCTGATAAATAATCCCACCCATATCAGACCAATTTTACAATCCTCGAAATGCTACGCATACCACAATCATCCCGGCAAACCAGGCGCGGCGTCCACAAACGCGCCCACGTATTCCACGCAAACGTAACACACACCACAACCATCCCAGCAAACCAAGCGCGGCGTTCACAAACGCGCCCACGTATTCCACGCAAACGTAACACACACCACAACCATCCCAG
>OLGO01002117.1_pt1 | contig 10843 bp, 5 predicted proteins | sample 1605861 | NCBI WGS metagenome assembly OLGO01 (sample SAMN03283253) | human gut metagenome | biome: human-associated habitat; material: feces | host: Homo sapiens | place: USA | collected 2013
CTGTGACTTGGATTCAATACAATTGGAAATGACAGGATAGCTTACAAGTGCCAGTCCTGTCATAAAAATCACAATATCCTTTTTTAGAAATTTAAAAAGACTATTCTTTTTCATTTTTCTTCTTTTTAATCAGAACAGCTGCCATAACTGCTGTACCTGCACAGACTAATACTATAGTTGCAGCAGAACCGGTAGCAGGCAGTTTAGACCCGACTTTGTTTACTACTTTTATATTAAGTGTACCTGTATCTACATTTGTTGATAGAGATTTCTCATACTCACTGTGTACCCCTGTATAAAACTCTTTAAATTTAGCTGTTGCCTCTAAACTTCTTAATGTTTTATCAGTTGCCCCGTCTCCTTTTATGTATTCTGTTCTGTTGTCTGCTCCATAAACAGCCTTTACATCTATTTCGATCGGATCCTTTAACAGCCTGTACCCATCTGGTGCCTTTGTTTCTTTTAAGAAATATATTTGACTGTCTAAACCTATGATATTAAATACACCATTTGAATCAGATACCATTTCAACCGCTTCACTTGGGGCAGTATCACCTTTTACACTGTCTCTATTGATTACAGTATAACCGTCACCACCGCTTGCTTTTTTAACATATACTTCTTTAGTACAGTCCTCATCAGAATATAATTTAAACTTAGCACCTTCCAGCTTTCTTTCTGGAGTCTGGTCATTTACTTTGATACCGTCCATTCTAAATGTAAATGCCACTACTGTATCCCAAGGTGTTAACCCTGTTTTGCCCGTTCCGTTACTGTCGGGGTCGTTAGAATATTCCAGTCTTACATCATTTTCGAAACCTGCTCTACCAGTATCAGCCTGTGCTGATTCATTTAGAGTAGCATTATATTCTACAACAATTTTTTGACCGTACAGTTTCTCTGTTTCTGGATTTGCTCCCGCTTCATCTGCATAAAAATATTTATTAATTGTCGCTTTTAAATCTGTAATCTGGATCTGGAATGTTTCTCCAGTTAGACCAGTTGTTACAACTTTATAATCTGTATCTTTTACAAGCGTCTTGTTCCCGACTTTGACAACTACGCTATCCTTATTGAATGTTAACTGGCTGTCCATGCGGTCATGCATTGCAAAATAGTAATTTGCATACCCGTTCATATTTGGTGCATATGTCAAATAGCGGTAAGGCACGGTCTGTCCAATCTCATAATCTCCTACATCATTCCATCCGTCTTTATCTGTTCCGACTGTCTTTTGATTATCATCTTCTAAAATCTGTTTTTGAATTACAGGAAAATCTGATTTTATATCGATTGCGACATCTGGATTAGCAGTATTTACCATGATCATAGATGCCGCACTGTGCGTTCCATTAACACTCGTAATTTCATCGATTATATACCACCCGTATGCAACATCTAATGTATAACTGTCTGTTGCTGTAGATGGGACTGTTAAAACCTGAGTAGGGTCGGCTTTATCTTCAACTAACATATTTCTCAGACTCTCAACAAAATATCTAAAATTAGAATATGCAGTCTCGTTTTTCTGTGTCTGTGAAACATCATTGATCACCTGATTGTTATTTAATGTCTGAATATAATCTATGATTGCATATTCTGTATCTTTTCCAGTAACCTTCTTTAACGATTTTTCATATGCAGGGTTCATTGTATAGTTAATACTTTCCATTCCTGCACTGTTTTGAGCATCAAAGATGCGGTAAATATTAAATTTCTTCCCTGCCAGACTTTGAGTAACTCCATTATCTCCTACATTGGCATTAATAGTTATATGTCCTGTTCCTTCAGCATTTACTTTCGTAAAAATCATGTTTCCATTATTTCCACTATTGACTAAGTTTGCTACTGTTCCTGCTGTCGTTAAAGACAGTACACAAGCTAAAGCTGTTATTCCTAACTTTTTAAATTTGTTCTTCATCATTGTTTTTTCCCCTTTTGATTGTAATTAATAAACATAAAACACCTGCTGCTGTTAAAACAATCGTCATAGGACTTCCAGTTGCAGGAAGAATAGATCCTCGACTGTTTATAACTGTCAAATTGCCAGTATATAAGCCATTTTCTAACGTTAAGCTGTTATTTTTGTCATCTCCCTTAATCTCTTTGTCATTAACAAAAAAAGTGAACTTCCCGTTCACATTTTTCAATGATATTTTAATTGGATCTTCCAACAGACGATAACCTGCGGGTGCTTTTGTTTCTTTTAAATAAAAATCACCAACAGAAATCCGATCAAAATTCAATTGACCGTTCTTGTCGGTTTTTCCTTTTTCTATTTCCTTTGTACATTCCTTATCAGAATATAAGCTAAATTCAGCATTCTCTAATACTTTACTGTTATCATTCTTCTTTGTAATTCGAAGATTGCATATATCTATTTCATTTTTAACAGTAATGGTCATTGTACCATGAAACGGCACATTAAAAGTACCATCTTCTACAGTACCATTCAGATCTGAAACACTGAACGCCCCCTTCTCATCAACATAAAAATAATATTTGGTATCATTTAATTTATAAGAGTCAGGTGCTTTTGTCTCCTGAAGATAATAGGTTTTCTGTCTTGATAAATAAAAAACAGCAATATTGCCATTCTTATCTGTTTTATATGTTCCTACTTTCTTTTTATCTGTAACGTTGTATAAATCAAATTCAGCATTTTCAAGTTTTTTACCCGAATCCTTATCAACTTTATAAACATTTATAAAAGTAGGATAGTTGTTTATTTCCCATGTTACATCTAATCCCATATGCAGTTTAGAATCAGTTTTATCAGCAGTTATAGTAAAATCATATGTACTGTCATCATCACGGAAACCATCTGGTACTATAGACTCCTTTAGGGTGTATTCCCCTAAATTAAGATTATCCAGTTCACCATAACCGTTTTCATCTGTTGTAAGATTTCCTACTACTTCGCCCTGCCTATATATAACAGTTCCCTGCGGTGTTCTTATATCGTTTCTGGCAGTCACATCAAATGTTGCGTTTGCTAATTTTTCACCTGCATGATAATCTAATTTATCAACAGATATTTTACCCATTATCCTATTGTTTACAACATTGATCGTTGTATCACTCGGCCAAAAATTAACCGCATGAGAATAGAGATTTTCCTGAACAGCAGTATTATAATAAATATGAATAACATACTGGCCACTTTCAGGCATCTGCTTATTTGCACGCCATACTCCGTCACTTTCTTTTGTTAGATTAACCCATTCAATATCATCCTGACCGCCAGAAACCGACCATGTCGGAAATTTAATCAGCGTTACATTATCTGGCACACCTGTTACTTCATATTTTATATAATGGTTGTCTGCAAGTGTAGATGATAATTTTACATTTACTTCTTTACCTTCTATCACCGCTGTAAAAACACTTCTGTCGATATAACCATCTAATGTAAATTCCTGCTCGTATCTCGAAGAAGCTGTATATCCATTTGGCACTGTTTCCTCTACCTTAAATTTACCTTCATTCAAATCTGTTTTTTCTAAGAAATCACTCTCATATAATTTATTGACAGAGTTATATGAAAACTCTCTTAATTTTTCATATTGACTAGTTGTCTTATTCCACTGTAATAAATCAAATTTAGCGTTAGAAATGTTTTCACCATAATTATCTATCTTGTTTATATTAATCTGGCTTCCATCTAACCAATTAATATTCAGATTTATTGTAACGGGATCTTGAACTGTTGTTAATGTTCCCTCATCTTGGTAATTACCGCCACTTCTAATAACTAGCGGCGCATATTTCACTAAGTTTTTTCCATTTAAATTACCACTTGAATAATCTTCTCTTTTTTCAAGTGTTGTACTTAAATAAAATGTTTCTCCACCGTTGACGGAAACAGTTCCAGTATTAACAGTTCCCTTTGTTAGATTATGTAATTCCACTCCATCTTGTAGTGGTATATTTACAACTACATCGTTATTAGCATTTAACTTAATTTCCTCAGTTCTTTGCTGACCATTCTCATAATATGCGTTAAGACTCGATTTTGAAAAATTAAATTCATTTGTTGGTACAGGCATGGACTGAATTTGTTCATATCTCCATTTCAATCCAATTCCATTAGCCAATAAATCATCCCAGTTCTTGCCACCATAAATATCTCCTGAATAAGCATAACTAGCCATAATATGTGTATAAAGATATTTATTAGTATCGTTTGTAACCTGATCATCTTTAAAAACATCTCCAGGTCCACCATAACCGTAGTAAAGAACTTTTAAAAGTGCCTCGTTTGTGTCAATAACACTATTTGCATATTGTCCTTCAGGTGGAGTATCTTTAGAAGATTCCAAGCAATACGCTAAACTGCCGTTTATATAGCACATTTTTGTAGACCAGTTTCCAAGCCAGCTTGGATAACGAATTTCCTGTCCCCAGGTCAATGTAGCGTTTAAGGCATTTGCCTGAGTTAATGTCGATGCACTGATACTTAAAAACATCGCCAGTACTAACATAAGCTGTTTCCAGCATTTTTTTATTTTGTTTAATCCTTTCATTTTTCTACCTCGCTTTAAGTTAAAATAAAAAAGATATCATTTTGATATCTAAATAAATATTAATTTGTATCTATATCGCCTCCCTTCGTATTATTGCAATAATAACAGCACTAACTCCTGCTAATACGGCAAATAGTTTTAAATCAAATGCATCACCTGTTTTTACTGCAATTACAGGTGAATGTTTAGGGACAATACTGATATCATAATTCATGCTGTTTTTGCTTTCATTGTTAAATACAGGTACGGATATCAATGTTGATACGATATTCTCATATTTATTGATATCTGTTGCCTGAAGCAGATAAACACCCTTTTCTAATTGATCAAATTTGACCGTTCCATAGTCATTGGTAGTTTTTCTAGTTCCAACTATATTTTTTGAAACAGTAATTTTTGAAATAGTGTATGCTGCATTTTTCATATCTTCTGCCGTTTCTAAAGTGTTTAAATCAATCTCAATATCCTGCAGATCATCTATAAAAAGGTACTGTCCATTAACTACATCACCAACTTTAATTAATTCTAGTTCTACGTTTTTAACACTGGTTCCCTTTTTTCCTTCTTCAAGGTTTACTGTTACAGATCCTTTGACTTCTTCTAAAGCTGAAATATTCGTTATGCTGATAAAAAATAAAAAAACTGTGAATACTGCTGTAATTAATTTTTTACACATTTTTCACCCCTCGTTTTCTAAAAAATAGTATGCCTGCCACTGAAAATAGAACAGGAATAACATAGAAAATAATTTCCCTTAATGACGGAATACTGCTTTTAATTGATTTCTTTTCCTTTTTCTTATATGGAACTCTTTTACCTGTTATTACAAGTCTGTGGGTATTTAGCCCATAAGGAGTACAGGTAATCAGTGATGCTAAATCCTGATTATCTATAATTGAATAACTGACCTTATCAGGCAGTACTACTTCTATTTTATTTATTTTGTAAGCCAATGTTTCATCAAGTACTTTAATAAAAAAAAGATCACCCTTTTTAAGTTCGTCTAATCGAGTAAAAAGTTTACTTGATGGTAGTCCTCTGTGACCTGTTAAAACCGTGTGTGTATTGCTACCACCCACGGGTAAAGAACTGTCCTCTAAATGACCTGCTCCAACGTTTAATACATCACTGTCTGTACCATGATAGACAGGCATATTTACCTTTATCTTTGGTATTTCTACAGTTCCTATTACACCATTTCCAAAATTTAAAACATTTTCATATTCTAACCCTAAATCCTCTGATAACCCCTTTTGTTTTGAATACAGGTTATCATTCCATTCATGAGCTTCATTCAGTATTGTTTGTTTATTTGCACTGCTCAACTCATTGACAGAACTGTTATATGTGTCGATCTGACCTGCCTGTTCTCTTGACTCTATATAATTAGAAATAACAGGGTAGCTCACAAGAGCCAGTCCTGTTATAAAAATTAAAATATCTTTTTTAAGAAATTTGAGAATTCTCATTTTTTTCATTTTTTCTTCTTCTGATAAGAACAGTTACCATCACCGCAGTACCCGTTGCTGCTAATAATAAAGTGGCCATACTACCTGTTGCAGGAAGTTTAGATCCAACTTTGTTTACAACCTTGATATTAAGTGTACCTGTATCTACATCAGTTGATAGTGTTTTGTCATATTGACTATATGCGCCTGTGTAAAATTCTTTAAAACTTGCTGTTGCTTCTAATTTCTGTAATGTCTTTGCTGTTGCACCATCGCCCTTAACATAATTTAATCTGTTGTCAGCTCCATAAGTTGCTTTTACATCGATTTTTATAGGGTCTTTTAATAAACGGTAACCGTCTGGCGCCTTAGTTTCTTTCAAATAATATGTCTGACTGTCTAAACCTATGATATTGAAAACACCATTTGAATCAGACACCATTTCAACTGCACCTAATGGAGCAGTATCACCTTTTACACTGTCTCTATTGATTACAGTATAACCGTCACCACCGCTTGCTTTTTTAACATATACTTCTTTAGTACAGTCCTCATCAGAATATAATTTAAACTTAGCACCTTCCAGCTTTCTTTCTGGAGTCTGGTCATTTACTTTGATACCGTCCATTCTAAATGTAAATGCCACTACTGTATCCCAAGGTGTTAACCCTGTTTTGCCCGTTCCGTTACTGTCGGGGTCGTTAGAATATTCCAGTCTTACATCATTTTCGAAACCTGCTCTACCAGTATCAGCCTGTGCTGATTCATTTAGAGTAGCATTATATTCTACAACAATTTTTTGACCGTACAGTTTCTCTGTTTCTGGATTTGCTCCCGCTTCATCTGCATAAAAATATTTATTAATTGTCGCTTTTAAATCTGTAATCTGGATCTGGAATGTTTCTCCAGTTAGACCAGTTGTTACAACTTTATAATCTGTATCTTTTACAAGCGTCTTGTTCCCGACTTTGACAACTACGCTATCCTTATTGAATGTTAACTGGCTGTCCATGCGGTCATGCATTGCAAAATAGTAATTTGCATACCCGTTCATATTTGGTGCATATGTCAAATAGCGGTAAGGCACGGTCTGTCCAATCTCATAATCTCCTACATCATTCCATCCGTCTTTATCTGTTCCGACTGTCTTTTGATTATCATCTTCTAAAATCTGTTTTTGAATTACAGGAAAATCTGATTTTATATCGATTGCGACATCTGGATTAGCAGTATTTACCATGATCATAGATGCCGCACTGTGCGTTCCATTAACACTCGTAATTTCATCGATTATATACCACCCGTATGCAACATCTAATGTATAACTGTCTGTTGCTGTAGATGGGACTGTTAAAACCTGAGTAGGGTCGGCTTTATCTTCAACTAACATATTTCTCAGACTCTCAACAAAATATCTAAAATTAGAATATGCAGTCTCGTTTTTCTGTGTCTGTGAAACATCATTGATCACCTGATTGTTATTTAATGTCTGAATATAATCTATGATTGCATATTCTGTATCTTTTCCAGTAACCTTCTTTAACGATTTTTCATATGCAGGGTTCATTGTATAGTTAATACTTTCCATTCCTGCACTGTTTTGAGCATCAAAGATGCGGTAAATATTAAATTTCTTCCCTGCCAGACTTTGAGTAACTCCATTATCTCCTACATTGGCATTAATAGTTATATGTCCTGTTCCTTCAGCATTTACTTTCGTAAAAATCATGTTTCCATTATTTCCACTATTGACTAAGTTTGCTACTGTTCCTGCTGTCGTTAAAGACAGTACACAAGCTAAAGCTGTTATTCCTAACTTTTTAAATTTGTTCTTCATCATTGTTTTTTCCCCTTTTGATTGTAATTAATAAACATAAAACACCTGCTGCTGTTAAAACAATCGTCATAGGACTTCCAGTTGCAGGAAGAATAGATCCTCGACTGTTTATAACTGTCAAATTGCCAGTATATAAGCCATTTTCTAACGTTAAGCTGTTATTTTTGTCATCTCCCTTAATCTCTTTGTCATTAACAAAAAAAGTGAACTTCCCGTTCACATTTTTCAATGATATTTTAATTGGATCTTCCAACAGACGATAACCTGCGGGTGCTTTTGTTTCTTTTAAATAAAAATCACCAACAGAAATCCGATCAAAATTCAATTGACCGTTCTTGTCGGTTTTTCCTTTTTCTATTTCCTTTGTACATTCCTTATCAGAATATAAGCTAAATTCAGCATTCTCTAATACTTTACTGTTATCATTCTTCTTTGTAATTCGAAGATTGCATATATCTATTTCATTTTTAACAGTAATGGTCATTGTACCATGAAACGGCACATTAAAAGTACCATCTTCTACAGTACCATTCAGATCTGAAACACTGAACGCCCCCTTCTCATCAACATAAAAATAATATTTGGTATCATTTAATTTATAAGAGTCAGGTGCTTTTGTCTCCTGAAGATAATAGGTTTTCTGTCTTGATAAATAAAAAACAGCAATATTGCCATTCTTATCTGTTTTATATGTTCCTACTTTCTTTTTATCTGTAACGTTGTATAAATCAAATTCAGCATTTTCAAGTTTTTTACCCGAATCCTTATCAACTTTATAAACATTTATAAAAGTAGGATAGTTGTTTATTTCCCATGTTACATCTAATCCCATATGCAGTTTAGAATCAGTTTTATCAGCAGTTATAGTAAAATCATATGTACTGTCATCATCACGGAAACCATCTGGTACTATAGACTCCTTTAGGGTGTATTCCCCTAAATTAAGATTATCCAGTTCACCATAACCGTTTTCATCTGTTGTAAGATTTCCTACTACTTCGCCCTGCCTATATATAACAGTTCCCTGCGGTGTTCTTATATCGTTTCTGGCAGTCACATCAAATGTTGCGTTTGCTAATTTTTCACCTGCATGATAATCTAATTTATCAACAGATATTTTACCCATTATCCTATTGTTTACAACATTGATCGTTGTATCACTCGGCCAAAAATTAACCGCATGAGAATAGAGATTTTCCTGAACAGCAGTATTATAATAAATATGAATAACATACTGGCCACTTTCAGGCATCTGCTTATTTGCACGCCATACTCCGTCACTTTCTTTTGTTAGATTAACCCATTCAATATCATCCTGACCGCCAGAAACCGACCATGTCGGAAATTTAATCAGCGTTACATTATCTGGCACACCTGTTACTTCATATTTTATATAATGGTTGTCTGCAAGTGTAGATGATAATTTTACATTTACTTCTTTACCTTCTATCACCGCTGTAAAAACACTTCTGTCGATATAACCATCTAATGTAAATTCCTGCTCGTATCTCGAAGAAGCTGTATATCCATTTGGCACTGTTTCCTCTACCTTAAATTTACCTTCATTCAAATCTGTTTTTTCTAAGAAATCACTCTCATATAATTTATTGACAGAGTTATATGAAAACTCTCTTAATTTTTCATATTGACTAGTTGTCTTATTCCACTGTAATAAATCAAATTTAGCGTTAGAAATGTTTTCACCAAAATTGTCAGTTTTATTAATACTTATTTGACTGCCATTTAGCCAACTGACATTAAAACTTAATGTTCTTGGGTCACTAGTTACAGAAAGTGTCGCCTCTGCTTGGTACCCACCTCCTGGCATTATAGCCAAAGGAGCATACATTGTAGAATTATTACCAGCTAATTCACCGCTACTATAATCTTCCATTTTTTGTAACGGTGCTGACAAATAAAAAGTATCACCACCATTAATTGAAACTGTTCCACTGCTAACTGTCCCTTTTGTTAGATTATGAAGCTCTACCCCTTCCTGTAAAGGAATGTCTATTGTCACATTGCTTTCAGCATTAAATGTATTGTTTTCAGTTCTCTGAGTACTTGTGCCTGAATCATAATATGCACTTAAATTAGTTTTAGTTAAATTAAATGTTTTTGTCGGTACTGGCATGGACTGAATCTGTTCATATCTCCATTTCAATCCAATTCCATTAGCCAATAAATCATCCCATGACTTACCACCATAAATATCTCCTGAGTAAGCATAACTAGCCATAATATGCGTATACAGATATTTATTAGTGTCATTGGTAACTTGGTCATCTTTAAAAACATCTCCTGGTCCGCCATAACCGTAGTAAAGAACTTTCAATAGTGCATCATTATTTCTAATAACATAAGGTGCATATTGTCCTTGTGGTGGCGTATTTTTTGAAGATTCGAGACAATACGCAAGTGATCCATTAATATAACACATTTTAGTACTCCAATTGCCTAGCCAACTAGGATAATAAATTTCCTGTCCCCATGTAAATGAAATACTGCTTTGTGCCATCACTGGAAATACTGATGACAAAATACATATGATAGAAAGAAACGTAATAATAAAGCATTTAATTTTTCTTGTCATTTTATTTTCCTTCCTTCTTCATTATTTTTCTATATAACTAACAAGGATTTCTACAATAAAATTTCATTTTATTCCCTCCAAAAATAAAAAGCAATTCAACGAATTGCTTTTTATATATATTTATCCCAATATTTTACATCTGTGGCATCACTTGGAACTCTCCACGATTCTAATGGATCGCCCTCATAACAGATATATCCATCCTCAAAAGTTGAATCTCCCCACTTATAAGTCACTGTACGCCAAACTTTTCTTTTTACTGGCTGAGTATTTTCTCCCGTTGATCCAGAATTTCCCCCAGTAGAACCTGAGCTTGATCCACTCCCAGAACTTCCACCTGAATTACCACTATTTCCTCCAGAACTGTTACCACCAGATGTTCCTCCATTTGAAGGCTTGTTAGAACCACTACCAGATGATCCTGAGCTTCCTCCAGTAG
>OLGO01002119.1_pt1 | contig 10840 bp, 5 predicted proteins | sample 1605861 | NCBI WGS metagenome assembly OLGO01 (sample SAMN03283253) | human gut metagenome | biome: human-associated habitat; material: feces | host: Homo sapiens | place: USA | collected 2013
TCAATATTCCATTCGGAGGGGTCAAATTTATTCAGATACAGCCCATGGTTTTCCATGGTAATGCCCTGAATGAAAACGCCTTTTTCATGCGGCTGCTCCAGCTGATACATGATTTCCTCCACAAGGCTTTCATCTGTCAGGAAGGGGCCGCTGTTGAAATGCTGCTCTGCGTGTAAATCATATTCCCCCAGCATTTCATCAAAGCCAAGCAGGGGATAGGCGCGGTCACGTTCATAAAATTCCTTCTGATAGGTATGAATCCCAATGGTATCATAGCCCTGATTCTTAAATTCGCGTGCATAGGAATAAATGCTGTTGAATACATACTGCTGATACGGCACATTGCCGGAGGGCAGCATACTTGTAGTCATGCCGGTCAGAATCTCAAATTCGGGACGCACCGTGCCGCCGCCGAAGGTGCAGGAAACCATGCTGCCGCCGTGGTTTTCCGCAAGAATCCTGCGGTAATTGGGAATCGGGTCCTCTGTAAAGCTCACGTTTTTCAGCGTGGTAGGGTCCCAGAAGGATTCCGAAAGAATCACAATGACATCGGGATTCTGGAAATCTGCGCCGCTAGCTTCGTCCGGTTGATATTGCGCAAATGCCTTTTCCAAATATCTCTCACTGTAATTATCCGGGTCACCCATGTTTAAGGAAGAAAGGTTTAGCACAAAAGCGGTCAGAAAGCCGTTTTCGGTGTAGTTTTTTGTCTGATCGGTCGGTGCCTCGGAGGAAAGCCCCAGCAGGCTGTAATCGGCTCGTACGGTGCCGTTCATGGTGCAAAGATACAGACACCCCAATAGAATCGGCGCACCAAGCACGCGTTTTTTCCATGCGATTGGAAGTGTCGGACGCAGAATCGCAAGCACCGCAAGATATGCCACCGTGCCGCCCCAGAGCCACCATAACGGTGTGGGGATTTTCAGCGCAGAAAGAAATGTGGTGAAGCTGTCTGCATTTTTTGCCAGCAGCATATCCCAAGGAAGAAAATGCTCCTTGAGGATTTCTGTTTTCAGAAAATCAACCGTCGGCATAATCGTAAATATTAAGCCTGTCAAAAGCGCTGCCAGGGGAACGTGCTTCCAGAGGCAGACCATCGCCCCGAAGAAAAGATAAATCAGAAGCATCCCTAACAGGAACGCCCCGTAATTTTCCGTTAAAAGCGTGCACAGCAGCACCGCCGCGCCGTCCTCCCCGGAAAGAAAGGAAATGGCGTTGCCGCTCAGGCTCAGCCAGAGGGGAAACAGCAGCACCAGCAGCCACATGATGAAGGCGGCAGGCTTATGCGTTTGTATATACGCATCTATTTTTGTACGAATTTCTCGTAATTTTTTCATGTTTGCAAAACCTCTTTTGTGTAGATTGATTGAATTTCTAAATGGATATTTTAACACGATTTTCACGCGTTTTCAAGAAATTGAAGAATTAAAATTGTGAAATAAGCCAAACGCCTGATTTCGTCTTAGGAAGGCACGCGATAAAGAAAATTCTGCCTGTTCGCTTGACAGGGGATGTTTCGTCCTGTAAAGTAAAAAATAGTGCCGTAACTGTGCATTTATTTGCATGCAGATTTCGGCAGAGAACGAGAGGTGGCACCATGAAAAAGCAAGATTCCAATTATAATAATGAAAGCATCACTTCCCTAAAGGGGGCGGAACGCGTCCGCCTGCGCCCTGGGGTTATCTTCGGCTCGGACGGTCTGGATGGGTGCGAGCATGCCTTTTTTGAAATCCTTTCCAATTCCATTGATGAGGCGAGAGAGGGCTACGGCAAAAAGATTGAGATTACCCGTTTCAAGGATGATTCCATTCTCGTGCGCGATCATGGCAGGGGGATTCCTGTGGATTATAACCCAAAGGAGGATTGCTTCAACTGGGAGCTGGTGTTCTGTGAGCTGTACGCAGGCGGCAAATATCAGAATAATACAGGAGAAAACTATGAATTCAGCTTGGGTTTGAACGGTCTGGGCACCTGTGCAACGCAGTATGCCTCCGAATTTATGGATGCGGTGATTTACCGCGACGGCATGTGTTATCAGCTGCATTTTGAAAAGGGTGAAAATATCGGCGGTCTGATGAAGGAGGCGGCGGAAAAGCACCCCACCGGCACGCAGATTACATGGCGGCCCGATAGAGATGTTTTTACCGAAATTCATATTCCCCTTTCCTATTTTCAGGATGTTCTGAAAAAGCAGGCGGTTGTGAACGCAGGGCTTTTGTTTGAATTATATGATGAGGAAAGCGGCGAAACCTTCCAATATTGCTATGAAAACGGGATTCGCGATTATCTTGCGGAGCTGAACGGCGAAAATGGACTGACCGCTGTGCATTATCTCCAGACCGAAACTAAGGGACGCGATAGAGAGGATAAGCCCGAATATCGCTTGAAATTTGAAGCGGCGTTCTGCTTCAATAATCATGTGAATGTACTGGAATATTACCACAATTCCAGCTTTCTGGAATATGGCGGCTCCCCCGATAAGGCGGTGCGCAATGCTTTTGTCTTTGCGATTGATAAATATCTGAAAAGCAATAGCTTATATAAAAAGGATGAAAAGAAGATCACCTTTGCGGATGTGGAGGACAGCCTAATTCTGGTCATCAATTCCTTCTCCACCGTAACAAGCTACGAAAACCAGACGAAAAAATCCATTACGAATAAATTCATTCAGGAGGCCATGACGGAGTTCTTCCGCCGACAGCTGGAGATTTATTTCATTGAAAATAAAATGGATGCCGATAAGATTGCGGCACAGGTGCTTGCGAATAAAAGAAGCCGTGAAACGGCGGAAAATACCCGTGTGAATATCCGCAAAAAGCTGACGGGCAGTCTGGATATGAATAACCGTGTGGAAAAATTTGTAAACTGCCGTACAAAGGATGTCTCCCGCAGAGAAATCTATATCGTGGAGGGCGATTCCGCGCTTGGCTCCGTCAAGCTCTCGCGCGACGCGGAATTTCAGGGCATCATGCCCGTCCGCGGCAAGATCCTCAACTGCCTGAAGGAGGACTACCCCCGCATCTTCAAGTCCGACGTCATCATGGACCTCATGCGCGTGCTGGGCTGCGGCGTAGAGATCAGGGACAAGCGTATCAAGAACCTGGGCGCCTTTGACCTGGACAACCTCAACTGGAGCAAGGTCATCATCTGTACGGACGCCGACGTGGACGGCTACCACATCCGCACGCTCATCCTGACGATGCTCTACCGCCTGGTGCCCACGCTCATCGACGAGGGCTACGTCTACATCGCCGAGTCGCCGCTCTACGAGATCAACTGCAAGGAAAAGACCTACTTCGCCTACACCGAGCTCGAGAAGAACGCCATCCTGGCCGAGATCGGCGACCAGAAATGCTCCATCAACCGCTCCAAGGGTCTTGGTGAGAACGATCCTGACATGATGTGGCTCACCACCATGAACCCCGAGACGCGCCGCCTGATCAAGGTGGAACCCGAGGACGTGGCCAAGATGGAATCCATGTTCAACCTGCTGCTGGGCAACGACGAGGCCGGCCGCAAGCGCCATATCGCCGAGCACGGCAAGGAGTATCTCGACCAGCTGGACCTGCAGTAAGAGCGGCCCCAAAGAAAGCATCAAGAGGACATCGTGGCAAAGAAGAAAACCAACACCCCAAGCAAGAAGAAGCAGGTCAACACCGATAACGTCATCGGCCTGCACTCGGAGGTCACGGCGCAGCCCATCACGGAGACGCTCGAGACCAACTACATGCCGTATGCCATGAGCACCAACGTCTCGCGCGCGTTCCCCGAGATCGACGGCTTCAAGCCCTCGCACCGCAAGCTGCTGTACACCATGTACAAGATGGGCTTGCTCAAGGGCGAGCGCCAGAAGAGCGCCAACATCGTGGGCCAGACCATGAAGCTCAACCCGCACGGCGACGCCGCCATCTACGAGACGATGGTGCGCCTCGCCACGGGCAACGAGGCGCTGCTCGCGCCGTTCGTGGAGTCCAAGGGCAACTTCGGCAAGTACTACTCGGGCGACTTGACCTACGCCGCCTCGCGTTACACCGAGGCCAAGCTCTCCCCCATCTGCGCCGAGATCTTCAAGGACATCGACAAGGACCCGGTCGACTTCGTCGACAGCTACGACGGCGCCATGAAGGAGCCGCGCCTGCTGCCCACCACGTTCCCCAACATCCTTGTCTCGGCCAACAAGGGCATCGGCGTGGCCATGGCATCCGACATCTGCGGCTTCAACCTCAACGAGGTGTGCACCGCCACCATGCACTTCCTCGAGGACCCCAGCTGCGACCTGCTCGAGTACATGCCCATGCCCGATTTCTCCACCGGCGGCGAGATCATCTACCGCCGCGAGGAGATGGAGCGCATCATCGAGACGGGCCTGGGCAGCTTCCAGATCCGCTCGCGCTGGCGCTGGGTCCCCGAAGAGCGCATCATCGAGGTCTACGAGATCCCCTACACCACCAAAACCGACGTGATCATCGACCGTATCGTCAAGCTCTCCAAGGAGGGCAAGGTGCGTGAGATTGCCGACATCCGCGACGAGACCGACCTCTCCGGCCTGCGCATCGCCATCGACCTCAAGCGCGGCGTGGACCCCGAGAAGCTCATGGCCAAGCTCTACCGCACCACCACGCTGCAGGACTCGTTCTCCTGCAACTTCAACGTCCTGGTGGACGGCTACCCCCGCGTTATGGGCGTACGCCAGATCCTGCATGAGTGGGTTGCGTGGCGCATCCAGTCCACGCGCCGCCGCGTGAGCTTCGATTTGGGCAAGAAGTCCGAGCGCCTGCACCTGCTGCACGGCCTCGAGGCCATCCTGCTCGATATCGACAAGGCCATCGCCATCATCCGCGGTACCAAACTCGAGGCCGAGGTCGTCCCCAACCTGATGAGCGGCTTCGACATCGACGAGACCCAGGCGGAGCTCGTCGCCGAGCTCAAGCTGCGCAACATCAACGAGGAATACATCCTCAACCGCACCAAGGACATCGCCAAGCTCGAGGCCGAGATCGCCGCGCTCGAGGAGATCCTCTCGAGCGAGGAGAATATCAAGAAGGTCATTCGCGACGAACTGGCCGCGGTCAACAAGAAGTACGTCATGCCGCGCCGCACGGGCCGCATCGAGCCGTCCGACGTCATCGAGGTGAGCCTGGAGCCCGAGGTCGAGGAGTACCCGGTCACCATCATGCTCTCGCGCGAGGGTTACCTCAAGAAGATGACGGACCGCGTTCTACGGAAGGCCGCGGAGCTCAAGTACAAGGACGGCGACGAGCCCTTCATCGAGTTCCCGTCCGCCAACACGCACGAGCTGCTGGTCTTCACCAACAAGAGCCAGGTGTATAAGTGCAAGGTCGCGGCGTTCGAGGACACCAAGTCCGCGCAGCTGGGGTCGTATCTGGCCACGGACCTCGAGATGGACCCCGACGAGAGCGTGATCTGGGTCATCGACCCCGAGGACTACAAGGCCGACGTGCTGTTCGTCTTTGAGAACGGGCGCGCGGTGCGCGTGTCGCTGGCCGGGTACGTCACCAAGACCAACCGCAAGCGCCTCAAGAACGCCATCTACGGCGGGTCCAAGCTGCTGTACGCCCAGGTGCTCAAGGAGGATCGCGACATCGCTCTGGTCTCGAGCGACTACCGTCTGATGAACTTCAACACTTCGCTACTCAAGACCAAGACGACCACCAGCACGCAGGGCGTCCAGGCGTTCACCGCCAAGAAGGGTCGCGCCATCACTACCGTGAGCACGGTCGAGGAGGTGCTGGGCGCCGGCGTCTCCGCGGAGAAGTTCACCGCTCAGAGCCTTCCTTGTGCCGGAGCTCTCATGAAGGAAGACGACATGCCGAGCTTGTTCGACTAGGGGCGGCGCTGGGCATGAAATGCTTGCGGCGCACGGGCGCACGGGCGCACGGGAATACGCTACACCCTGCGGTACCGCGTCCCCCTGCCAGCGCCCTCCCTCGTAACGAGGCCGCGCGACGCGAGGGCGTTCAGAATGCGCGTGGTCTTGTCTTTACTGAAGCCACTCCGGAGACCGATCTCCGCGCGGGTCATCAGGATGCTCCGGCTCATTTCGTCCATGAGCTTGCGCTCATCAAGGGTCACCCCCTCCGGTCGCGCCGCCTCGAAGGGCAAGGTCACCGCGATGGAGTTCTCGCGAATCTCGAAGGCGGGCTTAACCGCCAATCCTTCATACGCCTCGTTGATGCGCGCGATGCCTGTCCCGAACTGCTCGATGTAATCGAGTCGGAAGAATATGTTGGCCACGACGGGATTCCTCGGGATCGAGACGCCACCCCCTAGATACTCCTCCTCGGTCACGCCGCTGGGGAGACCGCCCGGCGAAACAACGGTAACCCGGTCTTCGTAGATTGAGACGGTGACGTTGGCAGGGACATCCCATGCGCGATGGACGAGCGCGTTCGCCACCGTCTCTCGAAACGCCTCGAACGGGACGCGCTCCACCCTTTCCCTGGCAGCGCTCGAAACCGTCTCGTACACGAGGTAACGCTCGTACATCTCAAGTGCCGCGTCGTATTGCTCGAGAGCCGAGCGGCCCTCGACGGCCTTGCGGTCGAGCAGCTCGCTAATGCCCGAGCCGAACTTCACGGCATCAATGCCCGGGAGGCCGTTGTCATCGGCGAGGATCTCCCCGGCAATGGTGTACGCCCCGTCTATCCCGAGGAGCCCGAGAGTCCGAAGGGAGTTGTCATCGAAGGCGGTCAGCCCGAGATGCCTCATGAAGCGCTCCGCCAAAAGCGAGAACGACAAATCGGTGCGGGAGGACCGGAGTTCGTCAAAACTGAGGTTCTGCCCCGCGAGGACCAGCCTGCCGAGCTCGATTCTATCAACCTCGATAGTCGCTGAATCCGCCCTTCGGTAGGCCCTCCGGTTGCAGTAGTACGGCTTCGACTTCCCCTCGTTCACGGTTAGGCAGATGGCCTTGTTGGCCTCATCGATGTTAAGGGTGTAGCGCGGAACGGGGTCGAGCGAGTCGTTGATCATGTTCTCGATTCGAAGCGCATCCGCCGACGGATCTGCGAGGCCGACCGTCGCACCCGAGTCGTCAACCCCAAACAAGATGCGACCTGTGCCGTAGTTTGCGAAGGCGCTTACGGTCTTGAGGAACGTCTTGGTGACCGATTCTTTGAATTCAAGGGTCCTGGTTTCTCGCATGGGCTCTCCCCTTCGCCTGAATGATAATGCATCGAAGCTGTTTTCGTTGCATATTATAATGCAACGATACACCATTCGTTGCATTATGACTTACACCGACCCTGGCCCATTCATTTCTTTTGGCGAACTGAAGGGAGCGCGCGAGAATTCTTACCTCCTTTTTCAGGCCCAGCGCCTACAAAGATTGCCCAGAGGTTGCCAGAAAAGAAAACCCCCGACCTCTCCGCAGGTCAGGGGTTTGGACGGTGCTGTTTCTCGCTACTCCCACTCAGTAACAGGAGCCACTGGTCAAAAGCTCATTAACTTCAACACGAGTTCTCGGCCTGCCGATTCCAAGTGAATCAATGGTCCTCTTTTAATTCACGTCACTCATGTACCGAGAAGCAAAGAAATCCGGCCGCCGCTCAAATTAGGTCGCCATTATCTTTCATAAACGACACCATGTTAAGATGTCTGACGCCATCTCTCTCCTGCAGCAGGGGATCAAGCGTGAAAAGGTATCGCGGATACCCGTCCCTGATGTAGCCGAATGGCCTGTACTCACGCTCTTCCACGTTCCTATCGGCAATTGTCATCGAAACCTGGATGTAGGCATAGGCGTTGCGCCTGCGGGCGATGAAGTCGCACTCCAGCTTCCCGATGCGGCCTACGGATAGCTTATATCCCCTCGAGCGGAGATAGATGTACAAGGCGTTTTCCAACGAGGGCCCGTAATTCAACCGGACATCGATGTTGCGCGCAAAATAGATACCCGGATCCGCAAGGTAGTACTTCTCCTCGCCACGCAACGATTTGCGGGACTTAAGGTCGAATCTCTCGCATCTGTAGAGCACCTTGGCGTCAACGAGCATCTGGATGTAGGAGGCGATCGTCCGCCGCTCGACGGCAATGCGCTCCGTCTTAGTGAAATAGTCATGAAGGTTGGTGAGGCTCGTTGGCGCACCATAGTTGTTGATGACGTAGGTCATGACACGGTTGAACGTATCAATGTTCCGGATCTTGTTGCGAGACCTGATGTCCTTGTCGACGATCTGCCCAACGACATCCTCGATGTAGCGAGCCTTTGCCTCGGGATCTTCGTATTCCAGAGACCGAGGAAACCCGCCATAGCGTAGATATTCGTCAAATTCGATTCGCGCGTCACCGACCGCCTTGCCCATGAACCTCTTCATATCGAGGAACTCGGAAAAGGACAGGGTGAACATCTCGAACTCCACGTATCGGCCCGTGAGCTTGGTCATCAGCTCGCCAGACAGCAGATACGAGTTGGAGCCTGTGATGAATATCGAGAAGCCGCCATCCGAGTTGTAGGCGTTCACGACCTCCTCGTAGTCTCGGACGTTCTGCACCTCATCGATGAAGAGGTATTTGAAGTCGTTGTCAGCCAGAAGCGACTCGATTTTTTTCTCCAGCTGCTCAGGCGTCTTAATCGAGCGGTTTCCGCGCTTATCAAGATCGAGGTAGATGATGTCCTTATCTTCGACGCCGCGATTTCTTAGTTCTTCGGCAATCGTTGCCATGAGGCACGATTTGCCGCAGCGACGAATACCTGTGATTACCTTGATTAGATCGTCATCGTAGAACGGTCGAATCTTTTTCAGATATTGCTCGCGATGGTACAGTTTCATGTAAACCGCCTCCTCTGCCTAGTTTATCAGAGGAGGCGATAATCGTCAGTTAAGACACTAATATTTTTGATTTTTCAGAAGTTGGTTCCTTAAACCTTATTCCCACTCGATTGTCGCGGGCGGCTTGGACGTGATGTCGTAGCACACGCGGTTGGCACCGGGAACCTCGGCCACGATGCGGCCGGAGATGCGGGCCAGGACGTCGTAGGGCAGCTTGGCCCAGTCGGCGGTCATGGCGTCACTGGACTCGACGGCACGCAGGATGATCGGACGCTGATAGGTGCGCTCGTCGCCCATAACGCCGACGGACTTGATGTCGGGCAGGACGGCGAAGTACTGCCAGCAGGAGTGCTCACTGTTGCGCTCGCCGGTCTGCTCGAACAGGCGCGCGTTGTACTCGTCCAGCTCCTCGCGCACGATGGCGTCGGCGTTCTTCAGGATCTCGAGCTTCTCGGGGCTCACCGCGCCGATGATGCGAATCGCCAGGCCGGGGCCCGGGAACGGCTGACGGTGCACGATGTGCTCGGGCAGGCCCAGCGCCAGGCCCAGTTCGCGCACCTCGTCCTTGAAAAAGTGGTCGAGCGGCTCGATGAGATCGAAGTGCACGCCCTCGGGGAACGGGATGAGGTTGTGGTGGCTCTTGATGGTGGCCGTCTTGCCGCCGGTCTTGCGGGCGCCGCTCTCGATGATGTCGGGGTAGATGGTGCCCTGCGCCAGGTACTTCACCGGGCGGCCGTCGGTCTCCAGATCCTTCGCCACGGCGAAGAACTCGTTCCAGAACTGCGTGCCGATGATGCGACGCTTCTCCTCGGGATCGGTCACGCCATCGAGCAGCGCGGCGTAGCGCGCCTCCGCGTGCACGTGCACGAAGTCGACGTCGAACTGCTTGGTGAAGACCTCCTCCACCTGCTCCGGCTCGCCCTTGCGCAGCAGACCATGGTTGATGAACACGCAGGTCATCTGGCGGCCGACGGCGCGGGCGCCCAAGGCCGCGACCACGGAGGAGTCGACGCCGCCGGACAGCGCCAGGATCACGCGGTCCTCGCCAACGGCGGCGCGGAACTCGCCCACCATGGTCTCGACCAGGTTGTCCATGGTCCAGCTGGCCTCAAGCCCGCAGATGTCGAACAGGAAGTTACGGAGCAGCTGCTGGCCGTGCTCGGTGTGCTTGACCTCGGGGTGGAACTGCGTGGTGTAGATGCGGCGCTCGGCGTCCTCCATGGCGGCAACCGGGCACACGGAGGTGCTCGCGGTCACGGCGAACCCCTCGGGCACGCGGGAGACGGCGTCGCGGTGGCTCATCCACACGGTCTGCTCCATAGGCGTGGAGTTAAAGAGCTGGGCGCCGGCCGTGTGCGTGATGGTGGCGCGGCCGTACTCGCCCACCTCGGAGTGGCCGACCTTGCCGCCGAGCGTCACGGCCGTGATCTGATGGCCGTAGCAAAAGCCCAGGACGGGAAGGCCAAGGTCAAAGATGGCGGGATCGATGGACGGAGCGTCCTCGGCGTACACGGAGGCCGGGCCGCCGGAAAGGATGAGCGCGGAGGCGTTCATCTCGCGAATCTCGTCGGCCGAGATGTCGCAGGGGACGATCTCGGAATACACGTTGAGGTCGCGGACGCGACGGGCAATGAGCTGACCGTACTGCGCACCAAAGTCGAGTACGAGGACCTTTGCGGAAGCCTTTTGATCCATGGTTCCCCCTCTTGTTGGCGGGGAGCCGGTGCCCACCCGCGTGAATGTACGAAAAGAACTTCCATAGTGTACACGTTATATGGGGTTTCTCGTCCCTCGCAGCCATCAGCGCACGGCAAACGCACGACCTGGGCCCCTATTTGACGGCAATTGAAGTGTTACCAAACGTTACAGATGATGTAATATGTTTGAACATTGGACGCCCTGTGCCACAATACTGCCGAACGACTCCGCCTCTGCGGCGACAAATACGATAGGAATACCAGCATGAAGCGCATCCTTCTCATCGCCACGGGCGGCACCATCGCATCGACCGAGGACGGTAACGGCCTCTCCCCCGCCCTGACCGGTGA
>OLGO01002126.1_pt1 | contig 10826 bp, 8 predicted proteins | sample 1605861 | NCBI WGS metagenome assembly OLGO01 (sample SAMN03283253) | human gut metagenome | biome: human-associated habitat; material: feces | host: Homo sapiens | place: USA | collected 2013
GATCGCATGGCCAGTAACCAATTAAATGATCCCAATATTCATTTTTCACTTCCTCCAGTTTAGTTACTCCGTGATTTTTCTTTATAAATTCTTCAGAAAATGCAGAAAAAGATATGAAAAAGCTGTCTGGTGTAAGAGTTGCTGTAGCAATTGTCATCTGTGTTATAGTGTTGAGTATTGGAGTACAGACAGCGGCTAGAGTTTCTGCTGTTTTTCGTGATTGGATTGAGCAGACATTTCAGATAAAAAGTCCTTCTGATAATCAGAAAGGAAAAAATGGCAGAAGTAATGAAGAAGAAACAGGAAGAGTTCGCCGAAGAAATAACAAAGCAGATGAAGGGCAAGACTCCGTTTCACAAATTGAAAAAGTAGCAATGAAAGATAGTCTGCAGATTGTGGGAACGAATGAAAGTTTTATTTATGAAAGTAAAACGGATGCAAACTCCGATGAAATCGTAGAGAAAGTCTATAGCATTAAAGATGGTAAACTTAGCAAATTGCCAATACAATCCTTTTCGGGCAGCTACAAGGCAAGTACATTCTCTTTCCAATATTCCATGATTGGGCAGGAGATTTTCGGATATAATTACAGCGAAAATCTAGTGCAGGTATTTGACCAGATGAATAAGAAGGGAGAAATCTATCTTTCTATAGAAAATGCCAAAGAAAATGAACAAATTCTTTGCGTAAATCTAAAAAGTGGAGAATGTAGACAGGTCGCAAAACCTGGGGACGGAATGAATATGAGCATGTCTCCAGATGGAAAATATATCTTAATCAATCACAGCAAATCATATTGGACTGTCTTTAACACAGAAAACGAAACGGAAAGAAAAGTAGAGGGACTTTCCGGCTATGCACTTTCTAATGAATATGATTTCATTAATGATGACCATATTGCTGCTGTTGGAGATGTATTTACCAAAAACAATACCGAATTCTATCGACTAAATTATATTAATCTTGAAACTGGAAAAGTGAAAGTATATCCTGAATATGGTGATATTAAAGGCTGCTGGACTTATCAGTGTGATACGAAGAAAAAGCAGCTAGAAATAGAGGATCTTATAACAAAACAAAAGAAGGTAATTCCTTTAAAACAGGCAGAAGATGTTCATATAATGCAGATTAATGGAGATTATGTTTTATTAGGAACAGATTCCGGTGATGTGTATTATCTTTATAATTTACAGAATGAAACCTATAGAAAATTAGATATCCCAGAAGAAATCCGGGGAACACTGGAGATGTATATTGCGAAAAAGGAGAAGAAATTACTGCTTACAAATGAAAAAGAAGCGTATTCGGTGGATTTAAAATAATGATTTTTCAAACACGCTCTAAGACAAAATGTTTTATTATACTTTGTTTATACAATACAAAGTATAAACACATAACCTCAATTAGTTGTTTCTAATAAATGTACAATACATAAAACTTTCAATAATTTTCTGATAAAAAACATCTTTTTTTATAATTGTATTAACAATATTTCTGTGGTAGAATAGTATAAAAAGAGAAGGGGGATTATTCATGTATTCATTAGTAGATGCATCTTTAAACACACTGTATACCATCAAGTGGAATATCTGCAGTGACGAGAAGATGTCATTATTAGAAAAACTGGGGTTAGTACAGGGAGCAAAGGTAAGTGTGATTGCTTCCTATTTTGGAAATGTAATCGTATCGGTCAACGGAAAAAGAATTGCAATAGAAAAAGATACCGCAGAAAGGGTGAAGGTTTAAATTCTGAGTTGCCGCAGGCAAGGGAGACGCCCTCTGGCTGGAGAGGTGAAATTACAAATTTAATGCTAGAGCGTGTTTGCGTTCCCCAATCTTTTAACGGATTTATAGGATTGGAGTAAACAGAGCCAGCGAACCTTGTAATATATAAAAATGCGCCTTAGAGCAAGTTCAAATTGCGGTTGAGCAGTTTGGACGCAGTGATACGAAGCATTTTTATATATTACAAGGTTCGCTGGCTCGTTTGTACTTTAGTATTCATAGTGTAGAAAAAAATATGCATTTTCTAACAGAATATTTTTCTGAAAATAGGTATCAAACACAGAGATTGTGTATTATAATGGGATTTGGTAAAAGAGAAAATACATTTGATTGGAGGATTTATATGAAGAAAGTGCCAATAAAAGAATTGAGAGAAGATTTAAAAGAAGAACTCAAAGAGGAACTGGTTTCGGATTCAGAGATTCTTGATAAACAGACGATGGGAGAGGAAATGTATCATAAGTTAGAGATTCGCAGAGATGTGAAGGATTCGATTGTGGTTATCATTGCCTCGATTTTGTATGCGATAAACGTTAATGTTTTCGTTAATGCGGGAAATCTACTTCCAGGTGGAGCAACTGGAATTTCCCTGTTGTTACAGCATATTTGCAGGACATTTTTACATATCAGTGTGCCATATTCATTATTCAGTATTCTTCTTAATGCGGTTCCGGCAACGATATGTTACCGGGTAGTTGGTAAAAAGTATACACTTCGTTCGGTTCTTTGCATTTTTGTAATGAGTATTGCCGTCGATATGATTCCATCTCATTTTATTACAGATGATTTATTATTAATTGCGATTTTTGGTGGAATTATTAATGGCGTTTTGATTGCACTGATTTTAAATAGCCATGCGACAAGCGGTGGAACGGATTTTATCAGTATGATTATTTCTAAGAAAAAGGGGATCAGTGTGTGGAATTATATTTTCATGGGAAATGTAGCCGTTCTTTTGATTGCAGGATGTATTTATGGTATGAATGTGGCATTATATTCTATTATTTTCCAGTATGCATCCACACAGATGATTAATATGATGTATAAACGATATGATAAAGATACTTTGTTTATTATTACGAAGAAGCCGGATGAAGTTTATAATATTATCTTGAAAAAGACGAATCATGATGCAACTTTATTTAAGGGCGTTGGATGTTATAAGAATGAAGAAAAAGCGATGCTTTATAGCGTGGTGAACTCAGATGCGACAAGAGTAGTTATCATGGATATTAAAAAGGAAGACCCGGATGCATTTATCAATTATTTTGGTTCGAAAGGAATTCGTGGAAAGTTCTATTATCAGGAAGAGGAATAAAAAATAAAAAATCATATATTTCCTATTGACATAGTAGGATACTTCTGGTATGATAAGCCCATGAAACAAAGAAACACAAAACAAAGAGAGGTGGCAGACGTGAATTTAGTAACTTCAAAGAGAAAATTCATACATAAGGACGATCGAATGTGTATGTGCTGCTGTTGTTGTAAAGAGAATATTTAATTAGAAATTTAAAGATTAAAATATAAAGAGTACATAATATATGGAGGATAAAAAATGGCAAAGAAAACATATAAGGATAGAGATTTTAAATTTGAAACATTACAGTTACACGTTGGACAGGAAAGTGCAGATCCTGTAACAGATGCGAGAGCAGTACCTATTTACCAGACCTCTTCTTTCGTATTCCACAATTCACAGCATGCAGCAGACCGTTTCGGTTTAAAAGATGCAGGTAATATTTACGGAAGATTAACAAATCCTACAGTAGATATTTTCGAGCAGAGAGTTGCAGCTCTTGAAGGTGGCGTTGCAGCATTAGCAACAGCTTCTGGAGCAGCAGCAGTAACATACGCAATCCAGAACGTAGCTTTAGCAGGTGACCACATCGTAGCAGCTAAGAACATTTACGGTGGAACATATAACTTACTTGCTCATACATTAGTAGATTACGGTGTAGAGACAACATTCGTTGACCCTTTAAAACCAGAAGAATTCGAAGCAGCAATTAAGGAAAACACAAAGGCTTTATACATCGAAGCACTTGGTAATCCAAACTCTGAAGTAACAGATATCGAAGCAGTAGCAGAAATCGCTCACAAACATAACATTCCATTATTAATTGATAATACATTCGGAACACCTTACCTTTTAAGACCATTAGAGCATGGTGCAGATATCGTTATCCATTCTGCAACTAAGTTCATTGGCGGACATGGAACAAGTATCGGTGGTGTTATCGTAGACGGTGGTAAGTTTGACTGGAAAGCATCCGGTAAGTTCCCACAGCTCACAGAACCAAACCCAAGCTACCATGGAATCAGCTTCGTAGATGCAGCAGGACCTGCCGCATTTGTTACAAGAATTCGTGCGATTCTTTTAAGAGATACCGGAGCAACACTTTCTCCACTCCATGCATTCATTTTCTTACAGGGATTAGAAACACTTTCCTTACGTGTAGAGCGTCATGTAGAGAACGCACTGAAAGTTGTAGAATACTTAAAGAATCAGCCATTGGTGGAGAAGATTAATCATCCTTCTGTATCTGAAGATCCTGAACAGCAGAGATTATATAAGAAATACTTCCCTAACGGTGCAGGTTCTATCTTCACATTTGAAATCAAAGGTGATGCAGAGACAGCAAGAAAGTTCATCGACAATCTGGAATTATTCTCCTTGCTTGCTAACGTAGCTGACGTTAAATCTCTTGTAATCCATCCGGCATCTACAACTCATGCAGAGCTTAATGAGCAGGAGCAGGCAGATCAGGGAATTAAACCAAACACAATCCGTTTATCTATCGGAACAGAGCATATCGACGATATCATTGAAGACTTAGATGAAGCTTTCAAAGCCGTAGCAGAATAATAGGGGGCGCTTATCATGGCAAAGGTTTATAAAGGAATTCAGGAATTAATTGGAAATACACCTTTAGTTGAGGCAGTAAATTTAGAGAAAAAGTTAGGATTAAAAGCAACATTATTATTAAAGCTTGAATATTTTAATCCAGCAGGAAGTGTAAAAGACCGTATCGCAAACGGAATGATCGAAGACGCAGAAAAGAAAGGTCTTTTAAAAGAAGGCGCAACGATCATCGAGCCTACTTCCGGTAACACAGGAATTGGTTTAGCAGCAATCGCAGCCGCAAAAGGTTACAAAGCTATCTTTACTATGCCAGAGACAATGAGTGTAGAAAGAAGAAATATTTTAAAAGCTTATGGAGCGGAAATCGTTCTGACTCCAGGAGAAAAGGGAATGTCCGGGGCTATCGCAAAGGCAGAGGAGCTTGCAAAAGAAATCCCAGGAAGCTTTATTCCAGGACAGTTTGTAAACCCAGCGAACCCTGCAACACATAAAGCAACAACCGGACCGGAAATCTGGAACGACACAGAAGGTAAAGTAGACATCTTCTTAGCAGGTGTTGGTACAGGTGGAACCGTTACAGGTATCGGAGAATATTTAAAAGAACAGAATCCAGATGTAAAAGTCATCGCAATCGAGCCAGCAACCTCTCCTGTATTATCACAGGGACATGGCGGTGCACATAAGATTCAGGGAATTGGTGCAGGATTTGTTCCAGATGTATTAAATACAAAGATTTATGATGAAGTTTTCCCAGTAGAGAATGAAAAAGCATTCGAATACGGAAAAGAACTTGCAAAAGCAGAGGGAATCATTACAGGTATTTCTTCAGGAGCAGCATTATATGCAGCCGTAGAAGTTGCCAAACGTCCGGAGAATGAAGGAAAGACGATTGTAGTGCTTCTTCCAGATAATGGAGACAGATATTACTCCACAGCGTTATTTCAGTAAATCCTGATTTGCGCAGCAAAGGAGACGCTCCCAAAGAGAGACAATACCCTATATTTGTGACTTTAGTCGCTGCAGGTTGAATATTCGCTTAAAACGCTCACATCCAACCTTTGCTCCGAGGCCACAAATATAGGGTATTGTCTCTCTTTGGGAGCTGTCTTTGGCTGCCTAAGCAAAATCCGAATTTATTTTGGAGGGATTTGGGGAAGAAGGCCAAAGACATAGAAATATCCAGAAAATTAAATTCTATAGGATTGACATATAAACTATTGTCATAGTAGCATAATGATTTGTGGTTAGGTTATTACTTTTTTGTGAACTGAAAATTTGGACTGATTTATGACTTTAGAGCGTGTCTGAAAATAAAGTATTTCCATTAAAAATGCGAACGAAAACTATATTAATCTATAAAAGAATAAATAAAATTCCAAATTCATTTTAAAAACATTTTTCACAAATGGTTCCAGTGTCAATCCTTCAGAACGTCAACTCCCCATAAGACCATAACCGTCTGAAGCCTCCCTCAAATCTCTCCAACATTAAAATTCTGATTTTATTTCTCCAGCCAAAGCACAGCCCTCTGGAAATGAAATAATCCTTATTTGTGGCCTCGGAGCAAGGTTTGGATACGAGCGTGTGTAAGCGAGTATTCAAACCGCAGCGACTAAAGTCACAAATAAGGATTATTTCATTCCCTGAGGGCGTCTATTTTGCCTGCGGCAAATCAGAATTGTTATGAAGCAGCTTATGTTCTTTTCCCTTCAAAAGCCCTTCGTAAAGTTCCCCCACAATCGGATTATCATTCGAGCGTTTAATCTGTGAAGCATCATCAATTCGATAAAGCCCCTCATATCTGGCAGCTTTCGTCCTTGCACCAATTGGTACCGGCTGTCCGCCGCCTGCCATACATCCTCTGCGGCATGCCATGACTTCTACAAAATCATATTGTACCTCGCCGCTTTTTATTTTCTGAATCAATTCATCAGCATTTTTCAGACCGCTGACTACGGCGATTTTAATCTGTCTGTCTCCATATGGGATAACCGCTTCTTTTATACCATCAGTTCCCCGGATTCCAGTAAATTTGATTTCGTTTAATGCTTCCATGCCACTGTCTTCCACAAGTCGGCGAAGGACGGCTTCTGTCACACCGCCAGATACGCCAAAGATAACTCCTGCACCGGAAGACAAGCCAAACGGCATATCCATTGCCTCCCACGGCATCTGTGCTAAGTCAATTCCCGCTTCTTTAATCATGCGGATAACTTCCGTTGTTGTCAGTACGAAATCCACATCCTGCTCGCCTTCTGTTTTGTGTTCCGGACGAAGAATTTCTGCCTTTTTGGCGGTACATGGCATGATAGATACCACAACGGTTTTCCTTGTGTCTTTTTTATTGTTTCGTGCTTCTTCTTTTAAGACTGCTCCAAACATTTGTTGCGGAGAACGGCAGGTTGAGATATTTGCACGAAGTTCCGGATATTTTTGTTCGCAGAATTTTACCCATGCTGGACAACAGGAAGTAAATAATGGAAGTTTTTCCCCAGATTCCACTCTTTCTAAAAATTCTTTGGATTCTTCCATAATAGTGAGGTCTGCTCCAAAATCAGTATCATAGATTTCATCAAATCCCATTCGCCGAAGAGCTGCTACCAGTTTTCCAAGAGAGTTTTCCCCTTTTGGAATACCAAATTTATCACCAACCGCCACTCGGACTGCCGGAGCAATCTGCACAACAACTCTTGTATTTTTATCAGCAAGTGCTTCCCAGACTGGATGAATGTTATGTTTGATAGTTATTGCACCTGTCGGGCATACGACACGGCATTGTCCACAACCAACACAGGCAGTCTCGGCCATTTTTCTGTCAAAGGCCGGCATAACCTGCATTTTTGAACCACGATAAGCAAAGTCTAAAATACCAAGTCCCTGAATTTCTTCACAGGTTCTTACACAATCTCCACAGAGAATACATTTATTTTTATCAATAACGATACAGTCAGAACTTTCATCAATCGGAATCTGCGGTTTATTATTTTCAAAGCGAATGTAGCTGACACCAAGCTGCTTGGCAAGATTCTGCAACGTGCAGTCTCCATTTTTTTTACACGTTGTACATTCTCTGCAATGAGCCGAAAGCATTAATTCTAAAATCATTTTCCGGTGATGCTGTAACTTTGGCGTATTGGTATAAATGACCATTCCGTCTCTTGGCACTTCAGAACAGGAGGCAAATATCTTTCCTCTGTCATCTTCTACTACACACATACGACAGGCTCCATAGGTGGAAAGTTCCGAATGATAACAGAATGTTGGCAGATTAATTCCCGCCTTTCTGATAACGGAAAGCACATTTTTTTCATCATCAAAGGCAACTTTTCGATTATTAATGGTCATATATTTCATCGCTTTCCCCTCCTATGCTTCTATATGAATAGCGTGGAATGCACAGGCACTCTCACAGGCTCCACATTTAATACAAATGCTGTCATCAATAACATATGGCTTCTTAATCTGTCCACTGATAGCACCAACTGGGCAGTTTCTCGCACATTTTGAACAGCCTTTACAGCGTTCTGGACTAATAACAAATCGACGCAGTGCCGTACAATTCTTCGCTGCACACTTCTTATCTACAACATGTTCCTCATATTCTTTGCGGAACAGTCGGAGCGTACTCATAACCGGAAGTGCAGCACTCTTTCCAAGGCCACAAAGTGCGGTATCGGTAATTGTAGATGCCAGTTCATCAAGAAGGTCTAAATCCTCCCGAGTTCCCTTTCCTGCGACAATCCGCTCTAAAATCTCAAGCATACGTTTCGTTCCCTCACGACAAGGAACACACTTGCCACAACTTTCATTCTGGGTAAAGTTCATAAAGAAACGGGCAACTTCTACCATACAGGTCTTATCATCCATGACAACAAGACCGCCTGAGCCAATCATTGCTCCCATCTTCTTTAAAGAATCAAAATCAAGGCTGACATCCAAATGCGGTGTGATAAGACAGCCACCAGACGGTCCTCCAATCTGTACTGCCTTAAACTTCGCATCTCCTTTGATTCCGCCGCCAATATCATAAATAACTTCCCGCAAAGAAGTTCCCATCGGCACCTCGATAAGTCCTGTATTTTTCACACTTCCTGTAAGAGCAAACGCTTTCGTTCCCGGACTATTTTCCGGTCCGATACTCCGATACCATTTTGCTCCTTTTTCTATAATCATCGGAACATTAGCAAAAGTCTCTACGTTATTCAATACCGTTGGTTTTGCAAACAATCCCTGCTCTACTGTTCTTGGCGGTTTTACTCTCGGCATTCCTCGTTTTCCTTCAATAGATGCTGTAAGTGCACTTCCCTCACCACATACAAAGGCTCCCGCCCCCCTGTTAATATGTAAATGGAAAGAAAAATCTGTTCCGAGAATATGTTCTCCAAGAAGTCCTCTATTTTCTGCCTGAGAAATGGCAAGACGAAGACGGCTGATAGCTAACGGATATTCTGCACGAACATAAATATACCCTTCCTGTGCACCTACTGCATAAGCAGCAATAAGCATACCTTCTATCATCTTATGCGGGTCACCTTCCATGATACTTCTGTCCATAAATGCACCTGGGTCACCTTCATCACCATTACAAACAATATAACGAATTTTCTCTTGCTGCCTTGCTACCTGTTTCCATTTATAACCAGTCTGAAAACCTCCGCCACCACGTCCACGAAGATTTGACTCTAAAATAGTCTCAATCACATCATTTGGAGTCTGTTCAAACAAAACTTTTGCAAAGGATTGATAGCCTCCAACCGCAATATATTCTTCGATATGTTCTGCATCAATATGTCCACAGTTTTTAAGTACTAAACGAGTCTGTTTCTCATAAAATGGAATTTCTTCCTGCTTCGGATATTCAATACCATCCTGCTTATACAAAAGATGATGAATAATATTTCCATGCTTTATTGTTCTCTCAAAAATCTCTTCACAGTCTTCTGGCTTTACCTTTGTATAGAGAATTCCAAGCGGCTCAATTCTCATCAGCGGTCCCATCTCACAAAAGCCATGACAGCCACTGCGTTTTACAGCAACAGGAATTTCAATTCCAGATACAGATTCCCCCTTATCTACATCTGCATTTACATCTGTATCTCTCTCACTGTGTGCAATCTCTGCTCCAAATTCTACATCAACATCTTTACAATCTTTCGTGAGTTCACACATTTTCTCATAAATTTCTCCAGAACCACCAGCAAGACATCCCGTTCCGGCACAGATTAAAATCCGGCACTTTGTAGAAGAAACTTTTGCAGCTGCCATATCCCGAATCTGATCTAACTCTTCTCTGTTCTGAATCCTCATCCCCTATTCCTCCTCTCGAAGTTTTTGAAGTAACTGTGCAGCGTCATCTGGTGTCATTGAAGGATATACCTTGTCATTCACTGTCAGTACTGGTGCAAGACCGCAGGCACCAAGACAGGATACCGTCTCCACTGTAAACAACATATCCTCTGTTGTTACCTTATCTTTTGAAAGACCCAGCTCACTATAAATTCGCTCCAAAATCGTTGTGGATTTACGAACATGACAGGCTGTTCCATCACAGACTTTAATTACATATTTGCCCTTTGGTTCAAAAGAAAAATTCTCATAAAATGTAGCTACACTAAACGCCTTTGCCTCTGTAATCCCTATCTGATCTGCAACATAAGATAACAGTTCTGGCGGCAAATAACGATACTCACTCTGAATATCCTGTATAATCGGAATTAGAGATGCCTCCATAGCCCCATGAGACTTGATAATCGTATCTGCTTTGTCATAGTAACCCTTCTCTAACATAAGCCTCCCCTTTCATAAAAAACTTCTTTCGTTTGTCATAGCCGAAACTTCACTACCTTTCGGTTATGGATAATTGAAGCAGCTCACATTTAGACATTGTGAACAATTTTTCAATCAAATCCCCTTTATTATCCTCTTTTTTGATAAATAAATTATCATTATATTCCTATTATATTAAAATTTTAGAAAATTTACAACATATTTTTGATATATTTTTAACATTTTTTAAGCAAAACTTTTATATTATCCAAAAAATTTAAATTCTGATTTGCCGCAGGCAAAGGAGACGCCCTCTGGGAATGAAATAATCCTTATTTGTGACTTTAGTCGCTACGGTTTGAATACTCGCTTATACACGCTCGTATCCAAACCTTGCTCCGAGGCCACA